>Ga0208034_1000134_pt1 | contig 71739 bp, 51 predicted proteins | sample June2015DPH_8_10_FD_184699 | JGI IMG/M metagenome (GOLD analysis project Ga0208034, IMG submission 184699) | Peatland microbial communities from SPRUCE experiment site at the Marcell Experimental Forest, Minnesota, USA - June2015DPH_8_100... | ecosystem: Environmental > Terrestrial > Soil >... | reverse complement strand
CACCCATTTTGGGGTCGAGGGCAAGCTTGCCCTCGACCCCAAGACAAAAACAAAAACCTTCCTGAGAAGGAAGAAGTGTCAGGGATGTGCCCGGTCTGAAATGTCAGGAATCTGCCCGGCCGTACATAATCAGTTCAATTAGATGAACGGGAGCTGCCGGGAAGTTGCTTCGCGATCCACCTCTTCCACATAGAGTTAGTTGGTTGCGGGCTTATGCTGATCTACAGACTTTCCCATGTCTGACTTTGCCCAAACCGTAAAGCAGCAGGCCGACATCGTCAAGGTGATCGAGGGGTACATCCGGCTGCGCAAGGCGGGGGCGCAGCGGTTCACGGGGCTGTGCCCGTTCCACAAGGAGAAGACGCCGAGCTTCAGCGTGCATGCAGGGCAGCAGTTCTTTTACTGCTTCGGGTGCCAGGCGACTGGCGACGTGTTCAGCTTTGTGGGCAAGATCGAGAACGTGGGCTTTCCCGAGGCGGTGCGGATTGTCGCGCAAAAGAGCGGGATTCCGCTGCCCAAGCGGGAGTTCTCCTCGCCGGAGGAAGCTGCCGGAGCACGGCTGCGGACGAAGCTGCTGGAGCTGCAAGAGACGGCGGCGGCGTGGTTTGAGGAGCAGTTGCGTGGGCCGGAGGGGGCGCTGGCGCGGGAATATCTTGCAGGGCGGGGATTGACGGAGGAGGGGATCAGGAAGTTCCGCATCGGGTACGCGCCGGACAGCTTTAACGCGTTGCGCGACCGGCTGAGCGGGACGGCGGACCAGGAAACGCTCCGGGCCAGCGGCCTCTTCAGCTCAAAGGAGCAGGGAGACGGGAGCCAGGGGCCGATCTACGACCGATTCCGCAAGCGGGTCGTGTTCCCGATTGCGAACGAAGGCGGGCGCGTGATTGCGTTCACGGCGCGGACGCTCGAGACTAGCGAGAAGGCTGGCGCGAAGTACATCAATTCGCCGGAGACGGCGCTTTATACCAAGGGCCAAGTGCTGTTCAACCTTGACAAGGCAAAGACAGCGATCAGGCAGTTAGAGTTTGCCCTGCTCGTTGAAGGCCAGATGGACTGCATCAGCGTGTTTCTGGCCGGGATCCAGAACGTGATTGCGACCAGCGGGACGGCGTTCACAGAGCAGCAGGTAGCGATCCTGAAGCGGCACACATCGAACGTGATCGTGAACTTCGATCCTGATGCGGCGGGCGCGAATGCGGCGGAGAAGTCGATCGGGCTGCTGACCGAGGAGGGATTCTCGATCAAGATCGTCACGCTGGAAGGCGGGCTTGATCCGGACCGGTTCATCCGGGAGCGTGGCGTGGACGCATATAAAGAGGCACTGCGCGGGTCGCGGCGGCAGGCAGATTACCTGATTGAGCGCGCGCGGATGCTGTTCCCTGGGGCGAGCGCCGATCAGAAGGTAAAGGCGATGAATTTTCTGCTGCCGCACATCCGGCAGATTCCGGAGACGCTGGCGCGCGACCAGTTTGCTGCGGATGCGGCACAGAAGCTTGGGATAGGCTCGGCGGTGTTGCGCGAGGAGCTGCGGCGGGCGGCGCTCAGGCGGCGGGATCGGGTAGAGGAGCGCGCGACGAAGCTGACGGAGGTGGAGCGAGTGCTGCTGAGGGCGCTGGCAATCACCGATCCCGAAGGCGCCGATGCTCGACACCTGGCGGCAGTCGCAGTGGAGAAGGAGCCGCGCTGGTTTGAGCATCTTGGGGCTTATGGGGCTTTGCAGGCGCTGACTGTGCGCGGAGCCAAAGACCCGATGGACGTGGTGGAGGACCCGGCGCAGAGGGCGTTGCTGGCCGAAGTGTTGCTGGATGAGGGCCGACCGCCAGAGGAGAGCGACGTGGCCGGCGCGCTGCAGGAGCTGGAGGAACGTGTCCTCGAGAGCCAACAACGGGAGCTACGGACGCAGATCGCCGAGGCGGAGCGAAATGGCGATTATGCGGGGTTGGCGCTGCTGACCCAGAAGAAGCTGGACCTGGACCGGGCGCTGCGGCGGCTGCATAGCCAGAAGGCGATGAAGCAGTAGGGGTTAGCAAGCGGCCGGTGGTTCCCCTCGGGGGGCAAGTCCTGCGTCGAAACGAGCCTTGCCGGCGTCTAATAATTGAGGGCCAGGAGCAGGCTGGCCGAGACCGGGCGCGGGCAGGACGCGACACCTGAGCGGGGTTGAGTGCGGCGCCAAATTTGTGCTGGCGCAGCAATTGCAAGTATGGTAATCTATTGATCTCAGTGAGGATGCGCGCCCCTTTGCCCCACACATGAGCTGCGGCTCGCGGGCGACCCAGGAGAAACCTGAAGCGCTGCCATCCTGTTCCGAGAAAAGATATAGCCGCATTTTGCGGGCTCGCGGATGTGTATGCGAGCGAAGATTTCCTTTGGGAGGTCTTCCTTTTGTGCGTCTCAAAATCGGACGCAGCGCGCATTGTGGACCGGTGCGATGCACGCGAGCGCACGGCCTAAAACGGTGAAATGCGCACGGGACACACAGTGACATCGGGCGAAACGCGCAGGAGCGCAAATCGCCGAAGAGAGCAGGGATATTTTGGCAATCGACGACAAATTCGAAGAGGATGTGCAGGGTCTGATCGAGACCGGCAAAGAGAAGGGCTATCTGACGTACGGCGAAGTGAACGACGCGCTTCCCGATGAGATTGGCTCGGCCGACGATCTGGACGATTTGATGACCACCATCAGTGGCCAGGGCATCGATCTGCTCGACACACCCAAATTCCCCGGCGAAAAGGAATTCGAGCTGGAGGAGGGCGAGGACGTCGAGCTGGATCTGACGCCGGGAACGCTGGAGAAGACCAACGACCCGGTGCGCATGTATCTGCGCGAGATGGGAACCGTGCCGCTGTTGACGCGCGAGGGCGAAGTGGAAATCGCCAAGCGCATCGAGCGCGGGCAGAACCGGGTGCTGAAGGCGATTTCCCGTTCGCCGATCGTGATTCGCGAAGTGGCAGCGCTGGGCGAAGACCTGAAGCGCGGCGTGCGCAACGTGAAAGAGGTGGTGATCTTCGACGAGGAAGAACTCACCGAAGAAGTTGTACAGGCGCGCGTCAGGGCCACCGTGGCGCGTACTGACGCGCTGGTGAAGCACCAGAAGAAGCTGGCGCAGCTTGAAGAAAAGCAGGCCGCGATTTCTTCAGGGAGCAAGACCAAGGTGAAGGAAGCGCGGCGGCTGCGCTGGGCAGTGGGCCGCGAGAAAGTGTACATCTCGCGCATTGTACGAGAGCTGAAGTACACGCCGTTGGAGCGCAAGCGCCTGCTGGACAAGGTCAACAAGACCGTGGACACCATGCGCACGCTGGAGCGCCAGGTCCGCTCGCTGGAGCAGAAGTACGAAGCTTCAAAGAGCGAGGACATGAAGAAGGAGTACCGGCGCCAGCAGAAGAACTGCCGAACAGATCTGGAGAAGATCGAGGCCGATGCGGGCGTTTCCATTGCCGAATTGAAGCGCACGCAGCGCGAGATGATCCAGGGCGATATGGATGCCGAGCAGGCGAAGCGCGAGCTGATCGAAGCGAACCTGCGACTGGTGGTGTCGATTGCGAAGAAGTACACCAACCGCGGACTGCAATTCCTCGACCTGATTCAGGAGGGCAACATCGGCCTGATGAAGGCGGTAGACAAGTTCGAATACCGGCGCGGCTACAAATTTTCGACGTACGCGACTTGGTGGATCCGGCAGGCGATCACGCGCGCCATTGCGGACCAGGCGCGCACGATCCGCATCCCGGTGCACATGATCGAGACCATCAACAAGCTGATCCGAACGAGCCGCCAACTGGTGCAGGAGTTGGGCCGCGAACCGTCAAGTGAGGAGATTGCGCGGCGCATGGACATTCCGGTGGCCAAGGTGCGCAAGGTGCTGAAGATCGCGCAGGAACCGATCTCGCTGGAGACGCCGATCGGTGAAGAGGAAGATTCGCACCTGGGCGACTTTATCGAGGATCGCCAGGCGGTGTCGCCGTCGGAGGCGGTCATCGGCGTGAACCTGAAGGAGTACACTTCGCAGGTCCTGCGCACGCTGACGCCGCGCGAAGAGCGGGTCATCAAGATGCGCTTTGGACTGGAGGATGGCTCGGAGCACACGCTCGAAGAGGTGGGCCAGAGCTTCCAGGTTACGCGCGAGCGCATCCGGCAGATCGAAGCCAAGGCGCTGCGCAAGCTGCGTCATCCAAGCCGGAGCCGCAAGCTGAAGGCGTTTGTTGAAGGCGTGAAAGAGATGTAACGATTCGGCTCGAAAGCAGCCATCGAGGGCCGCAGCAAGACAAGCTGCGGCCTTTTTTGTTTGTGTTGGGAAGAAAGCCAAACTCTCGCGCCGCTGCAGTGAATGGCTGTGGTTCGGCTCAGTTATAATCGCCCTTTGATTCCGCGACGGCGAAGCCGAGGCTGGAACGGTTTAAGTGAATCGTTTTAGCAGATGTCGCTTGAGCCCGGAGGATGATCGCATCATGAAGGACATCACACGCCGGCAGTTTGGAAAAGCCGCAGGCGCGGCTGCGGCGCTGGCCGGCGTTTCGCTGCCGGAGCTCGCGAATGGCGAACCGAAGACGGACGACCTGAAGTTCCCGGAGAGTTTTGTCTGGGGATGCGCGACGGCGGCCTATCAGATTGAAGGAGCGGTGAGCGAAGACGGGCGAAAGCCGTCGATCTGGGATGTGTTCGCGCACACGCCGGGTAAAGTGCACAACGGCGACACCGGCGACGTGGCGGACGACTCGTATCACCTGTACAAGGAGGACACGCGGCTGCTGAAACGCCTGGGCGCCGGCGGATACAGGTTGTCGATTTCGTGGCCGCGCATTTTTCCCGACGGCACGGGCAAGCCGAATGCCGCGGGACTGGATCACTACAAGCGGGTGATCGACGAACTGCTTGCGAACGGCATTACGCCTTATGTCACCCTCTTCCACTGGGATTTGCCGGCGGCGTTGAAGGACGGGTGGCAGTCGCGCGACACGGCACAGGCGTATGCGGAGTACGCAGGCTACGTGGCGGGGCAACTCGCGGATCGCGTGCATCACTTCATGACGATCAACGAGTTCGATTCGTTTACGAACCTTGGATATAAGACGGGAGAGTTTGCGCCTGGACTGAAGTTACCGCCGGCGCAGGTAAACCAGGTGCGTCACAACGCCGTTCTTGCGCACGGCCTAGGCGTCAAAGCCATTCGCGCCAGCGCGCCCGGAGCGCAGGTGGGGCTGGCGGAGAATCCGACGGCGTTTGTGCCCGTGATCGAGGACGAGAAGAACGTCGAAGCGGCGCGGCGCGCGATGCGCGAAGAGAATGCGTCGTTTCTGACCGCAGTGCTCGAGGGCAAATATACGGAAGGTTATCTGGAGCGCGAGGGTGCGAATGCCCCGCGGGTCGCTCCGGGAGATTTGAATGCGATAGGGAGCCCGCTCGACTTTCTCGGGCTGAACGTGTACGCGCCGTACTACGTGCGCGCCGATGACTCGGCGAAGGGCTACGCGATTGTGCCGCGCCAGACGTCTTACCCGCACATGGCTTCGGCGTGGATCGCGGTCGGGCCGGAGGTGATGCACTGGGCGGTGCGCCACGTGTGCGATCTATGGCATCCGAAGGCTATTTACATCACGGAAAATGGCTGTTCAGCCGACGACCAAGTCACGGCAGCCGGGACGATTGAGGATACCGATCGCGTAATGTATTTGCGCAACCATCTGACTCACCTGCACCGCGCGGTGGCGGAAGGGTTCCCTGTGAAGGGGTACTTCCTGTGGAGCTTGCTGGATAACTTCGAGTGGGCCGACGGCTACAGCAAGCGCTTCGGGATTCACTACGTGGACTTCAAGACAGAGAAGCGCACGCCGAAGCTGAGCGCGGAGTGGTATCGCGAAGCGATTCGGCGCAACTCCGTAGTGTAGGGTCAGCTCACTGGCGCTGCGCTTACCGGCTGACGTGCGCAAGAAGGAAGTTCGCCATGATGTGGCTGGCTTCGATGGATTCAGGTAGTTGCGCGTTGTACCAAAAAGCGTGAGGCAGCGCATCGAAGACGACGAAACGCACATCGACGCCAGCTTCGAGAAAGGCGCGTTCGAGATTGGCCGTCCCGCTGAGCAGGGCGTCGCGCGTTGCTGAGACAAAGAGCGTGGGCGGCAGACCGTGCAGGTCAGCGTAGATGGGTGAGAGAATCGGATCCCTGGGATCGGTGGTTCCTATGTAATAAGGATCGTGCGGCCCGGGGGTAGGCGGATCGAGGTGGCCGGAGAGGCCCTGAAGGGTAAACAATGCCGCTGAATCACCGGCGCGCGCAAAGTCCCCGATAGCGCTGAAGATGCCCAGTGCCGCCGGCATGGGAAGGTGCAGCAGCTTGAGCTTGACGGCCACTTCGGCTGTCATGATGGCTCCAGCCGATGTACCGTAGATGGCGATGCGCGATGGAGGGTACGTCTTGAGCAGCTCTTTGTACACGGCGATTGCGTCGTCGATACCCGCGGGGAAAGGGTGTTCCGGCGCCAGGCGATAGAGAATGGCGACAACTTTGACTTTCGCGTAGTAAGCGACGGGGATGGATTCGCTATAAGAACCGGAGTCAGAGTTGAAGCCGCCACCGTGAAGATTGATGAGAACCATGCCGCGGTTGGCGTCGGGCATCGGATCGGGGGTGACGATGTGCACCGGAATGCCGGCGATCCGATCCTCGACGATTTGAACGGGACAGATTTTGCTCCAGGCGATGCGCGCAGCGGCGGTGCTTGCGTCTGTGCGGGTGCGGCGCTCAGCTAACGACTCGGGCGGGCCCTGATCCGGACGGGAGCGGCTCAACCATGTCTGCGCCTCCGGACTGATGGTTTGCGGTACCGGAACGACTCGCGTCACATGCGCAGTTCCCTGGGCGTCAATGTAACTGGTATCGCGGTTGGGAGCCTCGGCCGCCGTGGTGGGCGTCTGCGAGGGCTGCTGGGAAGCAGCCAAGGCGGGGGCGATGAGCAGAAAGAGCGAGGCCGAACGGAATGCGGTGCGCATGGAGACAGCTCCAGGAAACGATGTGCTCGACAAAGACGCATTCTTCCACAGCAACGGCAGAGCGGTCCAGCCCACGACGCGGCAGGGAAAGCAGAATTACGCTCTCCCATGCCGGGTGGATTGCAATGAGTTGTTATGAGTGCGGCAGAAGCAGCAGATCGGCCTCGAGCAGCATTTCCGTCAGGCGATCGACTGCCAGTGGAAATCGATTCGCAACCGTTCGTGAGCTCATTCCAAGCATCGCTGCGGTTTCATCGTAGGTGAATTCCTGAAGCACAATCCGGCTTAAAAGCTCCCGATCAAGGCAGCCGAGTTTGCCCAGGCAGTTTTCGATATCGAGGACGAAGATGACTGCGTCCTCAAAGGTGCGCACCGGCCGGCTGGACGCCCAACCACGCCCAACAGGATCGCCCAAAATGGAGGGCGCCCTGCCCACCTGCGTGGAAGCGTACAAGTAGCGCCGCAGCAGGCTCTCAGTGTGCTTGCGGTAGAAGGCCAGGCTGGCCGGAGGTTTTACCTCGTGCTTTCCCAGGCCCCAATCCGGCAGCTCCGCGGATTGTTGTTGCGATCTCCTTTGTTCGATCTGCCAGGTTGCCCTGGCTGTGCTGGCTTCCCATTCCATCGGCAACTGAAGTGCTGCGCTCATTGCGCACCTCCAGCCGCCACAGCCACCGCCCAAACCCTGGAGAGTTGCCTGCGGCCCGGACGCCCGCGCCGCTTGCGACTCTCCGGCGATGGAAAGTCTCTCAGTTTCGATTCACATTCCCTGCAGTACACACTCCCATGTTTCTGGGCCCGGTACCAAAGGCAACCACACCCTTCGCAAATCTTCAATTGCACGCGCACTTCCATGACTGATTCTCCGCATATGTTTCTTCTCCCGACGGAATTTTGTGATGATGGTTGTTCCCCGGGGTGAAGAGAACCAGGCTGGGCAACTCAGGTTTCTCATGTCCTGATGGGGGATTGCCGCCTGTGTTCTCTTGTTTTCTGTCATGACCATCGGCGCGCAGATCCTGGAATATTCTCGACGGGCTTGTCCACGGCGCTTTTGAAAAGGCGCTTTGGCAATGGAACGGAGAAGCCGGACCAAGCAAAATTCCTCCGGCAATGTTCAATCGCCACCGCAAGAGACAAAAATCCGCCTCCGCCTAAGCTGGCAGCGAAGAAACGTTTCCCAAAAGATTCCCACAAGTCAGTGAGTGATTTAGTAAACCCAATCTAGGGGTATGCTTCCTTTGCGTCAATGCGGCTGTACCACTTTGGGGTCATGGTCTTTCCAATCCGCGGCAAGACGCTCAGAATTAAGGCCAATTAGCCGTAACAGTTTTTCCAAGAGAGATGGGACATGATTCCGTCCCATTGCTGGCGGCAAATTTTCCACAGATGAACCTTACGCAGATGCACGAGCGTTTCCGCCTGGAACTGCTGCGCAGGATACAGCGGGGCACGGTGAGCGTCTCGCTGTTGGCCCGGCAAACGGGATTTGGGCAGGCACATCTCTCCAATTTTTTGCGCAGCCGCCGGCAACTCTCCCTGGAGGCCATGGACCGCATTCTGGCTGCGCAGCATTTGACGGCCGCCGACCTGCTGCCTTCGCCGCATCGCGCCGGGCCCGCGCCGGCCGGCGAAGATGTGAGCGCAATTCCCGTTGTTTCGCACGCCATGGCGCTCTTCGAGCCGGTCATTCGGCCCTCGGCGGTCCAGTCGATGCTGCATCTGCCTGCCACGGCTCTTCAATCGGTGCACGCGCGCGCATCCGCTGCTCGCCGGGGGTGGGAGCGGTTTGTCGCGGTTCGCGTGCCGCCGAACGATGCCGAGCCCATGGATCCGCTTATGCTGCCCGAGGCGGTTGCACTCATCGACCGTCACTACAATTCGCTGCTGCAATACCACCCCAACCGCCCGAATCTTTATGCGATTCGGCAGGGCTCGCATTTGACGTTCCGTTATGTGGATTTTCTGTCGAACCGCCTGGTGTTGCGCCCGCACAATCTTACCTTTCCTCTATCGCTGATCGAGGTGGATCCGGGTGAGTCGCCGAACGACTTGCTGGTGGGACGCATTACGCTGATCTTGAATGAGCTGTGAGAAGCCGCTTGCAGGTGGCGGTCAGCGAGCGCATTTGGGAGGCAGCGCTGTATCAAACAGGGTGATATGCGCCGCTCGCGATGTCACGCTCGGCTTCGACGAGATTCTCGGGGCGGCCAAGGTCACGCCAGTAGAATTCGTCGGCGTGAAAGGCGAGGATCGATTCGCCCTGAGCGGCGAGACGGAGATACGCGGGAATGATGGAGAAGGGGCCTTCCTCAGGGAGCGTGGAAAATATGCGCGGCGAGATGACGTGGATGCCGGAAAAAGCGAGCGACTGGGCATGCTGCCCGGGTCGAGCCCATTCGGGTTCGGCCTCGCGTCCTATACGGCGGCCGCAGAGCTGGCCCTGTTCATTGAAGAGCAGAGGCCGCGAAGTGTCGCGTTGCTGAACGGCTAATGTGGCGAGAGCGTTGTGTTCGACGTGGAGGCGCACCATGCCCTCGAAATCGATGGTGCTGAGCACATCGACGTTGTGGACGAGGAATGGCTCGGCTGCGCCTGCGCCGGGCTCGAGAAAGAACCACGCGGCTTTTTTGAGGCCGCCGCCGGTGTCGAGCAGGACTTCTTCGCGCGAAACTTCGATGCGCATGCCGAAGCTGCGATTTGCCTGAAGGTAATCGACAACCATGTCTGCGCAGTGGTGGACATTGACAATAGCCTCGCGTACGCCGAAGCCGCGCAAACGGCTGAGAGCGATCTCGAGAAGCGTGCGGCCGGCGACGGTGACAAGCGCCTTGGGGCGATCGCCGGTGAGTGGACGCAAGCGCGTGCCAAGGCCGGCGGCGAGGATCATCGCCTTCATTTACTTTGCTCCTCCCAACAAGCCCAGGTTTTCGAGCTCGATGTGCCGGAGGACGATCTCGATGCCAGCGGAGCCGCGGAGGTGCTTCGCCAACTGCTCCGCGAGGTAGACCGACCGGTGCTGGCCGCCGGTGCAGCCGAACGACACCATCAGGCTGGAGAAGCCGCGTTGAAGATAGTTGGCCAGGCTGGCATCGACAAGCGAGATGGCGTTCGCTAGAAAGTTGTGCACACTTTCATGCCGGTCGAGGTATTCGATGACCGGCGCGTCGCGGCCGGTGAGCGAGCGGAACTGCTCCTCGCGCCCGGGATTGGGCAGGCTGCGGGCGTCGAAGACGAAGCCGCCGCCGTTACCGGACTCGTCAACGGGCGAGGAGTGGTGGAACGAGAAGCTGAAGATGCGTACGGTGAGGCCCGCTGTGGGTGTAGCAAGCTGCTGCAGATTCTGATTCGAGGAAATTCTCTCGAGTGCCTCAAGGAGAGCAGGAAGAGCGATGGGCAGCTTAACGTTGGCCGCGAGCCAGTGGAGATTTTTGAGCGCATAAGGAACGCTCTGCAGGAAGTGCGCCTTGCGCTCGTAGAAGCCGCGAAAGCCGTATGCGCCGAGCGCCTGCAGGATGCGGACGTAGACGAAAGCGTAGTAATGCTCCATGAAAGCATCGCGCTTGAGATCGATGAAGCCTGCGAGGCAATCGAGGTAAGTATCGAGCAACTGCCCGCGCAGATCGGGCGGCAGATCGGCCTTGCCATCGTAGAGAAGCGATGCGATGTCGTACTGCAGCGCGCCTTTGCGGCCGCCCTGATAGTCGAGGAACCACGGCGAACCGTCGCGGAGCATGATGTTGCGGCTTTGAAAATCACGATAGAGGAAGTAATCGTGTGGAGCGGTGAGAAGGAATTTCGTCAGTCGCGTGAAATCGAGCTCGAGCGCCTGCTCGTTGAAGGGAACACCGGCGAGACGGAGGAAATAGTACTTGAAGTAGTTGAGATCCCATGCGATGGACTGGCGGTCGAAGCTCGCGCGCGGGTAACAGACTTTGTAATTCAGATCGCGGCCCGCCTCGACCTGGAATCGCGGCAGAACGGCAACGACTTTTCGATACGTCTCGACGACTTCAGCCGCGATGGTGTCGCCCGTGCGATTGGCGCTCAAAAACTCAAAAAGCGTGGTGTCGCCCAAGTCTTCTTCAAGGTAGGCGCCCTGGCTCAAATCCTCGGCATAGATCTCCGGGACCGGCAGGCCGAGGCGGCGAAAATGCCTGGAGAACTCGATGAAGGCAGCGTTTTCTTCTCGCACCGGATAGAGAATGCCGATGGCGCTTTTGCCCGCGCCGACGAGGCGGACAATGAGGCGCCCCGAGCCGCCAAGCTGGCCTTGAAGCGGCAGGACGCGCTCCGGCGCCGCGCCAAAATGCTTCTCAAACAGCCGATTGAGAACGTCCATGAAGGTCTTCCTGCGGGCTTCTTCGGGTGCTTCGACAAAGATAGCCACGCAGGGGAAGCGGACGCAAGGCGGAAGACCTGTCTTTCCGTGTTTACGCTGGCTCGCGCTGCGAATAGGACTCGAAGCAGGTCGAAGTCGCAATGAAACTCACCGGAATCGATCCCGTCGGGCCATTTCTCTGTTTGGCGATGATAATTTCGGCATTAGCCTTGTCGTCTTTGCTCGTGTCTTCATCTCGGGTGTAATAGCTTTCGCGATGAATGAAAGCGACGACATCGGCGTCCTGCTCGATGGAGCCCGATTCGCGCAGATCGCTCAGCATCGGGCGGTGGTCGTCTTTCCGCTGGACATTGGCGCGCGAGAGCTGCGATAGAGCCAGCACCGGAACCTGGAGTTCCTTGGCCATGGCCTTAAGGCCCCGCGAGATTGCGGAGACCTCCTGCACACGGTTCTCGTAGCCTTTGCGGGCATTTCCGGGAAGCGTGGCCGACATCAATTGCAGGTAGTCAACTACGACGAGATCGAGGGCGCCTTCATTCTGCTTGAGGCGGCGAGCTTTGGCGCGCATCTCGGCAATCGTGGCGCCGGCGGAGTCGTCAATGAACAGGCGTGCCTCCACCAGGAGTTCCATTGCCCGTTGTAGCTTTTCTTGCTCCTCGCCGCTTATAAAGCCCTTTTGAAGGTGTTGTTGGTCGACCCTCGCCTCGGCGGCGAGCATGCGACGTAGGAGCGACTCCCGGCTCATTTCGAGGCTGAAGATGGCCACAACTGCCCCTGAGAGGATGGCTGCATTCTGCGCGATATTGATGGCCAGCGCAGTTTTGCCCATGGAAGGCCGCGCCGCAATGATAATCAGATCGCCCCTTTGCAGGCCGCAGGTGATGTGATCGAAATCGATCAAGTGTGTTGCCAATCCGGTGACTTCGCGACTGTTCTTGAACAGGTTATCGATGGCACCGAAGGAGTTGCGGATGATGCTCTCGATGGGTTGCAGGCCCTGGTTGAGCCCGTCCTGGCCTACTTCGAGCAGCTGCGACTCGGTTTCGTCGAGCACGCCGATCGCATCCTGACTCTGGTCGGCGGCCTTGGCGATGGCGGCCGAGCAGATACCCATTAGCCGGCGCAACATGCTCTTGTCTTTAACGATGCGGACGTAATCTTCGATGACGGGGCGGCGGGGCAGTCCCTCGGTGAGCGAGGCAAGATAGGCCACGCCGCCGACGGCTTCAACTTCCTTGTAGCGGGCCAGTTCGTTCGCAAGAGTGACGATGTCAACAGTGCGGCCGGAGTCAACTAACTCGCTCATGCGAAGGAAGATGCGGCGATGCGAGTCGAGCGAGAAATCGTCGGATTTTAGGAATTCCGCGGCCTCGGCATGGGCGGCGTTGTCGAGCAGGATGGCGCCGAGGATGGTCCTTTCCGCGTCGACGTTGGCGGGCAGGCCTGCTTCAAGGGAAAGGTCGGGGATGGTGGCCATGGAATGAGTTTGAGGCTTGCGGGAGCGAAGATCAAGCGATGAAAAACGGGAGCCGAATGCGGAAATTGCGGAAAAGCGGGACCAGCGCGGGCGAGAACCTCAAGTGCCGAATGCGCAAACTCTCTGAAGCTTTTCAGAGGCGCGGAACTGCCTGGGACAGCAAACCAGCAGAGGGCGGATTATGAAGCGTTGAGCCGCGCGAAGATGGTATCGAAGGTGCCATTCTCGGCGGCAAAGCGGAGAGTCTTTACATTCTCTACGCAAATCTCGGGCGGCGTGGGTTGCGTTTTCAGGATCTCCATCACCTCGGCGATGAACCTAGCCAGCGGCATCGCGCGGGGATCGTTAAAGCCGTCCATGAGATGCGTGGCGACGTAGGGCGGGATCAGTTCGAGGACCTCAATGTTGGAGGCGCGGAGTTGCGAGCGGAGCGAAAGCGTGTAGGAGTGGATGGCGGCCTTGGTGGCGCAATACGTGGGCGTGCGCGCCATGGGCAGGAACGCCAGGCCCGATGAGACGTTAACGATAGCGGCGTGGGGTTGCTTTTCGAGATGCGGCAGCATGGCCGCGGTGAGACGGATGGGGCCAAGAAGATTGGTTGCGACAGTGGCTTCAGCATCAGCCAGGTCGGACTGCTGCTCGAGAAGCTTTTCGCGGCGCATGATGCCTGCGTTGTTGATGAGGACATTGAGCGAGGGGAATTCGGCGACAGCTTGCGCGGCGAATGCGCGAAGCGAGACGGGATCGCGCACGTCGACAATGAGGGCCTTCATGCCGGGGTTGGCGGCGATGACTTCGTCGAGGGGCTGGCGCCTGCGGCCGGCAATGACAACCTGGTTGCCGAGAGCGTGAAACGATTCGGCGAGTCCGCGGCCAAGACCGGAGCCGCCGCCAGTGATGAGAATTGTATTGCCGCTGAGATTCATGGGACGATCTGCCTCTAACTGGCATGATAGCGGGCTATAGTGAACCGCGAACACCGACCGCCTCATGCGCCGCCCGGCTGGCCGAAGAGCCGAACCCGCTGCTGGGCCAGTGTGCCGAACCCGCTCCAATCTCCGCGGAACTCATCACCCGGCGACCTTTGTTGGGTCTCGAGGCAAGGCTCTGGGCGCATTGGCAACGTGGAAGCACCAAAGTGGGCTGCAATGGGCGGCCTAGTTACCACCTTGGAACTGATCGAATTCTGAGCAACATAAAGCACTCGCCGAGCCTCTTGCCCGACACGATAATGAAGCATCGATCACGAAGCGAAGCCTTTTTACCGGCATTTTTGTCGTCGATCCCGGCTTATCCGATTGGCCTTGTCGCCGATAGAAGTCGAAGGAGGATGCCGACGTGCAGAACTACCGCGATGCTCACTCCGCCGCTTCGACTCCCCAGCTCGCGCCTTTGGCGCCAATGAGCAGTTATTCCTTTCCGGTTTTGCGCACCGAAGGGATGAGTGTGGACGCAACGAAGGCGCAGGCCGAATGGCCGGCCGAGGCGGTCGTAAATCATCACGACTTAGGCAAGGGAGTGAGATGGGCGCTGGCGATCGAAGGCGCGGCTGCGATGTGCATCTATGCCATCTGCTATCTGTGCCGTCTTTGGCTCTAAACTGCTCCGGTTCGCCAGCCCTGACCCGAAAGCTCGATCCCGACTGTGGGGCCCGTGGCAATTGCCAAGCCGTCTGAGCGCGGCGGAGCTGTTTCATAATGTTGATCTTTGCGGCCGCGAGCAAATTGGTACACACTTTGTGCCATTTCCTGCAGTTGATCCGCATTTTTGTTTTGAAATCTGCGATGATAACGTAATGTGCACGACGGCACGTTAAGCAGATAGGAATCACCGTTCAAGTGAAACCCGCAATGCGCCGCGTGGCGCTGATTTACAACCCGGCATCGGGCCAATACTCCGCGCGGAGGAATGCGGCCGTGAGCGAGATCAAGGCCGTGCTCAGCGAAGCCGGAGTTGAAGCCGAGGCATTTGAAACGGGCGCGCCGGGAAGCGCGGTAGCCCTCGCGGAACAGGCAGCACGCAACGGGTTCGACACGATTCTGGCTTGCGGCGGCGACGGCACAGTCCACGAGGTGGTGCAAAGCCTGGTGGGAACCGATGTCGCGCTTGGGGTGGTGCCGCTGGGCACGGCGAATGCCCTGGCTTCGGACCTGGGTTTGATTGCGCCGCCGGCAAAGGCCGCTCGCGCGCTGCTCGAAGCTTCTCCGGCGCGCGTTTCGGTTGGACGCATCCATTACAAGGACAGGACGGGCAATCCCGGCACTCGCTATTTCGTCGTAGCGGCGGGAATCGGCGCCGATGCATTGCTGATGTCACGGCTGGACTCGCGCCTGAAGCGGCGGCTCGGCTACATTCTCTACCTCATGGAGGCGTTCAGGATCTGGGCCACTTCGTCGTTTCCGCTGTTCGAAGCGGTGCTGCCGTCAAACGGCAGTGGCAATGGCCGAGTGGTGGAGGTGTCGCAGTTGCTTGCCGTCCGCGTGCGGTCGTTTGGCGGTGTTCTGCGAACGCTTGCGCCCGGCGCCAGCCTGCGCAATGGAACCCTGAGCCTTCTGGCCTTCAAGACGCAAAGCCGCCTTCGCTACATGTCGTTCCTGCTCGCCGTGGTTGCGGGGCGGCACACGTTCCACGAGGCGGTGGAGCTGATGGACACGCCATCGATCGAATGCCGGGCGCGGAACGGATCGGCGGACGAGCTCTTTGTCGAGGCGGACGGAGAGGTCCTGGGTTCTCTGCCAGTGCGGCTCGAGGTTGTGCCCCATTCGCTCACGCTGCTCATCCCGCAGGGCGCACAGCCTTGATGAGCGCCCAAGGGCGCGGCCCAACTATCGTCTGCCGGCATGATGCGGCGTCAGCTTCCAGGTAAACGAAAGCAAGACGATTCCGATAATGGTTGCAGCCACAACTGCGTGGAGCGCGGCTGTCCAACCATATCGCTGCGCCAGAATACCGATTCCCTCACCCTCGACCATACGTCCCATATATCCGAAGAGACCCAGGAATCCAGCGGCGGTGCCGACGGCTTTTTTCGACGTGAAATCGAGTGCGCTGACGACCAAAAGCAATACTGTGGGATAGACGAAGAAACCGATCACTCCGAACAAGCCGAAGCTGATCCATAACTTGTTCGCAGGACCGTAAATGATTCCCAGGTAAGACAGGAGCACGGGAATCATGCACAGAACGCTGATCATCCCGCGGCGACCGCCCAGCTTATCGGAGAGCCAGCCCACGAGGATGGTGCTGAAGATGGCTGAGAACTCCAGCGCCGCGGTGCTGACGCCGCCTTGGCCGAGGCTGGCGTGTCTGACTTCTTTGAGATAAGTCGGCCCCCAGTCGAGCATGCTGTAGCGGGCGATATAGACAAAGAAGTTGGCAAAAGCAAACAGCCAAAGATAACCGTTACGGAAGATATAGTTCGTTAGCAAATCGGCGGTGGTCAACTCCTTCTCTCCATCGGCGCGCACGCCGGCAGGATAGTCGTTGCGCCATTCCTCGATTGGGGGCAGGCCGACCGACTGTGGAGTATCTCTGAGCCTGATGAGAAGGTACACAGCGCAAATGACTGCGAGAATGCCAGGAACATAGAACGCCGAGCGCCAGCCGAGAAGTCCCGTTGTATATGCGACGAGAAGGCCGGTTAATCCTCCGCCGAGGTTTTGGGCAACATTCCAGAAGGCGAACTTCGTTCCCCGCTCGCCGACGCTATACCAGTGGCCCAGCGAGCGGCCGCAAGGCGCCCAGCCCATGCTTTGCGCGAGCCCATTCAGCGCCCATAACGCCAGATGGACGGGATAACTGCTTGCAGCGCCGAAGGCGAAGTTGCAGCATGCCGTGATGAGCAGGCCGAGAGACATGAAGTAACGTGGGTTGCTGCGATCAGACCAGGCGCCCATGAAAAGCTTGCCGATGCCATAGGCGATGGCCGTGGCAGCGAGAATGTTCCCCACCTGCTCCTTGCTGTATTGCAGTGCGAAGCCCATCTCCCGCGAGACGACAGGGAGGTTGTTCCGGACGAAATAGAAGGTGGCATAGCCGACAAAAGTCGACTCCATAATCTGCCACCGCATCTTGGGATAGAGCTGCTGCGCCCGTTCCCCTGAAACTTTCGGGATGTGCAGCGCGGGCCGAAGGATCGGCGGATTCCAGTTCATGTCCGGCTTTCAGCTACAAATAACCAGGCTCCAGGTCCATCATTCCGGCTGCGATTAAAAAGCCTGCAGATGACGGCTGGGCCAAACCAAAAGACAAGAATCTATTCGTTGTAGAGATAGCCCTTTGCGGTCTCCTGAAAACTCTCGAGGTCGTTTGCCATCCAGGCGTCACAACGGTGCAACTCGCGAGCCAGCAGGGCGGCCACCGAAGGCGCAGCCTCAATTGCGGCACGTGCATCGAGAAAGAGCGCCCGGGTGCGCCGGGCGAGCACATCCTCGACGGTGCGAGCCATCTCATAGCGCGCCGCCCACACTACTTCGCGCAGCCGGAAAGGCAGCCGCGGGTGCAGAAGGGAATCCAGGGCCGGGTTCTGGGCAGAAAGCGCGCGAAGCGCAGGGAGGTCGGAACCGTAAACACACTCCCACGCGGAACTCGCGGCCGTCGCTTCAGGGGTCCAGCCGTGAAGCTTCAATTCCAGCGTGGGGGAGGGCCTTGCCGGCAGGGCTGCAACCAGCGCGGCGCGATCGATGGTGTCCTGCCCCATACGGCGGTAGGTGGTCCATTTTCCGCCCGTGACCGTGATCAGTCCGGAAGAGGAAACGAAGATCGTGTGATCGCGCGAGAGCTTTGAGGTCTTGACGCCGCCCTTGCGGACCAACGGGCGCAAACCCGACCAGACGCTGAGAATCTCCTCGGGGCGGGGCGCTCGGCCCAGATAGCGCGCGATGTGGTCGCGAAGGAACTTTTTTTCTTCAGGGAGAGCGCGCGGCTCAGGGGACTTGGTTTCAACGGGAACATCGGTGGTTCCGACAAGGAGCGCACCGAGCCAGGGGATGGCGAACAGAACGCGGCCATCCGCGGTTTTCGGGATCATGAGCGCGGTATTTCCGGGGAGGAAGGAACGCGGCAAAACGAAATGCGACCCCTGGCTCACGGCCAGAAACGAACCTCGCGCAGGAGCGTCGAGGGCAAGAGTCTCCTCTGCGTGCACGCCCGATGCATTGATAACTGCCTTGGCCTGCAAATCGAAGACCGCGCCGTCTTCGCGGTCGCGCGCCTGAATGCCGACGACCTTTCCGCCGCGTTCGATCAGACCTGTAGCTTCAACGTAGTTAATGGCCGTTCCGCCAAGATCCTGGAGGGTGCGCAGCAGCGAGATGGCGTAGCGGGCGTCGTCGAACTGGCCGTCGTGGTAGAGAATGCCTCCGCGAAGGTGGTCGGCTGCGATGCCAGGCAGCTTTTCGAGCGTGCTGTTGCGGGAGAGTAATTCCGACCGGCCAAACGACAGCTTTCCTGAAAGCATCTCGTAGACTTTGAGACCTACGCCATAGTAAGGGAGAGAAAAATAGTTGTAAGCCGGAACGACAAAACAGAGATCGTGAACCAGATGAGGAGCATTGCGCAACATGTGGCCCCGCTCTCGCAAAGCGTCGAGGACCAGCGTCAAGTTCATTTGTTCGAGATACCGGACCCCGCCGTGGACGAGTTTGGTGCTGCGGCTGGAGGTTTCCTTTACGAAGTCAGAACGCTCCACCAGCAGCGTTCGGTAGCCTCGAGCCGCGGATTCAACTGCTGCGCCCAAGCCCGTGGCCCCTCCGCCAATGACCAGTACGTCCCAAGGCTCGGATGCGGCGCCCAATTGACTAAGAATTTCCTGCCTTGCGATCACGCCTCTCACTTCCCTTTCTGATATCCCGGCGACGGAAAACAACAAAATCTGAAGGAAGGCGCAACTCGACACACCTGGAGCCGCCACGTTGAACAGGCATATGAGCCGTTGCGCAGCCTTCGATCAAGAGAGGATTGCTGTTTTTCCGCCCAGACTCTGGTCTCTATGTGGGCGCAAATCGATGAACCGCCGCGATGTGCCGGCCACTTCAAATGTGGCCGGCACACGGGTTCGCTGCGGGTCAGAAGGTGACTTTCAATCCGAACTGCACAATGCGCGGCGAGAACGTCGACGTGATGGTGCCGCCACCCAGGCTGGTGGGCGCAGAGGTTCCATTCGCGGTGCCTGAAACGGTGCCTCCGCCGGTTCCGCCGGGCAGATACAGGTTGGTGTGGTTGAAGATGTTGTACAGTTCGGAGCGGAATTCGATCTTGACCCGCTCTACTGGAGTGTTGAAGCGCTTGTTGAAGGCCAGATCCGTCTCATAGTAAGCAGGCGTGCGGCCATAGTTCTTGGGCAGGCTGCCAAACGGGTTCGCAATCGTGCCACCGGTAGCGCCGGTGGTATATGTCTCGGGAATGTTCAGAGCCGAGGCGTTAATGTACTGCACCTGCCCGTTGGCGAGATGCGTCTTCTGGATGTAAGGCACGCCTGATACCAGATTGGGCCGATAGGCGTTGAAGCCGCGCCAATTCTGGCTCAACGTGGGCGAAGTCTGGTTGGCTGCGTTCGGCGTGTACTGGACGTTGAACGGTGTGCCTGCCTGCATGAAGTTCACGCCGCTGATCTGCCACCCGCCCAGCACCTCGTTCACGAATCCATTGGCGTTGTTCATGAACCTCTTTCCCTGCCCGAACGGCAGTTCGTATACGAGAGTAGTGATGTTGGCGACCGGCAGGTTGTAGTCGGACTGGCCGTAGTCACCCTGAAGGTTATAGCCGTTTTGCGGGCAGGGCGTGTTGGCATCGAGAGTCGACGAGGCGTTGTCCAATGCGTGCTGCCAGCTGAAGGAGTTCAGCAGCGTCAGCCCGCCTACCATGCGCTGCTCGTAACGCACCTGCAGGGAGTGATAGGTGGAGTGGAATTCGTTAATCGCCTGTGTAATGTCGCCGTTGATAAAGGTTGGGAAGGTCGTCGAATTGTTCAGCAAATAACCGCCCCACGCCATGTAAGGACGCTGCCACTTTCCCGCAGGAACATTCGGATACTGTCCCGCAGTGGTGACCGGCAGCGCTGGGTTGCCCTGGTTGGCATTGACGAGGCCCTGCAGGTGAACACCGTGGTTGCCCACATAGGCAATGTCAAGCAGGATGTTCTTGGCCAGCGTCTTTTGCACGCTCAGGAACCAGCTCTCTGCATAGCCGTCTTTGGTATTCGGTGGAATCGAGTCGATGTTGTCAGTGCCGGCGCTGAAGACAGTTGCCAATCCGGTCGGGAAGCCCTGCGAAAGCCTGTAGTAGCCGGCTGTGCTGCCCAGGCCACCAGTGGCCATATTTGGGTTGGTAGCCGACGTGTAGAGCGCAAAGGGCGCGTTGATGGCGATGTTGTTGCCCGAGCCGGCCCGCCAGTAGTGAACATAGGCGCTGCCGAATCCGCCGCGAATCGCGATGCTGTTGAAAGGCGCATACGCAAAGCCGATGCGCGGCGCCCAGTCGGTCAAATCCGGATGGACCAGAGTCTTGCCATAAACACCGCTGCCACTAAAAGGAGCAATACACGGCGCCGAGCCGCACATGGGCGATTGCGCCGTGGTGTAGCCCGGCGTAAGGGTCAGCAACGTTCCGGTGGTCAGGTTGAAGTTCGAAACGTGGTTGCCGCGCTCCCACCAAGGCGAACCGTACTCCCAACGCAGACCAAGATTCAGGGTCAATTTGTTGGTGACCTTCAAGTCGTCCTGCGCATAGGCGCTATCCATGCTCTGGTAGGTGTGGCTGATGAAGTAGGTGGCCAGTGAGTATGTACGCGCAGCACCAAACAGGAAATCGGCCCAGTACGTATCAGCCACGGCGCTGGTGCCCGAACATCCCGAGCCACCTGATGCCACGGACGTGCACGCGCTGTACCCCTGCGAGAACGCGAAGGAACCGTACAGCGGATTCGAGTCCTGGATCTCCTGAAAGACCTTCTCGTATTCGTAGCCGAATTTAAGCGAGTGGCGGCCCTTGACCCAGGTAAAGTTCACCTTGGGATCGAGGAGGGACGGGTTCTGCCACTGCGGGTTCGTGCTCTGGCGGCCGAAGGAGCTAAAGCCGCCGCTGATGGCCATCGAAGGCAATCCACCTGCGACGCTGGCGGCGACACCGCTCAGGCCTGGAATTTCGCCTGGGGTGATGGCGGTGTTGCCGATGGCAAACGTCCATTTGCCGGATTTGGTACCCGAGAGCGCGAGACGGGCATCGATGAACTTGTTAGTTCCTATGGCGTGGTTGAAGCCGATAGCCACCTGTTCATCGTGAATCAGGATGTGGCCGTTGGTCTGCATGTCGATCGGTTCGGGCAGCAGATTGTAGTTCTTGCCGTTCTCCTTGCGGTCGCTAACCTTCAGGAACCATGAGGTGTTCTGGCTCTGCTGAAAATCAAGGCGCAGGTCGCCCTTGTCGGCGTAGTCAGTGAACGGTGCGTTCAGAGGGCAGTCGTTCGTGGCCACGCCCGTTGTCGCGGAGCCGGCGGTGACCACGCATCGGCCGCCGGCGTTGGCAGCCAACGCAGCCATGTACAGTTTAGCAATTGTCACAGCGGTCGGATCGAGATCAGAAATCGCCTGAGCGGGCCAAGGTGTCATGCCCGAAGTATTGATACCGGTGACCGCGGCTAACGCCGGAACATATTGGGCCTTTGCGCTCACGGTTGTCGTTGGACTCCACGGGTCTTGCACGGGAACCGCAACCACCCCGCTGAGTTCGTCCAAAGTTGGAACCGTGTCGATCACCGTCGGCGTGAGCTTCTGGCGGAATCCCTCGTAATCGAGGAACCAGAAGAACCGGTTCTTGATGATCGGTCCGCCGAAGTTGACGCCGAACTGGTTGCGGTTGAACACCGGCTTGAAGAATGGGTACTGCTGGCCCGTGACTGCATTGACCGATACGGGCTTGATGTAACCGAAAGCATTCAAGTCAGTGTTGCGGAGGAATTCGTAGAGCGTGCCATGGAACTGGTTTGTGCCGCTTTTGGTAGCCACGTTGATGGTGGCGCCGGAGGAGCGGCCATACTCCGCGCTCTCGTTGTTCGTCACCACGTCAAACTGGGCAACGGAGTCCGGTGGGGGCTGAATGATCTGATTGTCGAAGCCCTGGTTGCTTTCGTTGTAGGAGTTGTTGTCCATGCCGTCGATCATGTAGTCGTTGAACATGCTGCGCTGGCCGTTCACGCTGTACGATCCCTGGCGCAGCAGCGAGGTAACGCCCGTCTGGTTCGCTTGCGACGGATCGGGCCGCGAGCCGGTCACGTAGTCCACCAGGTCGGAATAATTGCGGCTCACAAGCGGAAGCGCTTGAGTCTGATAGTTGGTGATGGTCTGGTCGCGCTGGCTGGACTCAGTCTGGATCTGGAGCGCGACGCCGCTCACTTCGATCGTCGTGGCCTCTGCCGTGCCGACCTTAAGGACGAGGTCGATGCGTTCGCGCGCGCCGACCGAGAGCGTAATCTGCTTGGCCTGAGCAATCGCGTAGCCCGCGGCACTTGCCGAGATGGTGTAAACGCCGACGCGCAGGGACGGGATCTCGTAATCGCCCGAATCGTTTGTCTTGACCACCGAGGCGACACCCGTAGCGTCGTTCGTCACGGTCACGGTAACGTTGGGAACTGCGGCACCGCTGGAATCGCGAATGGTTCCCAGCAAGCCGCCATTGTCGTACTGGGCGAAGGCCGCGCGCGAGGGAATCATCAATAGAAGCGTTATCGCCAGGAAAATCCAACTGAAACCGCGAATCGCGCATTTCGCCTGGCGGCCGATTCCGGTTTTTTGCTCCACAGATCGGTTTGTCGAATTCATATTGCCTCCCAATGCTCTCTCCAACAGCGGTTGATTGTCTTCCCTGTCTGGCAGGGCGATTTCGTTCGCTTGAAAAATCGTCGCTCAAAACCTCGATTGTTGGGTTGAAATAGCTGATAAAGCCTGACCCGAGAGGCAGGCATCCACCTCAGGGCTGGAATACACGGTGGTCGACCGGTGCTGACGAAATGCCGAATGCGTGCCGGACTTGAAAGCGCCCCGTGATTTGCTGGCTGCGCGACGATTTAAGGCCATACTTGGTCACACCTGTTAAAGCGCGAAGAAAACCCTGTAAAAAATCAACTAAAGACAGAAAATCCACCCCAAACACAAATGAACTCGCCGGGCTTGGATGTCGACCTCATCGGTCCCGGAGGAGCTGTGTTTGGCGGTGGATTTCTCTTGGTCTTTTTCCGCGGAAGGAAGCTAACAAAAACGAAACAACAGTGTCAAGAAGAATCTGCACACGTGTGTGGTCAAGAGATCGCAACGCGGGGCGGACGCGGAGCCGGTCAGGCGATCACGCGTTCGGCCGCCGTCCAGGTCCTGTGCTGGCTCTCGGCGACGCCTCGATAGGTAAGCGTACCCAACCAGGTGTTCAGGCCCTCGGCCAACCCTGCATCCTGCCGGAGGGCCTCGCGAGCGCCCAGGTTGGCGAGCCGCAGCAGATAAGGAAACGTTGAATTGGTGAGCGCGAGCGTGGAAGTGTGGGGCACCGCGCCGGGCATGTTGGTGACGCAATAATGAACAACTCCATCGACTTTGTAACTGGGGTCAGAGTGCGAGGTGGGGCGCGCCGTCTCAACGCAACCGCCCTGGTCGATGGCGACGTCGACAATGACAGCGCCTTTCTTCATTTGCGAAACCATGGCGCGCGTAACAAGCTTTGGAGCCGTGGCTCCGGGAATCAATACGCCACCGATGACGAGATCGGCCTCGCGGGTGGCCTGCCCTATGTTGTAGCTGTTCGAAGCCAGCGTATAGAGACGGCCCCCGAAGATGTCGTCGAGTTCGCGTAAGCGGTTCAGATTCACGTCGATGAGCGTGACCTTGGCGCCGAACCCGAGCGCGATGCGAGCCGCGTTTGTGCCCACGATGCCGCCGCCGAGGATGGTAACGTGTGCGGGCAGGACGCCGGGGACGCCGCCCAGCAAAATGCCGCGGCCGCCGCGTTCCTTCTCGAGATAGCTCGCGCCTACCTGCACGCTCATGCGACCCGCTACCTCGCTCATGGGCATCAGCAGCGGCAGCGTTCCCTGCCGGTCGCGCACCGTCTCGTAGGCGATGCCGATGATTTTGGAAGCGAGAAGCCGATCAGTGAGCGCCGGTAGCGGTGCCAGGTGCAGATAGGTGAAAAGGACCAGGCCGTCGCGGAAGTGGGCGTACTCCGGCTCGATGGGCTCCTTGACCTTGACGACCATCTCGGACTTGCCCCAGACAAATCCCGCATCGCCGGCAATTTCGGCGCCGGCGTTCTCGTATTCCGAGTCGGGGAAACCGGACTGCTCGCCAGCCAGCGTTTCGACGAGCACGGTGTGGCCTGCCTCAGTGAGCGCCTTGACGCCAGCCGGAGTGACGCCGACGCGCGCTTCGCTGTCCTTGATCTCTTTGGGAACGCCGACAATCATGGCTGCTTCTCCTCTTCGGGCCGGTCTCCACGGTTTTGACGCTCCCCCTGGGGGAGGGCTGATTTCAGGGGCCGGTGCGCCGATGTGGGGAGGGCTACGGCGGTTCTCCAATTCCCGTGAAATCTTGAGTGCCGTGCGAGATGGCGTTTTCTTAAGGAAAACGCCACTCAAGGGCTGAGGCTACGCCCTGCATCAATTGGAGACCCGCTATAGAAGGCGGCGCGAGGTAGCCAAGCTCCTGACTGGAAGGGATTTTACGGCGATTATGGGTTCCGATGTGTGCAACTTTTGTGATAAAAATGCGGAATGAGCACAAAACGTGAATCAGAGGCCACTAACCCGCAACAATCAGCCGGGCTGACGACTGAACCGGCCGTTTCTGCCGGAGCAGCGGCAGGACTCGACGAGCTGGATGCTGCCATCTTGAGCTACCTGGCCCGGAATGGACGCGCTACGAATTACGAGGTGGGCGAAGCGGTGGGGCTGTCAGCCTCGGCCGCCTCGCGGCGCATCCTAGCGCTGGAATCGTCGGGGGCGATCCGTGGCTATCGCGCGATCATCGACGACCGTCTGCTGGGCAAGCACATGACCGTCTACATCCGCGTAACGCTTGAGCGGCAGTCGGCCTTAGTGCTCTCGGCATTTGAGGCGGCGGTGCGCCACTGCCACGATATTGTGAGCTGCCATCTGCTTGCCGGGCAGTACGACTACATCCTAGTGGCACGGGTAGCGGGAATCGAGGACTACAACCGTTTGCACCAGAATGAGCTTTCGCGGCTGCCGGGCGTGATCCGGCTGGAGACGAGCTTCGCGCTAAGGGATGTGCTGGAAACGGAACGGCGGTGAGAGCGCATGTGCCGACTAGACGTCGGCGCCCTACTCCGCGTTGTCAATCTGCGCGCGCTGCAGCTTGTCGGAGTAATCCACGTAGACGGCCTTCCAGGTGGTGAAGAAGTCGAGCGCGCCGAGGCCTTCGCGGTGGCCGTTGCCGGTGTGCTTGACGCCGCCGAAAGGCAGATGCACCTCGGCGCCGATGGTGGGGGCATTGATGTAGGTGATGCCGGCTTCGAGGTCGCGCATGGCGGTGAAGGCGCGGTTGACGTCGCGTGTGTAGAGCGAGGTGGAGAGGCCGTAGTCGATGGAGTTGGCGATCTCGACCGCCTCCTCGAACTTGGAGAATTCCATCAGCGCGACGACCGGGCCAAAGACCTCTTCGCACGCGATGCGCATTGTGGGTGTGACGCCGGCGAAGACGGTGGGCTCGAAGAACGTTCCGTGCGCGTAGGCGCCGCTGCTGAGGGCGTGGCCGCCGCAAAGGAGTTTCGCGCCTTCGCGCAGCGCGATCTCGACGTACTTCTCCGAGGTCTCGATCTGGGCTGCGTTCACCTGCGGGCCAACTTCGACCGATTCGTCGAGGGCGTTGCCGATTTTGAGCTTTTTGGCGCGTTCGACAAACCTGGCTGTGAATTCCGCGGCAATTCCCTTTTGCAGCAGGATGCGGCTGGTGGCCGTGCAGCGCTGGCCGGTAGTACCGAAGGAGCCCCAGAGCGCGCCGTCGAGGGCGAGATCCAAATTGGCGTCGTCGAGGACGATCTGCGCGTTTTTGCCGCCCATTTCGAGCGAGACCTGCTTGAAGGTGGCGGCGGCGCGCTGCGCCACGTACGAGCCGACAGCGCTGGAGCCGGTAAAGCTGATTGCGCGGACGTCAGGGTGGTCGACGAGCGCGGCACCCGCGGTTGAGCCGGTTCCGCAGACGATGTTGACGACTCCCGGCGGCAGGCCCGCGTCAACGAGTGTCTGGACAAGGTTGTAGACGGAGAGCGGGGTGTCGGTGGCCGGCTTGATGACGCAGGTATTTCCGGCGACAAGCGCGGGAAAGAGCTTCCAGCTCGGGATGGCCATGGGGAAGTTCCACGGCGTGATAAGGCCGACCACGCCGACGGGCATGCGGAGGCTCATGGCGAATTTGTTGGGCAGCTCGCTGGGGGTGGTTACGCCAAACAATCTGCGTCCCTCGCCAGCCACGTAAAATGCTTCGTCGATGGCCTCCTGCACGTCGCCCCGCGTCTCGGCGAGCACCTTGCCCATTTCGCGCGTCATATCGCGCGCGAACTTTTCCTTGTTTTGGGCGAGGATATTGCCAGCACGAAGCAGGATTTCGGCCCGCTTGGGCGCAGGAACAAGGCGCCAGACGGCGAAGGCCTTCTTTGCGGCCTCGACTGCCAGGGCCACGTCTTCGGCATGCGAGGACGGAAACGCGCCCACGACGTCAGTGCGGTCGGCCGGATTGAGGTTGAGGATGGTTTTGCCGCTAACGGCCGGGAGCCACTGGCCGCCAATGAGGTTGTGGTACGAGGGATAAGTCATAAGAGCCTCAAATGCCAGCGGACAGTGATCAGTGGTCATTGGTCAGAAACCTGGCCTGCCAACAACTTCACCTCACCCGCCTGGCCATAATCCGCAGAACAGCATAATCCCCATCCTGGTGTTCCGGCCAGCCGAGGCCTTGGAGGGTTGCCGGGGACTCGCGTTTACCAGGACGGCACGCGAGAAGCAAAACGTCCTCCTTCGGTAACGTGCCGATGGCTGCGCACAAAGGCAACTAGCCGTACAATAGGCTTTGAGGCACACTCAAATCTCAGCTTTTTGAGGTCGATTCAAATTCTCCATGTCAATGAACGGATATCACTCTCGTTCGTCGCGGTCCCATGGCCTGCGGTCGCTTTTCAGCATGTTTTCGAGCGACCTGGCCATTGATCTGGGCACTGCCAATACTCTCGTGTACGCAGCCGGTAAAGGAATCGTGGTCAACGAGCCTTCGATTGTGGCCATCAACAAGACCACCGGCGAAGTAGAGGCCGTGGGTAAAGAGGCCAAAGACATGCTGGGGCGTACGCCCGGCAACATCGTGGCCATCAAGCCCATGAAGGACGGCGTGATCGCCGACTTCAAAGTCACCGAGAAGATGCTCAACTATTTCATCCAGAAGGCGCACAACCGCAAGATGCTGGTGCATCCGCGCATCGTGATCGGGGTGCCCTCGGAGATTACGCAGGTGGAGAAGCGGGCCGTCGAGGACTCCGCATATCGCGCCAAGGCCAGCGAAGTTTACCTGGTGGAGCAGGCGATGGTGGCGGCCATCGGCGCGGGGCTGCCGATCACCGAGCCCTCGGGCAACATGGTAGTGGATATCGGCGGCGGAACGACCGACATCGCGGTGATCTCGCTGAGCGGCATTGTTTACTCGCGCTCGGTGCGCATGGCCGGCAATCAGATGGACGAGGCCATCATCAATTACCTCAAGCGAAAGTACAACCTGCTGATCGGCGAGCGCACCGCCGAGCAGATCAAGATCGACATCGGCTCCGCCTACCCGCTGGATAAGCCGCTGACCATGGAGATCAAGGGGCGGAACCTGATCGAGGGAGTGCCCAAGACGATCACCATCGACGACAGCGAGATACGCGAGGCGCTGGGCGAGTGCATCGCCGTGATCATGAACGCCATCCGCGTGGCGCTGGAGCGCACGCCGCCCGAGCTTTCGGCCGACATCAGCGATCGCGGCATTGTGCTGACCGGCGGGGGAGCTCTGATCAAGAATCTTGACAAGCGCATTCGCGAGGAGACCGGGCTGCCCGTGTCGGTGGCTGACGATCCGTTGGCATCGGTGGTCCTGGGGACAGGCAAGATGCTGTCGGATTTCAGGCTGCTGCGCAAGATCAAGATCGACTAAGACAGGGATCAGGTTTCAGGTGTCAGGGATCAGAACAAACCTGCTCACTTTCTGCAGCTGCCTCAGGCTCTGGACCCTGAAACCTGTCCCCTGAACCCTGGCTCTTATGGAATCGCTCTTCGTCCGCTATCGGAACCTGGTGGTGCTGCTGGCACTTCTGATGTTGCAGCTCGCCGGGCTTGCGGTGCAGGTGCGCCGATCAAATAACGGGCTGAGCACCCTCGACGATAGAGACCCGGGCGCTGTGCGGCTGATCCGGCTGTGGGCCAACGCGGTGATTTCGCCGCCGGAGCGGTTGGTGCACGCCAGCAAGACTGGACTGGTTGCAACGTGGGCAGACTACCTGGATCTGATCCATGTCCGGCGGCAAAATCAAGATCTGGAGCAAACCGTCGACCGGCTGCGGCTCGAGGAGGCCGCGCTGCTGGAGGATGCGCGGCAGGGCCAGCGGCTGCAAGCGATGCTCGGCTTCCAGCAGAAGTACATCTATTCCACGCAGGCCGCGCAGGTGTACGGCTCCAGCGGCAGTGACCGATCGCACGTTTTCTATATCGACAAAGGCTCACACGACGGGCTCAAGCCGGATATGGCGGTGATTACGGGGGACGGCATTGTAGGCAAGGTGCGCGATGTGTTTCCGCACACATCGCAGGTGCTGGCGGTCAACGATTCCACGAGCGGCGCGGGCGTGATCCTTGAGACGACGCGAATTCGCGGCGTGCTGAAGGGCGATGCAACCGGACGGCTGGAGGTGGTGGGCGTGACCGCCGATCAGCGCATTCACGCCGGCGAGCAGGTTTTGACGGCCGGGGGCGACCTTATCTTTCCGCGCGGCCTGCCTGTGGGCGTGGTGCAGAAGGTGGTTACCGATCCCGATCGCGACGGCCTTGTCGACATCATCCTGACTCCGGCAGCGCATCTTGACCGCCTGGACGAAGTTCTGGTGATTACGTCGACTGAGCCGCGCTTCTCGCCGCAGCAGGAACAGGACCTTGCCGCGAGCGCATCGGAGCAAGGAGCGGTACCCTCGGCCATCAAGGATCAGATGAAGGCTTCGGAGATCATGGCGGAAAAGCTTCCCGGACTGATCGACCCCAATCTTCCTCCCGATCAGCAGCCGTTGCACGACACCAGCAATCCGAATCCCGCATCGCGACCGCCGCAGCCGCTACACCCCGACGAGTTTTCGCCGGGCGCCACTGAGAATTCCGGCGCAGCACCGGCAGATGAGTCGACGGCAAATCAAAAGAGTCCTTCTTCCGCACCCGTCGCACCAGGCGGAGCGGCTGCCCCGGCGTCGAATCCGAAACCGCAAGCGGGGCCGCGGAGGAACCCGTAGCCATGTCAGTGCTCGGCGCCGAGACGCGGCGCGAAATCGAGATCCACCGCTATCCGCTGCTGGTTTACACACTGGTTCCGCTGGCTTCGCTGGTGCTGCAGGCGTGGCTGCCGCGCGTAGTGGGCCGCTACGACTGGTTCGATCTGCCGCTCGTCGTCACCATTTACTTTGCACTGGGCCGGCGCAATCCCATCCAGGGCACTTTGATGGGAGCGGCCATGGGGCTGTTTGAGGATGCGCTTTCACATCACGCCATCGGCATTAACGGCATCGCAAAGACCGCGGTCGGCTTTCTGGCGGGTTCCGTGGGCATCCGCATCGATGTCGAGAATCACGCCATCAGGGTGTTGCTCAACTTTGCTCTTTCGCTGCTCTCGAGCGCAATCTATCTGTTTGTCACGCGGTTCCTGCTGGGCCTGGCGGTGGACTGGAGCTGGCTGACGGAGCTATTTCGCGCGGTGGGCAATTCAGTGATCGCTCTGGTGATGTTCCCGTTGCTCGACCGTCTGCAAACCAGAGACTAAAAGACAGAGACCCGATGGGACAGGCCACTCCAAGCGGGCAGCGAGACGGGGCGGGAAAGCAAAATCGCAGTATTCTGGGTATCAGGGCATGGTTCCAAGCGGCATCTATCGCGGAGAGAAGCTATCGGCAGTCAAGTCGACTGCTGTGCAGTACGGCATTCTATTGATGATGCTCGCCCTGGCCGCGGGCTTGTGGCGACTGCAGGTGCTGAACGCAGAGAACTACCGCACTCTGGCTGAACAGAACCGGATTCGGAAGGAGCCGATCCTGGCGCCTCGCGGCAAACTCTTCGATCGCGAGAACCGGCTCATCGTCGACAACTACCCTTCGGTCACCTGCTTCCTGGTGCGCGAACAAAGCCGAAACGTGGATGCGGATCTGCCGCTGATCGCAAAAGGCCTGGATCTCGACCCGGATCAATTGCGGGCCACATTGCACCGGTACCGTTTGCAGCCCGGCTACCAGCCCATCCCCATCAAGCAGGACGTAACTGCCGACGAGCAGGCGTTTATTGCGGCGCATCGTAATGAATTGCCCGAGTTGGAAACGATCGACGAGGAGCGCAGGCTTTACCCGCGAGACGGATATGCAGCGCATTTGATCGGCTACGTGGGCGAGGTGAGCGAGGACGATCTGAGTAATCCGCGCTTCGCCTACTACGAGCCGGGCGACGTAGTGGGCAAGGCGGGCGTGGAGGAGACGTACGACGAACTGCTGCGCGGGCAGGATGGATCGCGCGAAGTGATCGTCGATAGCCACGGGCGCGAGGTAGGCTACTTCGGAATCGAGCACGCAGTCCCCGGGCAGGATCTGAGGCTCACCATTGACAACGATCTGCAACGCGCGGCCGAGCTTGCCCTGGGCGACAGAAACGGCGCCATTGTTGCCATGGACCCGCGGAATGGCGAGATTCTGGCGTTGGTGTCGCGTCCCAGCTTCGATCCCAATGCGTTTGCCGTGAAGATCGACCGCTCGGAGTGGAACAAGCTCATCACCGATCCGGATCACCCGTTGCTGAACAAGGCAATCCAGGCGCAGCTGGCGCCCGGATCAACTTTCAAGATTCTCATGTCAGTGGCGGGCCTGCAGGAAGGCGTTGCGCAGAACATGCATATTGTCTGCAACGGAGGCTGGGGCCCGTACGGGTACTACCACCACTGTGACGAAAGACACGGCGCTGTGGATATTTACAATGCCATTCCGTACTCCTGCGACACGTTCTTCTACATGCTCGGCGATAAGCTCGGCATTGACCGGATCGTGAAATATGCTACGGAGTTCGGTTACGGACAGAAGACAGGGATCGATCTGCCGGGAGAACAGTCGGGGCTGATGCCCTCGCCCGACTGGCTGATCAAGAGCTTTCATCACCGGTGGTATCCCGACGAGACACTCGACGTGGCCATTGGGCAGGGGGCGGTTGAAGCAACACCGATGCAACTGGCGCGCATCATCGGCGGTATTGCATCGGGTGGGCACCTGGTTCGGCCGCACCTGGTCTTTCCCAACGAGCTGCCGCCGAGCTTTTACAAGTCTCTTCTGGATAGCTTTCCGGGTTCGGGCGAAGCCTACGTTCCCATCGATCCAGCGAACTGGGACATTGTTACGAACGGAATGGCCGAGGTAACGCAGCCGGGCTTGTATCACACGGCAGGCTCGGCGCACCTTGAGGGCATCGACATTGCGGGAAAGACTGGTACGGCGCAGCAGATGAGCCACGAGGCCTTGGAGAAAACCAACAAGGGGCGGAGCACTTACCCCAATGTGTGGTTTGTGGGCTTGGTGCCGCGGCGCAATCCCGAGCTGGTGGTGGCGGTGCTGTGGCAGAACGGCGAGTTCAGTTACTATCCAGCGCGACTTGGAGCTCAGGTGGTGGCAGCCTTTGTGAACAAGAAGCGCCGCGAAGCGCACAACCTTCCGCCGGAGAAGACCCCAGCGCCGGTGGAAATGGGAGCTGTCTGGACAACGCCCGCTGCCCAGGGCGCCGCCAACAAGAATGCACGACCGCGGATAGAGTCTGGGCATTTCCTTGTCGACAGTCATGGCATTGTGGCGGAAAACGCCACCAATGCGAAACCGATGCCCAAGCACGAGAGCAGCAAGAATGCTTCGACGGCGACGGCGTTGAGCCGGGGACAGGCGCAACTGGCCGCGGCGGCGCCTCTGCGGCAGAAAGAACCATAGACGATGGCCCTGCGCCGCTTCCTGAGTTTTCGCGACTTCGATTGGGCCCTGCTGGGGCTGCTGCTGCTGCTGTGCGCTCTTTCGTGCATCGAAGTCCACTCGGCCACGCTGCATACGAAATTCTCGAGCTTCGGAACCAGGCAAATCTTCTGGGTGGCAGCCGGTGTGGCCACGATGTTTATTTTTGCCAAAATCGACTACCATCGCGTGCTCGACTGGGCGCCGTGGGCATACGGGTTTGGCCTTCTGGCCCTGGCCGCGGTGCTATCGCCCCTTGGTCACAAAGCACTGGGCGGCCGGCGCTGGATCAAGCTAGGGCCAATGCTGGTGCAGCCTTCAGAGTATGTGAAGCTGGTGCTGATTTTGATCGTCGCCCGTTATTTTGCCAATCTCGGCGGGCGCAGTGTGACGTGGAAGGAGCTCTTCAAGGCTTTCGCGCTGGTCGGGGTTCCCATGCTGCTGGTGCTGAAGCAGCCCGACCTTGGAACGACGCTCACGTACACGCCGATCCTGATTGCGGGCATGTTCCTGGGCGGCATCAACCTTCGGCAGAGCCTGATCCTGATGACTGTGGGCCTCGTGCTGGTGGGAGGAGTGTGGACAAGCGGGAAGTTCCTGAAGTCGTACCAAAAGGCTCGTCTGACCAGCTTTATCAATCCGCAAAATGACCCCCGAGGCACGGGCTACCAGGTTTTGCAGTCGGAGATTGCCGTGGGATCGGGCGGGATTTGGGGTAAAGGGCTGGAAAAAGGAACGCAGACGCAGGGCTACTTCCTGCCTATTCCATACACCGACTTTATCTTTGCGGCCTTCAGCGAGGAGCACGGCTTTGTGGGCGCGATCACCATCCTGCTGCTATACTTCCTCATATTGATGCGTTTGATTCAAAACGCTCAAACAGCCGCAGACCTGCCCGGGTCCCTCATTATCATGGGAATCGTGGCTGTGTTGACCTTTCAGATCGCGGTCAACGTGGGCATGGCAATCGGGCTGATGCCCGTCACCGGAATCCCTTTACCTTTAATGAGTTACGGTGGATCCTCGGTGCTGTTTACATTCCTGGCGCTGGGCGTGGCGATGAATGTCCGCATGCGCCGGTTCGTGAACTGACGCATCTCGATCCGTTTGGCCGAGGTGCAGCAAAAGGATTGGCTCTTGCGCGGCCTGGAAGCGATCGGGAGATCGCCTGGGACGGCAAGAGTGGAGAATTCAAGCATTTCGCCGGCATGGTCCCGATGGATCGCGCCCGGCAGGATTGGTTTATGAGTACGCAGAGACGGGAAGACCATTTGCGGCTCGCACTTTGCAAGGATCGCGTTGGCAGTTTGGGAATTGAATTCCCCGGTTCCCAGCCGCGAGAAGTCCTTGCATTGGCCGCTGGTCGAACGGTCCCGCCGGACGCAAATCCGGCAATGGCGGCCACAAACTCTCTGTCATCGGATTACCGTAATCAGCAGCTCGTTCGGCTCGTTTTATTTGGAGTCCGCCCCGGTTCGCCGCCATCACGGCAGGCTGCCGGGCGGAAGCAGCTGCCACCATTTCCATTCGGTTATCCGCCCATCCATTCCTACGCCGACCGAGCGCGCTCCCATCCGACCTTGCCGCGAATAACGGCAGCCATGAGCTGCCGCAAGGAAAGGTACGATGGCAAAAGAGATTTGCATTTCCAGCACGCCGCATGAGACGCGGCTTGCGATTTTAGAAGACGATCAACTCGCGGAAATCTACTACGAACGCGAAAACGAGTACACCCTCGCTGGCTCCATTTACAACGGACGTGTGACACGCGTGCTGCCCGGCATGCAGTCGGCTTTTGTCGACCTGGGGCTGGAACGCGACGCGTTCCTTTACGTCACTGACTTCATCGAGCTCGAAGACCAGGAAGACACGGATGAGCTGGAGAAGGCCGCAGCCGGCGGACAGGCTCCTCGCGAGGTCCGGCATCCACATGGCGTGGACCGTAACGGAGCCGGGGCCCCCGACGACGCTCAGAGGGCGCCCACCTCGCCTGCGGGGTTAAAAGGCGGCCGCCAGGAAGAGCGCGGCCAGCGGTACGGCCAGGGACGCCGTGAAGCTCGCCACGAAAACCAGCCCAGCGCGGAAGCGGAAACAGAAGCCGCGGGTTCTATCGTTCCCGAGTCGCCGGCTGCCGGGCAGGCGGAAGGAGCCGGGGAAAGCAGCGAGCCGGGGGCACGCCGCTGGCGCGGAAGGCGCCGCCGCCGTGGAGGACGCGGCTTCGGCGGCCAACCCATCGCCCCAGCGGAAGCCGAGGCGGAGCGAGAAGGCGAGGCAGAAGCGCCAATGGCCCGCGAGCAGGCTCCTGCGCTCGCGACACCGGAGGTGCCGGCAGCGCCACGAGGACACAAGGCGCCCGCGCCATTTGTCCTGCCCGGCGAATCGCTTTCGAAGTACGGCGGGACAACCTCAGAGAGCGCGAAGACGGAACCGGAACCCTCGGCGCCACCTCGTGCTTCCTATTCCTCCAGGCCTTCGACTCTGATCGAGGCGCCGCTTGCGTGGGACGGAAGCGGGCTGTTGCCCGGCGAATCGCTCTCGGTGCATCGCCGCCATGCGGATTCGCAAACCGAGAGGGTGGAAGAAGCGCAGGAACAGATCTCAGCTGCGCCGGCAACTGAGCTTGCGCCGGAAGAGACTGTGGAGTTCGAGGAGATCGAGGCGCCTGCGCCCAAAGGAACGGAAACTGAGTCTCCCGAAGAATCCACTTTTGAATTCGAGGAAGATGAGCTCGAACCGGACGCGGCCCAACCGCTTTCTGAAGAGGAGTTTCCCGCACTGGAGACGGCCGAGGAAGAGGGAAGAGGGATCTGGGATCATGGATCGGGACATGGCGCACCGGTATCAGATACCACGGATGAGACGACATCCGGCCCAGAGCAGGATGCGGATGCCTCTCACCGCGTTGATCCGTCCGCTCCCAGCGGATTCAAGCTGTTTGGGTTCGGCAAGAAGAAGAAGGACGAAGAGGCGGCGGGCAAAACAACTGCTGCGGCGCCGGTTTCAACATATGCGCCCGGCAATGGCATTGTTGAGGAAGAGGTCATCGAGGGCGAGGAGTTTGAAGCCGCTCCTCATGCGCGCCGGCACAAGCCTGAAGTGCACGACCTTGACGACTACGAGGAGCAGACGCTTCCCAGTCACATGCGGACCGGCGATTTGGGCGAGATGCTGCAAGAAGCCCACCTCGATCACCGCATCCAGATGAACTTCGACGAAAAAAATGTCGAAGAAGCGGAAGCCGAAGAGGAAGAGGAAGCACCGGCGGGAGCACAACCTGCGCCGGGCCGAGAGCGCCGTGAGCGCGGCGGACGTGGACAGGGTGGACGCGGCGCCCAGGGTCATCGCCGCGGGCCGTCGCGGCGTTCGGCTCAGACCTCCGATCTCCCGATCATCTCCGATCTGCTGAAGTCGGGGCAGGAGATCTTGGTTCAGATTGCCAAGGAGCCGATCGCGAAGAAGGGAGCGCGCATCACCAGCCATATCGCGCTTCCCGGGCGGTTCCTGGTCTTTATGCCGACCGTGACGCATGTGGGCGTGAGCCGCAAGATCGCCTCTGACGAGGAGCGTCATCGCCTCAAGCGGATCCTGACGAGCGAGCGCGGCAACGCTTCGGGCGGGTTCATCGTGAGAACCGCGGCGGATGGCGCATCGGAAGATGAGCTGCGCGCCGACCTTCGCTTCCTGATGAATCTGTGGAACGAGATCAAGCAGCGTTCGGAGTCCTCCAAGTCGCCGGCGCTCATCTACCACGATTTGTCGCTGATCGAGCGGATCCTGCGCGACCAGGTGAGCGCCGACTTCGCCAACATCTGGGTCGACACAGAAGGAGACTACGAGCGCATCGTGCGTTTCCTGAACCGTTTTTCACCGTCGCTGGTGCGGCGCGTGAAGCTTTACACCAAGGAAACGCCGCTCTTCGAGCACTTCGGCATACAGGATGAGATTTCGAAGGCACTGCGTTCAAAGGTGTGGCTCAAGAGCGGCGGATCGATCGTGATCAACCAGACGGAGGCTCTGGTCGCGATCGACATCAATACCGGGAAATATGTGGGCAAGTCGGCGCGCCTCGAGGACACGATTCTCAAGACGAATCTCGACGCAGTGCCGGAGATTGTGCGCCAGATCCGGTTGCGCGACCTGGGCGGCATCATCGTGATCGACTTCATCGACATGGACGAGCGCAAGAACCGCTTCAAGGTGATGGCCGCACTCGAAGAGGCGCTCAAAAGCGATCGCGCTCCAACCAAGGTGCTGCAGTTCAACGACTTTGGACTGGTTGCGATTACACGCAAGCGCGTGAAGCAGTCGCTGGAACGGACGCTGAGCGTGCCCTGCCCCACCTGCCAGGCGACCGGCATGGTGAAGAGCCCGACGACGGTATGCAACGAGATCTACATCGAGATGCGCAAAATGAAGAAGCACTTTGAGAACGCCGACGTCATGCTGCGCGTGAATCCTGAAACGGTGAAAGTGCTCAAGTCGAACGGCAATCGCTGGCTGACCGATTTCGAAGAGCTGGTAGGAAAGAACGTGCTGGTGAAAAGCGATCCGACACTGCACCCGGAGCAGTTCGACATCCAGGGATAGCGGAGCAGGCGGAGTTCGCGAAGGCCGGGGCGAGGAGCTCCGGCCTTTTTGCCCGCATCAGCTGTAGTGGTTCCGTTACAATCCGGCTGTGGGATCGGGAACCGTTCGGTTTCTGCTCGGAGGCATCCTTGCTTGAACACCACGAATCCCACCCTAAGGGAAACTTCCAATTTGTTGGGGCAACCTCTGGCTTCATTCCGTGTCTAATTCAGAGACGTGTCTTTTTTCTCCGGAAGTTGAACAAAACTAAGTGTTTGAGGTGGTTACAATGACCTTCAGCCTTTGGATGCCACTGATGCGGCGCGCCAGCCTGGCGGCGCTTGCAGTTCTGCTTGCAACCGCGGTTGCGAGCGCTCAGACCGCTCAATCTCAGGATCAATCCAGCGCCGCTGGATACTCATCCAGCCAAGCCGGTCTGCCTCAGATTGCCAACTTTGCGCTTCCGGATGCTCCGACTCCGGAAACCTCTGCCGCGGGAGCAGGCCAGTACGGCCAAGGCGGCGGAAACGGCGGCAGGAGACATGGGCTTCTTCATCACCTGACCTTTGAAGCGGGCGGCGGCTTCAACGCACCCATCTCCAGTTCCGTGACGTACGGCGCGAACATTACCGTCGGCGGCGGATTCAAGTTCAATCCTCATTTCTCCACTCTCATCGAGTACCAGTTCATCAGCGACAAACTGCCCGGCGCGCTGATCTCCGAAACAAATGGCGCCGCAACCGGCGGACATGCCCATATCTGGTCTTTCACGCTCGATCCGGTCCTCGATCTCTTTCCGAAGGCCTCCAACGATGTTTATGTCACAGGGGGCGGGGGATTTTATCGCAAGGTGACAACGTTCACCTTCCCCATGGCGACGGAATTCTGCAGCTACTTTTACTGCGGAATTGGATACGTCCCCGGCACGGTCGGCCACTTTTCAAGCAACCAAGGCGGCTTTAACGCAGGCGGCGGATACCAGCATCGATTCGGTGGGCTGTATGGCGACACCGGCACCGCAACCTTCTTTGCCGAGGTCCGCTATCTCGACGTGCTTTCGCCCGCGATCGTCGGCAAATCTGCAAATGGCCTGCCTCCAGTCACGATTGACGCCGACACCAAGGTGCTTCCCATTACATTTGGCGTCCGCTGGTAGGGCATGACAGCGGCGTAACCCCGTGCTCCCATTCCCGTGCGCTTTGAGCGCGGGGGATGGGAGTTCTTCCCCGGCAAAGAGCATGAACAAGCGCGCACATCTTCCCCTCGCGGCATTTCTTTGCCTTGCGTCCGTGACGCTGCTGGCCGGGTGCAATGCAACATTCCGCCCCACTGAGCCGCAGCCTGAAGGCCCTTCTCCCGAGCCTCCAGCCGGCCCGCCGCCCACGGCTGCCCAGGGTGGCTCAGTGACGATCTCGCCGCAATATGTCGCGCTGGCGCCGGGACAGACGTTCCAGTTCACGGCAACGGTGACCGGCGGAGGCCAAACGCAGTGGTCGGTAGACGGCGTGCAGGGTGGAAGCGCTGCCGCAGGCACAGTGAGCGGTAGTGGGAGCTACACGGCTCCGATGTCCATTGCCCAGAGCGAGAACGTTATGGTGACCGTGGCACTGGCGGGGTCGGCGCAGCAGAATTTTGCTACCGCGGTGGTTGCCATCATCGCACCCGCCGAAGTTGTGTGCCCGTTTGCCCTGGGGAATCCGCAGGTGGCCCGGTACTCGCTTTATCTGCCTGCGCCGGGAAAGATGGACGTGGAGTTTGGGACAACAACCAACTATGGGTTGAAGACCTGGCAGGTGCCCACGCCGTCAGCCAATGGCGGCCAGGTGGAAACCTACGTGGCCGGGATGCTGGGCCAAACGCTCTACCACATGAGAGCCCAGGTGACCCTGGCGAACGGCGCCACTTACGACGATGCCGATCATACCTGCCTGACGGGCACTCCGCCGGCAACTTCGCCCATGACCATCACCAACACCGGCGGAGCCACGCCGCAGCCCGGCATCGAGATGTGGAACACGATTCAGCCGACAAGTGACAGCCAGGCGTTTGCCACCGACCTGAACGGCAATGTGATCTGGACTTACCGCTATTCGCACAGTGCAAACGACTACATACAGGGCATGCAGTTGCTGCCCAACGGCAATTTGCTGATGGTGATCTCCTACCTCTCGTCGATCACGACGGGCCTGAGCCCCAGCCTGATCAACGAGGTGCGGGAAATCGATCTTGCGGGCAATACGGTGAGCAGCCTGAGCGTGGCCACGCTGAACCAGAAGCTCGCCACCGGAAACTTCCGCGACGCGGAAGGCAATCTCTATCAACTCGGCAGTTTTCACCACGCGGTGTTGGCGCTGCCGAACGGGCACCTGGTCCTGCTGGCAACCTTTGAGCGGGCATTCAGCAATCTGTCAGGTACAACCGGCACGACTGAGGTGATCGGCGATGCGCTGGTGGATGTGGACCAGAATTTCAACCCCGACTGGGTTTGGAACACATTCGATCATCTGGATATCAACCGGCGCCCGATGAACTTCCCCGACTGGACACACTCGAACGGCATGCTCTATTCAAGCGACGACCACAATCTTCTGCTTTCGATTCGGCATCAGAATTGGGTCATCAAGATCAATTTCATCGACGGCGTCGGCTCAGGGGCGGTGATGTGGCGGCTGGGCGAGGGCGGCGACTTCAAGCTGGTGAATGCGACCGACCCGACCGATTGGTTCTATGCGCAGCACGGGATGGGCTACTTCACGCCAAACACAACCGGCGTCTTTCGCGTCGGGATGATGGACAACGGGAACGACCGGATGTTTCCGACGGGGTCGGTCTTTTGCAAGCCGTATCAAGCGCCGTCGGCGCAGTGCTACTCCACCATGCCGCTGCTGGAGATCAACGAAACGAATATGACGGCGACGATGATCGCGCATTACGTTCCGCCGCCCACTTACTTCAGCTTTTTCGGCGGCAACGCCGAGCAGCTTGGCAACAACGACACCGAAGTGAACTTCTGCGCGGCGCTGAAAGGAGCCATTGTGCAGGAGCTGAACCCGCAAGCGTCGCAGGTGGTTTGGGAGGCTACGACGCCAGGCGCCGATCAGTTCCACGTCTATCGCTTGCCGAGTTTGTATCCGGGCGTGCAGTGGTAGAGATTGCCCTGCGGGAGTGAGGGTTCGCGGAAAGCTACCAGGGTTTTCGATCCTCTTCAGTGGGCGCGCCGACATCGCCGCGCTCGATGCGCTCCAGAAATGCGCGCGCCAATTTCCGCTCTCCGGGGTGGCTCTCGCCGTGAATGGTGCAAAGGTCAAGGAACTCGTCGCACAGCGCGTTCCTCTCGCCTTGCTGCGCGAGCAGGTTCTGCAGCGCTACCGCCAGCTCGCGCAGACGGGCGGCTTCAGGCCAGGTGTCTTCTTCGTTCTCGTCGCTCACCGACTCTGAGAACAAACCGCGACGGCCGCGCGCGCACTCGTCGAGCAGGGTGAGCAGTTGCTCGCTGAAGGCGCGGGCAAGCGTCTCGAGCTGGCGAGGATCCATGGCGTCGCGCGGGTCCATTTAAGTCTCACCTGGTTCATTCGAATTTCATTTGGCGCGCATGGCGGCTTCCACTTCGTCGGCGGTGTGCGGCAGCGTGGCATCGAGATCGATCAGCTTGCCATCCGGCCCCACCAGAAAATTGCATTCAATGCGCACGCCAAGCTTCTCCTCGGGGATATAGATTCCCGGCTCGATGGTGAACACCATTCCCGGTTTGAGCACCGCAGGGTAGTTGGCGGGATCGTGCACGTCGATGCCGAGCATGTGCCCCAGGCCATGCAGCCAATACTGGCCGAGGGGCTGGCCGTGCAGGTCTTTGCCGTGCGTGTTGATGTAGTTATAGGCCACGGTGTCGAGTGAGTTCGAGTCAAGGCGGTCGCGATCATCTATGGTCGACTTGCCAGCGACAAAGGCGTCGATGGCCGCCTGCTGCGCTCCGAGCACGACGTTGTAGATTTCGCGCTGGCGAGGCGTGAAATGGCCGTTCACAGGAACCGTGCGGGTGATGTCGGCGGCGTACATGGAGTACTCGCAGGCCGCGTCGACAAGCAGAATGTCTCCGTCCTGCATGGTGCGGTCGTTGGCTGAGTAGTGCAGGACGGTTGAGTTGATGCCCGAGCCGACGATGGGCGCATAGCTCGGACGCTCGCAGCCGTTTTCCATCCACACCGCGGTCATGGCTCCGGCGATGGCGCGCTCTGTCATGGCCGGCTTGACCCACCACTGCATCATCACGCGCTGCGCAAGGACGGAGGCCGAGGAAGCTTTCTTAATGAGCTCGATCTCGCCCGCATCCTTGATCTGGCGCAGAGGCATGATCACGCTGGTTACGTCGTGCGCATGCGGCACGATCGCGTTGCCCAGCGCTGTTGCGGTAAAGCCGAGCAACGCCGTAGCTGCGGCAGAATCGGGCTGCGTAAAGAGATTTCCCAGGAGCGATCGATCAGTGGCCACCAGGCGGGTTAACTCCGCCGGCAGCTCGGTCATCGGTTCGATTCTGTCAACACCCGTGGCCTGTTCCACATCCGGCGTTTCCGCGTCCATCTTCACGCCTGTGTACTTTTCCATGCGCAGGTTGCGCGCGGGGAGAAAAAGGACCTCTTTGTATGTGCGCGGCGAGGCAGCATGCGGTGCGTTCCCCACGATCATGAGGGCAGCGCCAGGTTCGTTCCAGCCGGTGATGTAGTAGAAATTCGAGTCTTGCCGGTAGGGCATGAAGTCGAGCTGCGATTCCTCCGCGGCGAAGAGCACGGCCACGCCGCCATCGAGCTTGCCGGCGAGCGCCATGCGCCGGTCGTGGTACGCGCCGGCGGGCTGTTTTTCAAGTGCGCGAAGTTGAGGGAGCGCGGAACCAAGAGCGAGCAGGCCCAGAACAGAAAGACGAAGCCAAGTCATTCCGCTATTGTCGCGCGAGGCTCGGCGGCGTGCAAAGCAATTCCTGCGGTGAAAGGCATCAGCGGCTGGCCGATCCAAAAGCAATTGTTCCATCGTGTGAGCGTGCTCACCCGACGATGAGACAGTCTCGCCTGCGCTTCGCGCCACGGTCCAGTCAATCGGAGGGCTTGCGGAAGGCGGCGGTAGATCCCCAGGAGCCGGCGCCGGGCTCGCGCGGCGACTCGCTGCTCGGCCGCGCCGAATTCCAAACCGAATTCGGCCCGAAAGCGCTCCGGGAGCCATTCAATGGTGAGCGCGCGGTACCAGAACGGCGGCCGCACCCATGACCCGGCGCCACTGAGCAGGTTATGCGCCATGCGCCGCGCCGTCTCGCTCACACCAAGCGCGCCCAAGGTGTCATTGGCGTCGAGCATCGCGCGGTTGTACGCAGCGAAGGCATCCCAGTTTTCAGGAAGCGACGACAGCGGAAGGCCGAAGAGACCGGCCAGTGTCTTGCATTCCGCGTAGTATTGCTCGCGCCCGGCGGCTGAAAGCCGCGGCAGCGCGCAATCGTAGGCCAGAACGGCGCTCTCGACCAGCGTGGCGAAGACCCAGCGTAACGCGGAGACTTCGTTCGCCTTATAGCGCGATCCACGCTTCCATCGGCCAACGTCCTCCGGGATCTCGCCGCGAATCTTCGTGTGCAGCGCATACAAGTGACGCGCCGCGGCAAGCGCCTGGCCCAGTGTGCCGAAGATCATGGTGAAGACGATGCGAAAAGTGTTGTGGAAGCGCCTAATCGGCTGGTCCATGACCGAGGAGTGCTCGGCGAGCGACGCCGCTACCCAGGGATGGGCGAGCTGCAACAGCGCGGCCCGGCCGGCGCCGAGGAAAAGCGCGGACTCGCGGTTGATGCGCCAACTGAGCGAGGAGGGACCGAAGATACCCGCTTCAGGATCGGCGGTGCGGGCGGCGACGGCGGCGAGCAAAGCTTCGCTGGCGTTTAGAGAGACCGGGTTCGGGGAGTCCTGGGGAGAAGGAAACGCCATCCAATACCAACCTACCCCGAAATCGAGCCGCCCATTGAATTTCCGGGCAAATCGCGGTATTCTGACCATGCAGACGCGTTTGTCCGCCAGGTTATTACCGTGTGCGCACCGGCTGGCGGAGAGATGAGTGGGCTCACAGCCCACTTTTTATTTGGAGCAAATCGGCGGCGAGAGCACAGGGTCGGACGAGAGCTAACCTCTTAGAAATCAGTCTTCTGAGGATGACGTTGGGGTAGGAATACCCGGCGAGCGAATTGGGCTTGACGGGGTAGCAGGGACGATGGCGGTCAGGCTGGACGAAATCCGAAAGGCGGCAGAAAGGGTGGCCGCCTCGCACGGGCTCGAGGTAGTCGACATCGAGTTCACAGGGTCTGCCAAGGACCGCATGCTGCGGGTGACCCTCGAAAAGAATTCCGAGGGCCGGGCGCAACTGAAGGCGGCGGCTGCGGCTCATGCCGAGGGCCTGCCGGAGAGGCTTTTGGAAGGCTCGCTCGCGGTGGAGCAGCTATCCGGCGTGACGCACGAGGATTGCGCGGAGTTCAGCCGCGATTTTGGAGTTTTGCTCGACGTGGAGGATTTGATTCCCGGCGCGGCGTACACGCTGGAGTCCAGCTCTCCCGGCCTGGACCGGAAATTGACCCGGCCGGAAGAGTTCGAGCGGTTCGTTGGGTGCCTGGTGAAGGTGCGGACGTTTGAACCGGTCCGCAACAACCGGTACTGGCAGGGAAGATTGGTGACGGGCGCGGGAAGCCCGCCGGAAACAGGAAAGATCACGATCGATCTTGCGGCGGTGAAACAAAACAGTAAAAGCCGCAAGACTGGAATGGAAACGGTGGAGATCGCCATCAGCAATATCGAGAAGGCGAATCTGGTGCCGGAGATCTAGCTGCTAGCTTCTAGCCACTAGCTTCTAGCTCTTCGGCGGTTGAATCGATGTCCTTGGTTCCCGCAAGAAACCGGCTAGAAGCCAGGAGCTAGAAGCTGGCTTTCAACAGAGTTGAAGAGCTCCTGCGCGAAGCACTCATCGGCTTGGCACAGGACAAAAGAGAGAGTCGTCAGAGTATGGCCACCAGTGCGTTGTATCAAAGTATCGAGCTCCTGAGCCAGGAGAAGGGCATCGACCCCGCCATCGTTGTCGGAGCGGTCGAGGAAGCCATCGCCCTGGCCACACGCAAGTTCTACAAGACCCAGGAAAACATGCGCGGGGAACTGAACAAGGACACCGGCGAGATTACGGCCTACATTTACAAGACGGTGGTCGCCGGGGAGGACGAGGTCGAGGATCCGGTGAACCAGATCACGCTGGCGGAGGCCAACGAAATGGCCCCGGGCGCGGAAGTGGGCAGCGAGATTCGCATCTATCGCGACACCAGCCCGCTGGGCCGCATCGCCGCGCAATTGGCCAAGCAGATCATCTTCCAGAAGGTGCGCGAGGCTGAGCGCGACACGGTGTTCCAGGAGTATGCGCACCGCGAGAAGGAAGTGCTGAACGCGACGGTGAAGCGCCTCGAGGGCCAGGACATCATCTTCGACCTGGGCAAGGCCGAAGCGCGCTGCCCGAAGCGCGAACAGTCGCGGCTGGAGCAATTCAGCGTGGGCGAGCGTGTGCGCGTGGTGCTCTTGAAGGTGGATCGTGCGGCCAAGGGGCCGCAGGTCATCGTGAGCCGAGCGGCGCCGGAGCTGGTGCAGAACCTGTTCCAGTCGGAGGTTCCCGAAATTTATGACAACACCGTGGTCATCAGGGCCACTGCGCGCGAAGCCGGCGAACGCACCAAGATTGCCGTGCAGAGCCGCGATAAGGACGTGGACCCAGTGGGCGCGTGCGTGGGCATGAAGGGCATGCGCGTGCAGTCGATCATTCGCGAGCTGCGCGGCGAGAAGATCGACATCATTGAGTTCAGCGACGAGATTACGACGTTCGCGGAGAAGGCGCTGCAGCCGGCGAAGGTGAGCCGCGTTTCCATCCTCGACTTGACCGACAAACAGCTGGAAGTGATCGTTGACGACACGCAGTTGTCGTTGGCGATCGGCAAAAAGGGCCAGAATGTGCGCCTCGCGGCCAAGCTGCTGGGATGGAAGATCGACATCAAGAGCGAAGAAGAGAAGCGGCAGGAGGTCGAGCAGCAGATGCAGGCCCTGGCCGGGGCTCCGACAACTCCCATCGAGCAGGTGAGCGAGCTGGGCGATGGCATTATTCAGAAGCTGATCACCGCCGGCATAACCACGGTAGAGGCGCTGGCCGATATGACGCCCGAGCAGCTCGAAGAGATTCCAGGCATCGGCGAGAAGACACTCGAGAAGATCTCGGTCGCCGTGCGCCACTACTTCGGGCACTTTGAAGAGGCGGAAGCAGCGCAGGCAGCCGAGGGCGGCGAGCAAGCGGCAGCCGGCGAAGAGGCGAAGGTCGATTCGGAGACTGAAACGCCGGACGCTGCCCTGGATACGGCCGAAGCAGAGACAGAAAATTCCGCCGAAGTGCTGGAGGAAGCGGAAAGCGTACAGGCGGCCAAGGCTGAGACAGACGACCTTGCGGCCGCCGACGCTGCCACGGAATCGCTCGCCGAAGATGCGGCGGAATCCGAGAGCCGCACCACGACAGAACGTGCAGTCGAAGACGTTGCCGCCGCGGATGAAGCAGAGACAAAAGAGAACAACGGAAGCGACGAAGAAGCGGCCAAAGAGGAAGGCGCGTAAGATGCGCCGCGTCCTCCCAGGCCAGTTGGTCGACCACGGGAATTTTGAGAGCAGCCAGTGCCATGAGGTAGCTATGAGCAACTAAAGGGCTTTTTGGCGGCAGGAATTGAAAAGGGGCGGATGAGCAAGGTTCGTATCAACGATCTCGCGAAAGAGCTTGAAGTCAAGTCTCGAGCGATTCTGGACATTCTTCCGGCGCTCGGCATTGCCGGAGGCAAGACGCACTCCAGTTCAATCGAGGGAGACGAGGCTGACAAGGTTCGCGCGCATTTTCAGCAAGAGGCGAAGCACGGCGCGCATCCGGGCGCCGCGCCTGCGCGCCATGCCGCGGAGCACATCGTCCCCAAGATCGATCTCTCCCATATCGAAAAGCCCGGCGATGTGCTGAAAGCTATTCTGGCGAAAAAGAAGGAAGAGGAAGAGGAGGCGCGGCACGCGCGCATGCCCGTGAAGGCTGCTCCGCCTGCCGCGGCCAAGCCAGCCGCCCCTGCCGCGCGACCGCCGGCGGCCACCCCAGTCGCCGCCATGCCCGCGGTCGCCGCGCCGGCCCGCCCCGGGCCGCGCAAGATCGTTCCGCAGCCGCGCTCCGCGCCGCCTATCGTTGCACCGCCGCCGGCCGCTCCGGCTATCGCGTCGCGTCCTCCCGCCGGAGCCGTGGTGGCAAAAGCTCCTGCTGGTGCAGCGGCTGCCACGCGGCAAGTTGTCGTTGTCGCGCCGCCTCCGGCTGGTGCAGCCGTAAAACCGCCCGCGGCCCCGGCTGCGCGTGAAGAGAAGATTCAAGTGAAAGCGCCGGCTACTGCGGCGCCGGCTGCCGTTGAAGCGACTGCCTCGCCAGCCGCTGTCGCTGAGCCACCCGCCGCAGCGCCGCGCGCCGCTGAGCCCGTTATGGCGCCAGCCGAAGCTTCGGGAGCGGTTCCCACGATCGCTGCCGAGTCGACAACTGCTCCAGCGCGTCCCGCGAAGGCGGTCACGCCTGCTCCGCGGCGCATGGTGATGCCGCAAACAGGGCCCCGGCCAGTGTACAAAGCATCCATTGTTCCTCCAACTGCTCCGGCGGGCGGAGCCGGATTGCAGCGCGGCAAGCCCATCTTCGATCGCAGGCCCGCAGCCGGACCCGCAGGCGCGGGGCAACGATATCCCGCCAGCGCAGGCGCTCCAGGTCAATTTGGAGCAGGCCCGCGGCCCAAGCATCCAACGCGCGCTTCGGCGAGCGGCATGCCTGGAACCGGTGGAGCGACGGCTCCCGGCGCACGGCCCGGATTTGGCGCGCGGCCAGGATTTGGAGCGCGGCCGGGCTTTGGCGCGCGCCCCGGCCCCGGCGGCGGTGCGCCGCCCCTTGAAGCGGGACGCCCGCAGCGAGCCAGCTCACGCGGCCGCGGACGAGGCCAACAGCAGTACCCAAAGACCAAAGAAGGCCCAATGAAGGGCTTTGTGCCGCCGCCGCGTTACAGCGGCGTGCGATACAGTACCGAGCCGGTGCCGATCACCCGTGAGATCACGGTGACCGAGGGCATCAGCGTGAAGGACCTGGCTGAGAAGCTCGACGTGCGCGCCAAGGACCTGATTGCGACGCTGCTGATGGGCGGCGTATTTGTAACCGTGAACCAGTCGCTTGATGCGGAGATGGTGAAGGATGTGGCTGCCAAGTTCGGCGCCGCCGCTTCTGTGATCACCTACGAAGAGGCGCTGGAGAACCAGGCTATCGAAGAGGTTCTGGATACTGAGAACATAGGGATGGTAGAGGTTCCGCGCGCGCCCGTGGTGACCGTGATGGGCCACGTTGACCACGGCAAGACGTCGCTGCTCGACGCCATTCGCGAGACGCACGTAGCAGCCGGTGAGGCAGGCGGCATCACGCAGCACATCGGCGCCTACAAAGTGAAGTTCACCAAGGAAGGCTCGCCGGCTTCGGGCCGCGAGATCGTCTTCCTGGATACGCCGGGCCACGAAGCGTTCACGCGCATGCGCGCTCGCGGCGCCAAGGTGACCGATATTGTGGTCGTCGTGGTGGCCGCTGACGACGGCGTGATGCCGCAAACGCTCGAAGCCATCGATCACGCCAAGGCTGCCGATGTCCCCATCATCGTGGCAGTGAACAAAATCGACAAGCCCGAGGCCAATCCGGACCGCGTAAAGAAGCAGCTGGCGGATCGCGGCCTGATTCCGGAAGAGTGGGCCGGCGCGGGACAGGAAGGCACGGTGTTTGTCGAAGTTTCCGCGAAGAAGCGGATGAATCTCGATCTGCTGCTTGAAATGATCTGCCTGGTGAGCGACATCAAGGCTCCGAAGGCGACGCCCGGACGCAAGGCCGTGGGCAGCGTTCTCGAAGCCAAGCTCGATCGCGGGCGCGGCCCGGTGGCCACGGTGCTGGTGCAGGACGGAACGCTGCACCTGAACGACAGCTACATTGTGGGCAACACGTTCGGCAAGGTGCGCGCCATGTTCGACGATCGCGGGCGCGCGCTCGAGGAAGCCGGACCCTCAACGCCGGTCGAGGTACTGGGTCTCGAATCCATGCCTGACGCCGGCGATACGTTCCTTGTGGTCGCCGACCGCGACAAGGCCAAGTCGATTGCGCAATTCCGCAGGATGAAGGAGCGCGAAGCGCAACTTGCCAAGAGCGCCCGCGTTTCGCTTGAGGCGCTCTCTGAACAGGTGCGCCAGTCGGGCGTGAAGGATATGCCGCTGATCATCAAGGGCGACGTGACCGGCTCCGTCGAAGTGCTGGCCGACTCGCTGGTGCGCATGTCGACGGAAAAGGTGCGCGTCAAGGTGCTGCACTCGGGCGTCGGCTCCATCACCGAGAGCGACGTGCTGCTGGCGACGGCCTCGAATGCCATCATCATCGGCTTTAACGTGCGGCCGGAGCGCAAAGCCGCCGAACTGGCGCAGCAGGAGAACGTGGAGATTCGCCTGCACACGATCATCTACGAACTGCAGGACGAGATTCGCCTGGCCATGATGGGGCTGCTGGAACCCACGTTCAAGGAGACCTACCTGGGCCGTGCCGAGGTGGTGAACGTCTTCAGGATTCCGAAGGTGGGCACTATCGCCGGCTGCCGCGTGCTGGACGGCGTGATCCGCCGCGATGCCGAGGTGAGGGTGGTCCGCGACGGCGTGCAGGCGTTCAAGGGCAAGATCGGTTCGCTGAAACGCTTCAAGGACGATGCCCGCGAAGTGACCAACGGCATGGAGTGCGGCATCGGCATCGCCAACTTTACCGATGTGAAGGAAGGCGACATCCTGGAAGCCTTCTCGACAGAGAAAATGGCCGCGGACCTGGGTGCACTGACGTCGGCGAAGGCATAGAACCGGACCCGCAAACTGATTCCGTTCGTCTACTGGTTTGCGATGCGAGAGCCGCGATCATTCGCGCGGCAATCGCTGAGCGCGCGGCTTAGAGCGGCGCCTGCGCGGGCAAACCTGCCGTCAAACGACTGCTTCACGCTCCCACACGGCCGCATCGAAGCTGTGGGCGCAGGCGTACCCCTCGTCCTTGTAGAGATCGATGGCGCTGGCGTTGGCCTCAGTCACGGTAAGCGAGATCTCAGCGGCGCCCAGCCGCATAAAGCTGAACGCGGCCTGCGAAAGCAGCATCCGCGCGAGCCCGCGGCGGCGGAAGGCGGGATGAACGCAGACCTGGGTCAGATGTCCGCTTTGACCGCTGACCCGGGAACCGAGAACGAGGGCCACCAATTCGCGGCTGGTACGCTCGACCACCACATGCGATGCCTGCGGGGAAAAGCTGCCGCAGCCGGCATAATGCACGATGTTGTTGAGGAAGCGCATGGAGCCGTGAACCGAGCGGTACTGGTCGTTGATGAGGCTGTCGGGATGATCGCGGTAGGATTCGCAAATGAGCCGCGCTGCCGGCGCCAGGTCCGCTTCGCGCCACGCGCGAAACTCCAGGTTGGCAGGCAGGTCAATCTGGGGCGGGCTCAAGCGGCTGCTGAGCGCCTGCACCAGAAAAAGCCTGCGAAAGATCCGGAACCCGGCGTCGTGAAACATCGCAGTGTAGGTTCCGGCTGGGTGCAGAAGCAGTTGCGACTCGATGCGCTCGACATGCGGCGAGTTGAGCAATAGCTCGAAGAGATGCCGGAGCAATGTTTCGGCGGTGGATTGCGCCTCCGCGGGCGGTCCTCCCGCACCATCCGGCGCACCAGGCAGGGCGAAGATGTCGCCAATAACGGCCTTGGTCTCCTCGTAAACGCAGAACACGTAGCCGAAAACGCGGCCGGATGCAACCGCCGCGTATCCGGGGAGCATGTGGTTGTCGAGATACTGCATAAGCAGGCGCGCTGAGGCTTGATAGTCCCAATGCAGGCGCCGTTCCCACAACTCGCCTTCCGCCTCGAGCACCGGGCGCAGCACCGGGGCAGCGAAGTGCCGCAGGTCGAGAATTTCAGTAGAGCCGCCCGAAGTCTGCATGCTTCCTCGATCGTGGTGCGAAGTTGCAATGGCCGGTAGCGAATGAATGGATGGCCCCTGGGCCGCGGCCTTTCAATTGCTGCCAGGAGCTAAAATCCCCAAGGCGAGCCGCGCCCCGATTCATCTGTTCAAATCAAAGAGAAGCCGTGTCCTGCTCACCACGGGTTCCGCGGAAAGACCCTCCGGCCACTTTGCCACGAGTTGGAGTTCTGCCGCAAGTTGACGATCGGTTACCTGCCGCCCACCAGGTACACTTCGAGGCCCTGCTCCGGCCAGGCAAAGAGCTGCTGATATTGACGGCCTTCAAGAAGCTCGCCGAGCGCGAGCTGCGTGTCGAGATCGGCGCCGTGACGGCCCTGGACGCGCGCCACGAGGATATGCTGCTCATCGGGCACGCCGCTCTCGTCGTAATTCACAACCTCGCGGCTGCGGTAGAACGAGAGGCCGTACTCATCGTCGCGGCGCACGCGAAAGACGGCGACGGTCTCGTTTGCGGGAACCAGCTCGCCGATCCGGTCGGCGAGCGGCCGCGCGGAATAGGAGCGGTCGAGAAGGTGAATGACGCGTTTGGTTGAGGGAACGCCGGGAATACCAAAGATGGGGCCGACGCCGTACACGAAGAGAACGAGAATTACCAGGATCCAGCATGTAGCCGGCCGCAGCCGTGCGACGCCAAAACCCCTGGTCACAACCAGAATCAGGAGTGCTGCCCCAATTGCGGCGAGCGATGCGGCGGCCAGCGCATGAGCAGGCGGGGCGGCTGCGCCGTGGAGAACGAATCCGTGGACGACGAACCAGGGAAGAAGCAGCACCACCATGGTCATGGCGCCGCACACGACCGCATGGCCAAGGAGAATCCACTGGTTCAGGCCCGGTTGGCGGCGCCGGTACAAGTAGTCTCCGGTGAGAATTGTGATGGGCGGAAGAGCGGGAAGGACGTAGCCGGGAAGCTTGGAGGCCGAGAAGGAGAAGAAGAGAACGGGAATGAGCGACCACAGCACCAGGAATTCGGGGAACGCGTCGCCGGGGCGCGTGGGCAAGGGCTTTCCCGCGCGGGAATGGCGCAACCTCCACTCGGCAACGGAGGTGAGAATGCCGTCAATAAGAGCGCGCGCGGCCACCACCGTCCACGGCATGAGAGCCAGCACGACGACCACGAAGTAGTACCAGAACGGCTGATTGTGCTGGTAGCGGTCCGTGGCAAAGCGCTCAAGATTGTGCTCAAAAAAGAACTCGCGGAAGAAGGTCGGGTTCTGATGCTGCACGGCGATAAACCAGGGAAGCACCATGGCGAAGTAAAGGAGCACTCCCGGCCACCAAAACGAGCGGCGCAGGATGTGCCACTCGCGGCGTAGGAAGGCAAATGCCGCAATGATGAGAAAGGCGAGGAAGGGGGCCACCGGTCCTTTGGCGAGCGTCGCCAGTCCCGTAAAGAAGTAGATGTCGTAGAGCCAGAATTTGGAATTGGTTTCGTACCAGGCATACCATCCGAGCAACCCGATGGCAAGCGGCGCGGCCATCTGCATATCGGTAGAGGCTCCGCGGGCAAAGGCCATGATTCCTGCGCAGGCAACGGTGATGAGCGCGGCGTCAAGATGTCCCCCGGGCCGGAAGCGCCTCATGTGCAGGTAGATGAGCGCCGCCATGATGAAGGCGAATGTGAACGACGGCAGGCGAGCAGCCCAGTCGTGCACGCCGAAGTCCTGGAAGATGAACATCGCGCGCCAGTAGTAGAGGGCAGGCTTTTCAAGCCACGGTCGCCCGTAGAGGTAGGGCGTGACACAGGCGCTCAAGCGCGCCTTGAGCGTGTGCGCGGCATCGAAACGAACCAGCATCTCGTGCGCGATCTGCGCATAGCGCGGCTCGTCGGCGCCGACGAGGCCGAGGCCGTCGCCGCCCAGCATCGGCGTGACCCCATAGACAAGGAAAAAGAGGCTGAATGCCAGAAAGACTACCGCCTCGCAGAGTGTGGCCCAGCGAGGCATCCGCCATCGCCGACGCGCAGGCACATCCGGATGCGATGGCTCGATTGGTTTTTCCATCTCCGGCAATACTCCAAAACGCGTGCAGCCTCTTGCCAAAGCGCAAGACGAAAACTCACGATTTCCTGCAGGGCGGATGGGGGAACAAGGCCGTGCCTGCTCGCCTTCCGCGCTCAAAAGAGGCGCGGAAATCCTTCAGCATTGCGACAGCGTCAAGGCTAACAGATTCACGTGGAATGTGAATGGAGCTCATGCCGATGCGACAGCGAAGCCGGCTAATGCGCTGCGCAGTTCGCGCAGAATCTCCTGAACGGCGCGCGCCAGCGGGCCATCCAGCGTGCATCCGGCGGCATTCTCGTGGCCGCCGCCTCCCAAACGCGTGGCAATGGCTGAAACGTTCACGTCGCCCTTGCTGCGCAGGCTCACTCTCACGCGGCCTTCAGGCAGCTCGCGCAGGAAAAACGCGGCCTCAATTCCCGCGATGCTCAGAACGATATTCACAATGCCTTCACAATCTTCCTCCGCGGCGCAGGTCCGCACCATGTCCTGTTCGGTGATCCAAAGCCAGGCCAGACGTCCTTCGCGCGTAAGGCGCTCGAGCGCCGCTCCCAACAGCAAAAGCTTCGACGCGGGAACGGAAAAGTACATCTGCTGGGCGATGGCGATGGGGTCGGCTCCGGCGCGCACCAGGTCCCGCGCCAATGCAAAAGTGGACTCGCGAACCGATCCGTAGCAGAAAGCTCCGGTGTCAGTGAGGACCGTGGTGTAAAGGCAGTTCGCCATATCCGGCGTGATGTGGGCGCCAGCTTCGCGCGCCAACCGGTAGACCATCTCGCCCGTGCTTACGGCCTGGTAATCAATCCAGTTGATTTGCGCGAAGGGCCGCCCGCTGATGTGGTGATCGATGTTGACGAGGAATCGCCGTTCGAGCCCGCGCAGGCCGGTACGTTCCGGGCCATCGCACTCCAGAAGAATCGCAGCGTCGCAGAGACCGTCCACGCGCGACGTGATGCGGATGGCGTCGGCGGCCGGAAGACGCCGGTAGAGGTCCGGGATGCGGTCGGCCGAAACGAGGTCAGCGCGTTTGCCCATCTGCTGGAGCAACATGCCCATGGCCAGCAACGATCCGACAGCATCGCCATCAGCTCGCGCGTGAGAGCACACAACAAAACGCTTGCCCTTGCGGAGAAGCTGAAGAATCGCCTGAACCGGATCGGCGTCAGCGGCGCCGGCTTTGCCTGCGCGATCGCCCGACGGCGCATTCGACGCTCGGTGAACCCCGGAGATTCGGGAATCAGGTTTCATTAGCTCAGTGAAGCGGCGCTTCCAGCTCCGGAGATGAATTTGTGTCCACGGGACCCGATTGCGGCGAGCTGGAACGGCGCGCGGCGGGCTTGCCTGCCGCGGCGGATTTGCGCCCGCGGCTCATGAGCTCGTCGATGCGCGCCTGGAAGCGGCCCGACCTGTCGGCGAGGAAACTGAGTTCGGGAACGTGGCGAACGCCCATCCGCTCCTTCAACTCGCGGCGAATATAGCCCTTGGCCGCCTCGAGACCGGCGATGGTGTCCGCTTCGGACCTGGCGGGGTCTTTCGATGTGCCGTCGACGGCGACATAAACGCGTGCCGATTTTCCGCCGGGGTTCAGCGTCACTTCGCTCACATGGCAGAAATCGATGCGCGGATCGGATAGCTCGCCTTCAATCATGGCGCCAATCTCCACACGCAGCGTCTCTGCCACCCGGTCCTGATGATGTTTGCGAGCTCTCTTCTCCGGCATGGCATCCTCCCGCGGTTAAACCATTCAGGATACCAGAGAGACGACTCGCGCAGACGCGACGGCATTCCGTTTCGCCATTGCTTTACATGGTTACCGGCGAAAATGGTCTGATCGACGGCTAAGCCGAAAAATCCACAGCGACGACTTCATGCAGTCCGATTGCGGGCGTCTCGAAATAGATCGAGTCGCGCTCGGTGCGGTAGGGAACGTCCCTGGCGGCGACGAGCAGATGGACGCGTCTGACGTGCTTTCCCTCCGGAATCCTGAGCGAAACCCTTTGCCCGGAGATGGGATCGATTTCGCGCACCGGGCCCTTCAACATCATGGGATTGGTGAGGTTGACGAGATGGAGTGTCATTGAACTCGCCTGCTCCCACATGGCGAGATCCAGGATGCCTTTGCCCTCGACGGTCACGATGGGAGCTTCATTCGTAACCCATTCGACTGCATTGCGCAGAAGCCTGGCGTGATCCACGTTGAGGACGTCCCAGAAAGTGCGGTCGATGTCGCCTGGGAAATAGACCACGCGACCACCGCCGATGCGTTCGAGGTAAACACCGGGAAGATGCGTGCCTCCCGGCCGCGTGAATACCGATTCCATGGGTAGATCGGGATACGACGGAATGATGCGTAGCGGCGTGAACCTGGATTCACCGGTTGGCGTCACGCTCACCTGGTTCACCGCGTTGACGATGCGGCCCGCGTCTTCAAAGCCGCGGAGAAGCGGATGAACGGAGCTTGCCGCGGGATCCTTTTCGAGGCTCAGATACGAGTTGCGCATGTTCTCTTCGATCTTGCCGGCGTACGAGACGCCAAAGAGCGAAGCCAGACCAAAGTCCTTTCGCCGCACGCCCCACTCGTCGTAGAGCGATGTCTCATAGGTGGCCACGAGGCCGCCGCCGCTTTCAACAAATTTGCCAAGGCTCGCACACTGTTCGCTAGAGAGCGCGGCGATGTTGGGAAGGATGAGTGTGCGGAACGGCGCGAGATGCGCGGCGTCGAGGCAGCGATCGTGCACCATCTCGAAGGGGATGCGAGCTTCAACCAGCACTTCGTAGAAACCCAGCGCCGGTTCTTCGATCTTTTCGCGGGCCTGCTCGCCGCCGTAGAACCAGGCGCTCTGCTGCGAGTAGACAAGACCGACACGTGCCAGCGGCTGCACATTGCGCAGGTATTTTTCGTTCGCATAGTGCCACTGGAAAATATCTTGCACGACGGGGAGCCAACGCTTATCGATCGGCTTGGCGTTGAATTTGATGAACCAGGGGCGAAGTCCCTGCGCGATGCCGTCCGCAACCCACATGCGAATTTCGTCGCCATTCTGCACCGAGTCCTTCCAGCGGTGCTCGTCTTCAATGCCCACGCTGAACATACCTGCGATGGCTTTGCCGCCCATGGTCGCGCGATATTCCTTGCCGTTTTTGCCGTTGGCCCACGGCGCCATCAGGCCCCTGCGGCCCTGGCGGTCAGCAACCAGCGTGGGCGCAAGCTGGTCGATCGTTTTCATGTCGAGCTCGCTGAGGGCGCCCCCGCCGGCGTTGGCGATGTAACATGCGCCGGGGTTGATGGCGCGGATCTTCTCGTTCCAAAGGCGCCACAGATCGAAGAGCCTCTGCTGGCGCCAGAGAATGTATTGCTTGCGTGCCGGGTCCTGCGGGTTGGTGGTGCGCGGCAGATCGAGTCCCGTGGCGGCACGGAAATTCTGACGGCAATGCTCGCAGTAGCACATGCCGCTGCCCGACCAACGGTTGGTAAAGATGCCGTCGGGCTTGTAGCGGCGCATAATTTCTTCGTGCACTGAAGTCATGAACTCGAAGTTGTAGGGGCCAAGCGCGCACGTCTCCCAATATCGGGGATCGGAGGGATGGCGCACCGGCTGGCCGCTTGCATCCACGCGGATCCAGTCGGGGTGCGCGTCGTAGACCTTCTGCCAGCAGGCGTGGGCGTCGGTGCGCGCCACGATGTTCATGCCCATGGCGCGGCAGCCGGCCTGCAAGTCGCCGAATGCGTCGCGGTCGCCCAGCCACTGGCTGCGCTGCTGCAGCGGCAGCTCGGTGGGATAGAATGCCACCACGCCGCCGGCGCTCAGGCAGGCTGCGTCGGCATGGACGGCACGGAAATAATCGAGCCAGAACCGGGGATCGTAGTTGCCGGGATCGTCCTCGACAAACGCAAGCTGCGCCCAGCGCATCGGCCGGTCGTACCAGCCGTCCGCTGCGCTCGAGGCCGGCGTCGCCTCGGGGGCGTTTTCGGTTGCCAAAAGATCCTTCGCCGCGCCCGCCGGCAACAGAGATCCTGTTGCTGCCAGTACCGATCCCTTCACGAATTCTCGACGGCTGCTCATCCTTTGGCCTCCCGTAACTCTGCCATTTCATCACGGTGAGCCCATCGCGGGGAACACGCGAAAATCGGCAGGCCTCGCGGCCAGCGGGAGGCAAAGAGCGGCCGACTGCGTCAATTCGGTTGTGCGGCGCATTCCAGCGCGGCGATGTCGAATTTCTTCATCTTCATCATGGCCTGCATTGCCTTGGGATGCCGGAGGAGCTCGGGCAAGTGCGCGGGAACCACCTGCCAACTGAGGCCGAACTTACCCTTGAGCCAGCCGCACTGAATCTCGGCGCCTCCCGCGGTGAGTCTCGTCCAGTAGTAGTCAATCTCCTGCTGCGTGTCGCAGTGCACGACGAACGAAACTGCCGGGGTGAATTGGTAATTCGGGCCGCCGTTGAGAGCGGTGAACCGGAGGCCGTCAAGCTCGAACGAGACGGTGAGCACCATCCCTTTCGGGCCGCTCGGGGTTTCAGTTGAGCTTCTGAACTCGCCCAGCTTGCGCGAGTTGGGGAAGATGCCGCAATAGAAATCGACAGCCTCTTCGGCGTTCGAATCGAACCACAGAAACGGAGTAATGCGGGGAAAGCTTTGGAGAGCGCTCATCGGGGGACCTCCAATTGTTTGGACCGGCATCGTGCGGAGGGGAAATCGCCGGCACGGTATTCGTAGCATTTTTAGATTGCAAGTTGCAAGTGAAGTTCTTAGGATGCATCTGTGGCCAGAAACTCCGGGGCGAGGCACCGGTCAGGATGCCCTGTAAGTATCTCGCTTGAAGTGCTGGGTGACCGTTGGTCGCTGCTGCTGGTTCGCGACATGATGGTGCGCGGTTATCGTACTTTTCGCGAATTCCAGCGCTCGGGCGAAGGGATTGCCACGAATATTCTTGCGGACCGCCTGCAAAAGCTGGAGGCGGGCGGAATTCTGGTTCGCGAGCCGGCGGAGAAGGACGGGCGCAGCACAAATTACCGGCTGACAGCGAAAGGCATCGCGTTGGCGCCGGTTCTTCTCGAAATCTTAATCTGGGGCGCGCATCATGAGGAGACGGATGCGCCCCGGGCGGCGATTGAACAAATGGAGCAGAACCGCGCCGCTGTGCTGGCCGAGACTTATCGCCGCTGGGAACAGCGCGATCCCACGCCGATTCTTCCGCCATTTACGCCTAGCGCACGACCGACATCAAAATCCAATTCCCCGAAAGGAAAACCAAGACGATGAAGGTGAACACCTATCTGAATTTCCCCGGCAACTGTCAGGAAGCCATGAACTTCTACGAGAAACACCTGGGCGCAAAGATCCTGATGAAATCCACATTCGCTGACATGAGCGCATCCGGTGCTCCGCAGAACATGCCGCCGGGACTCAACCGGGATGGCATTCTGCACGCGCGTTTCACGCTGGGCGACACAACCGTGATGGCGAGCGACGGCCCTCCGGACCGCTGCCAGCCCATGCGGAGCGCCTATCTTTCACTGAGCGTCGACACCAACGAAGAGGCTGAGCGGATTTACAACGCACTCACCGAAGGGGGCGAGGTTTTCATGCCTATGGGCGAGACATTCTTCGCGCACCGCTTTGGGCAGTTCCGCGACAAGTTCGGCGTGAACTGGATGGTGATCCACGAGAAGCCGATGCAACGCCCTAACTGAAACGGCACCTTAGCGCGCATTGAAAAGAAGGCCATGGGCTGCTACCCTCATCTGTCCCGGTGAAGCGGGAAGAGAGCAGGCACGACCATGGTCTTCAAATTTCAGGGCTTCGATTTTCTACATCTCGACACGAGCCTGACGGAAGAGGAACTCCTCGTCCGCCGCACGGCACGCGAGTTTGTCGACGCGAATATTATTCCCATCATTGAAGAATGCTTTCGCGAGGGACGGTTCCCGCGGGAGCTGGTGCCCGCGATGGGCGAGCTGGGATTCTACGGCGCGAATCTCGAGGGCTACGGCTGCGCCGGCATGTCGAACGTGGAGTACGGGCTGGTGATGCAGGAGTTGGAGCGAGGCGACTCGGGGCTCCGCAGCTTTGTCAGCGTGCAATCCGCGCTGGTGATGTATCCGATCTACACGTTCGGCTCGGACGAGCAGAAGAATACGTGGCTGCCCGCGCTGGCTATCGGCGAAAAGCTCGGCTGCTTCGGGTTGACCGAGCCGGGCTTCGGATCGAACCCCGCCGGGATGACCACGCGCGCGCGGAAATCGGGCGACGAGTACATCCTGAACGGCGAAAAGATGTGGATCACGTCGGGAACGATTGCCGATGTGGCCGTGGTGTGGGCGAAGCTTGAGGGCGCGGGTGGCGAAGACGAAGGCGGAGCTGACAGCGTTCGTGGCTTCCTCGTGGAAACCGATCGCCCGGGCTTCTCGTCGAGCGACATTCACGGCAAGTGGTCGCTGCGCGCGTCGGTGACGAGCAGCTTGTCGCTCGAAGATGTCCGCGTTCCCGCGGCCAACCTGCTGACCGGTGCGACGAGCCTGAAAAGTGCGCTGATGTGCCTGAACCAGGCGCGCTACGGCATCAGCTGGGGCACGATCGGCGCGGCGATGGACTGCTACTCGACGGCGCTGAACTACGCGAAGACGAGAAAGCAATTCCACAATCAGCCCATCGCCAGCCACCAGCTTGTGCAGGAGAAGCTGGTGTGGATGGCCAGCGAAATCTCGAAGGCGCAGTTGCTCTCGCTGCACGTGGGCCGGCTGAAGGACGCGGGAAAGGCCGGCCATCAGCACATCTCCATGGCGAAGCGAAACAATGTGTGGATGGCGCTCGAGTGCGCGCGGCTGGCGCGCGACATTCTGGGCGCGAACGGCGTGACGGAGGATTACCCGATCATGCGCCACATGATGAACCTGGAATCCGTGAAAACCTATGAGGGAACGCACGACATCCACGGGCTCATTTTGGGGCAGAATCTGACGGGGATTGGGGCGTATTGACGGAATCGGCCGATTCTTGACAGAGGTATGCCTCAGGGCTAATCTGACCTCACTTCCGCATCCTACCGCCTTCATTGGGGCTACGCGGTACATATGGGTTTGTTTCTTCCCTTGACGCGTTGGCGAAGTTGAGCGCACTTCCGCCTCGGAGCGAGATTTCAAATCGCGCCGGCGTGACGCGAAGATCGCACATCACTGGAGGATCGCAATGCAGCCCCAACTGCGCCGATTCAGTATCGTTGCCGGCTTCGTCCTTCTGGCGGGATTATTGATCGGGGACGCGCTCGTGACCCGGAGCGCATTGAACGCGCAGATTGACACCGGCCATTGGGTGATGCACTCACGCCAGGTGCGGCTGGAAATTCTGCAGCTGGAAACACTGCTGATGGATGCCGAGACCGGCCAGCGCGGATTTCTCTTGACGGGTGAGGACCGTTACCTGGCGCCTTACGAGCAAGCCCGTGCGGAGATCGGCGGGCACATCGACACTCTGGCGAAGCTCACGACCGACAATCCTATACAGCAGAAGCGCATCGCCGAGTTGCGGCCGCTGGTGCGCGAAGCGATGGATCAGCTCGATCGGACAATCATCCTCTTCCGCGCCGGTCACGCGGACGACGCCAATGCCATCATACGTTCATCCCAGGGATTGATGGTAATGGGCAACCTGCGCGGTGTTCTGGATCAAATGCGGCAGGAGGAGATGGATCTCGACATTACACGCAGCGCCGCCTACAGGCGCAGCGTAATGATCACAGGGATCAGCAACTGGGTTGTCACATTTGCGGCCCTAGTGGGGCTGATTGTGCTCGGAGTGTACATTCTTCGGGAAATGCGGTTTCGCGAAGACCATGCGCGCGAGATGCGTGATCGCGAAGAGTGGTTTCGCGTCACCCTCTCGAGCATTGGCGATGCGGTGATCGCCACCGACCGCTCCGGCAAGGTGGCGTTTCTGAATCCCGTGGCGGAGGCGATGACCGGACATAAGCTCTCCGACGCGCAAGGGAAAGGCATTGCGGAAGTCTTTCCCATCTGCAACGAGATGACGGGGCTGCCAGCCGAGGACCCGGTGAAGAGAGTTGTCGAGGCCGGTGCGGTGGTTGGTCTGGCCAATCACACCATTCTCAAACCCGGTGATGGAAGAACGATCCCCATCGAGGACAGTGCCGCTCCCATCCGCGACGATCGCGGCGATCTGATCGGCGTTGTGCTGGTTTTCCGCGACGTGACTGCCGAGCGGAAGTCAGAGGAAGTGCTGCGCAAGGCGGAGAAGCTGGCTGCAGCGGCGCGGCTCTCGGCGACCATGGCGCATGAGATTAACAATCCATTGGCGGCAGTGATGAATTTGCTCTTTCTCGCGCAATCGGAGCCGGACACGCCGCCTTCCGTGTCACTGCAGCTCACGCAGGCCGAGCAGGAACTGCAGCGCGTGGCGCATATCACGCGGCAAACGCTTGGATTTTATCGCGAGTCGGGTACGAACGAACGGGTGGATATTGCGGCGATCGTCGAGTCAGTCCTCAAACTCTACGGGAACAAGCTCGAGGCGAAGAACATTGCGGTGAAGCGCTCGTTTGACGGGTGCCCGCCGGCGGAAGGCGTCGTGGGCGAGCTGCGCCAGGCGGTGTCGAACCTGATTGCAAACGCAATCGACGCAGTGGAAGAGGGCGGTGCGATTGCTGTGGGCGTGCACACTGCGCCAGGTGACGACGGCGGGATGCTTGAGATTACAGTCGTCGATGATGGGCCGGGGATCGCGGAAGATCATCTCGATCGCATCTTCGAACCTTTCTTCACGACCAAAAAGGATGTGGGCACCGGGCTGGGTTTGTGGGCCGCAAAGAGCATCGTGGAGAGGCACGGCGGCAGAATTTGCGCCTGCCCGCAAAACCAGGGCGATGGAGCGCATGGCGCGACGTTCACAATCCAACTGCCATGCGCGGCAAGCGAGAAGCCGGCCGAAGTGAAATAAACCGCTTTAGGTTTTTCGTTCGCATTGCCCATAAATTGCTATAGTCGTAGCCATGCGAAACGGTCCTGCAGATTGGGTTTGCCCGATATTGGCGGTCGGTCTCGGGCTTCCGCTTGGTGTTTCCGCGCAGCCGCCGGCAGCCGCGCCGATCGTGCTCCATGCAGCACGGTTGCTCGAAGTGGATACCGGGCACGTACTGCGCCCCGGCGAAATCCTGGTCGAGGGCGAGCGGATCAAGGCCGTGGGCACGAGCGTCGAGCATCCGCAGGGCGCGAAGATCGTTAACCTTGGCGACACCACACTGCTGCCCGGCCTGATCGACGCACATGTGCATCTATTCCTGCACCCGGGAGCAGAGGATCTGCAAACGGTCGTGGAGTCGGTGCCGTGGCGCACGATCGTTGCCGAGCAGGCCGCAAAGGCCGACCTGATGGCCGGATTCACCGCCGAGCGCGACATGGGCACCGAGGGAGCAGGCTCGGCCGACACCGCTGTGCGTGACGCCATCAACCAAGGGCTCATTCCGGGTCCGCGGTTGCGCGTCAGCGGCAACGCAATCGACATTCTGGGCGGGCATGAGGATGCAAACAGCTTCAATCCCGCACAACACGTTCTCTCAAATGCCGACTACGCGAATACGGCCGAGCAGCTTGTCGCCGTGGTGCGCGAGCAGCACAAAGAGGGCTCGGACTTCGCGAAGATTTACGAAACCGGTCCGGATCGCATGATCGACGGCGTACTGCACACGCCTTACCAGTTCACCGAGGCGCAACTGGCGGCAGCGGTGGAAGAAGCCAACAGGCTCGGCGCTTTTGTAGGTGTGCACGCCATGGGAGAGCCGGGCACGCTCTACGCGGCCGAGGCCGGAGTGGCATCGATCGACCACGCGACGCAGTTGAGCGGCGAAACCATGCGCCTGATGAAGGAAAAGGGCATCTTCGCCGTGCCGACATTCACGATCTTCGAGTACTTTGCGACGCACAGAGAATCGCAGGACCAGGCCGCGCGAGAAGCGGCGATGCTTGACTACAAGATTGCCGAGTTTAAGAAGCAGATTGCGGCGGGCGTTCCGTTTGCCGTGGGCTCCGACGTCGGCCCTTTCCCGCACGGAACGCAGGCGCGCGAGCTGACGCTGATGGTGAAGTACGGCATGACACCGCTGGCCGTGCTGCAAGCCGATATGATCAACGGCGCGAAGCTGCTGCGGTGGGAAGGGCAGATCGGCGAGCTCAAGGCCGGCTACTACGCCGACATCGTCGCCGTGCCCGGCAATCCGCTCGACGATATCGGCGTGGTGGAGCACGTGAGCTTTGTGATGAAGAACGGCGTGGTGGTGCGGCAGTAAGCCACCGGGCGCCGCGCCCGGCCAGCAGCGTGTACACTCTCGAATATCCTGATCGGGAAACAGAAGGTTTCGGGGTCAGGTTTCCTGTCGCTTACAAGCCATCCATCCCGGGAGGTCAACCGATGCGCCTTGCTGCTTTGCTTGCATTTGTCACCGTGTCTCTAGCCGCCCTTTCTGCGTCGACAGCAGCAGCGCAGGACCCGCGCCTACATGGCGCTTACAAATTCCATGAAGGCGGGTGGACATACGTGCACTTGCAGGGTACGCCCGAGCAGGTCGGCTTTCAGCATGGTTTTTTGCTGGCGCGCGAAATTGAAGACAACGTTCAGGTGTACATGGTTGAAGCGCCGCATAACGACGAGCGCGATTGGAGCTTTTACCGGAAAGCAGCGCAAGACGTGTTGTGGCCGCACCTTGATGCGGAGTATCAACGGGAACTCAAGGGGATCGCTGATGGCCTGCATGCGCAGGGTTCCGCGCTGGACCTTTGGGACATTGTTGGGTTGAATGGCTATATCGAGTTGAGCAAATACTATTTGCCGTGGCTGAACGCCAAAGAGGGCAAGGCGAACCCTCCGGAAGCTGTTGCTCCGGGAAAGTGCAGCGCCTTTATCGCCACTGGATCGGCGACAAAAGACGGGAAGATCGTGATCGCGCACAGCAACTGGTCCCCGTATGCGGAGGGTGAACGCTGGACGGTGGTCTTCGATGTTGTGCCGAAAAGCGGACAACACTTCCTGATGGACGGACTGCCGGGCGTGATCACGAGCCAGGACGATTTTGGCGTGAACGCCGCAGGCCTGATGATTACCGAGACCACTCTGCCCATGGCCAAGGGATTCGATGTGGATGGGATTGCCGAGTTCGACCGCTCGCGTAAGGCGATGCAGTATGCTACTTCGATCGATGAATACGCCGCCATTATGCGCAAGGGCAACAACGGCGGCTATGCGAATTCGTGGCTGATTGGCGATCGCAAGACCGGCGAGATCGCATACCTGGAGTTGGGATTGCGCCACATGCCACTCACAAAGAAGAAAGACGGCTATTTCGTTTCATCGAATTTTGCCGGGGATCCGGAACTGGTGCGCGACGATACGCCCGGATTCGATCCCAAGGATGCAGAAAGCTCGATGAATGCGCGGCACATTCGCGCCGAGGAATTTGTCAAGGAGCACTACGGCAAGCTGAATACGGCACTGGCCGAGGCGTATCTCTCAGATCACTACGACAGCTACGAGCACAAAACGGATGCGGGCAAGCGCAGCCTGTGCGGACACGAGGATACGTCGCCATTGGGCGAGAAGGTGTGGGGCGATCCGCCGTTCCAACCCGGCGGCGCGGTGACGGGCAAGGTGACGGATTCAGAGATGGCAGCGAGGATGAGTTTTATCGGCAGAGCGGGGCATCCGTGCGGCGAAGACTTCCTGGTGGCGCCGTTTCTGGCCGCGCACCCTGAGTTCGCGTGGCAGAAACCGATTCTGCACGATATGAAGGCCGGACCGTGGACAACGTTTACGGCGGAAGAGAAGGCGCCGGCGGCACAAAACTAGTTTGCGCTTGATGTTTCTGAGAATTGAGCCGACGATTTGTGAAGATTGGCGGCCATGGCCCACGATCCGCCCCAGAGGCCGATGGCGATGAAGAGGCTCGACCACTCGTTGGGATCGCTGATGGCGCCGGGAATGCCGTAGAAGCCGAGTGTGCGCGGTATGTGGAGGGTGAACACCCAAAGCCCATACATCGTGCCAAGCCCGATCCAGCTCCAGCGCTCGAGAATTCCCAGACCGATTCCCACGCCGCAGGCGATGAAGACCACGCCGAAGAACGCCACCCAGAAAAGGTGCAACGGAATCCAGTTGGGGATCAATGATCCTATGAAGACTAGTCCGAGAAAGTGGTCAACGCCAAACACGATCATGGCGATGGCGATAACGATGCGGCAAATCAAGGCAAGCCATTTGGGCGTCGAGGCAGGACCCGGCAGAAGAATTGCGATGCACGCCAGCGAGAGGGGCTCCAGCACTACCGTCCGCAGCCCCATGTCCCCGGGCAGCGCAATATATTTTGGCAGCACGTGGACCAGCGTCCAGAAGATGTAGGTCACGCCGAGCGCATACGCGGAGGCGTGCAGCCAACGCTGCGTGAGGAGGCCCACGCCGCACGCGACCCAAAGCATAGCGAACGGGATGACGAGCCACGAAATAGTGGGCATAAAAGGCAGCACGGGCATGGAGTGAGAGTTCGGGCCGAGCGACGCATACGATCCGTGCGCGCACCATGCGTTTTCGATGGCGAGAGCAACGACGGCGAAGGAGAAGATCCAGCGGCCGGAACGAAAAAGGGTGTTCATGCGGCGTCCAATGGGCCTCCCGGAACTGAGAGCCGCGCGCAACGAAACGCGCTCCAGCCGAATCACTGGCAATCAAGAGACGGGGAAGAAAGAGCTGTTTCCTCGATCTACAACATGCTACACCGCGACGGTGAAGCTCTCCTCGGTGCGGGTGACCGGGCGGTAGAGGGTGTCGCGCTCCACGGGGATGCGGCCGGCCTCGGTGATGAGGCGGCAGAGTTCTTTGCGCGTGAGGCCCTGCGGAGTGGTGGCGCCTGCGTCGTGGTAGATCTTCTCTTCGATCACGGTGCCGTCGAGGTCATCGGCGCCGAAGCGCAGTGCGATCTGCGCTATCTTGGGCGTCATCATCTGCCAGTAGGCCTTGATATGCGGGAAGTTGTCGAGCAGCAATCGGCTGACTGCGATCTGGCGAATGTCGGTGAGGCCCGTGGTCACGGGCAGGTGGTCAAGCGGCGTGTTCTCAGGATGAAAGGCCAGCGGGATGAAAGTCTGGAAGCCACCGGTCTCGTCCTGCAATGCGCGCAGCTTGAGCAGATGGTCGACGCGGTCGGCATCGTTTTCGATGTGGCCGTAGAGCATGGTCGCGTTCGACTTGAAGCCCAGTTTGTGTGCGGTGCGCGCCGTTTCGAGCCATTCCTCGCCGTCGATTTTGTGATCGCAGATGACCGACCGCACGCGTGCGGCGAAGATTTCGGCGCCGCCGCCGGGCATGGAGTCGACTCCGGCTTCGCGCAGCTTGAGAAGGGTCTCTTCGACGGACAATTTGGCGCGGCGGGCTAAAAATGCGATCTCGACCATGGTGAAGGCCTTGATGTGCACCTTGGGGAAGCGTTTCTTTAACCCCTGGACGAGATCGAGGAAGAACTCAAGAGGCAGGTCGGGGTGCAGGCCGCCGACGATATGAAACTCGGTGACGGCTTCAGAGTAGCCGGAGGCCGCTGTTTCCCATGCCTCTTCGAGAGCCATGGTGTAGCCGGCGGGGTCGCCTTTCTTGCGACCAAAGGCGCAGAGCTTGCAGGCCGCCACGCACACATTGGTGGGGTTGATGTGGCGGTTGACGTTGAAGTAGGTTACGTCGCCATGCATTCGCTCACGGACGTGGTTGGCCAGCCAGCCCACAGCCAGAACGTCGGGCGAGGTGGACAGAGCCATGCCGTCTTCAAGGCCAAGCCGCTCCTGGGCAAGCACTTTGGCGGCGATGGGCTCGAGCCGGGGATCGTACGTCCGGAAAGGATGAACCGGATGGACCGCCTGATCCCGGGATTTGAGCGCATCAGCAGGCATGGATTGATGATACCGAAGTCCGGGTGAGTTGGCTTCCTATGCCCCGGGCGGCATTGTGTGTGGGCGGGATCACTTTTGGGGGCCATGCCGGCGGCGTAAACTGCCCCTTCATCGCAACAAAAAGGCAGAACCATGCCCTTGGAAGAACAGATTTCGACCCAGAGCTATGCGCGGGGGCCGGCAAGGCCGCTGCTGGAATTGACGATTGGCGACCTGCTGAAGCGCACGGCGGACCGCTACCCGGATCGGCTGGCGGTGGCGTCGCGCCATCAGGAGAAAAGGCTCACCTGGGCGGGATTGAGCTCCGCAGCCGACCGCGTGGCGCGCGGGCTGTGGGCGCTGGGCATCCGCCGTGGCGACCGCGTGGGGCTGTGGTCCACCAACTGCATCGAGTGGATCATGATGCACATGGGCTGCGCGCGGGCCGGTGCGGCGCTGGTGAATGTGAACCCCGCGTACCGGTCGCACGAACTGCAATTCACGCTGACGCGCTCGCGGATGAAGGCGCTGTTTCTTTGGCACAAGGACAAGCGCGCTGACTATGAAGAGATTCTTGGCCGGGCGCGGCATGGCCTTGACCTGGCGCTGGAACACACGATTTATTTCGACTCGCCGGAGTGGCCGGCGCTTCTTGAAATGGAAGGGCAACTGCCGGAGCACGTGGCCGTCGAGGATGTGGCCAACATCCAGTACACGAGCGGCACGACGGGGCTGCCCAAGGGCGTGATGCTGACGCATCACAACGTTGTGAACAACGGGCAATTCCTGGCGCAGGGGTTTCATTACACCGAGCAGGACAAGATTGTGATTCCGGTGCCGCTGTTCCATTGCTATGGATGTGTGATTGGAACTATGAGCGCGGTGAACTCGGGAGCGGCAATCATCCTGCCCAACTGGACCTTCGATGCGCGGGCGACGCTGAAAGCCGTGCACGACGAACATGCGACGTGCATTTATGGCGTTCCGGCGATGTATGTGGCGGAGTTCGGCCTTGACGACTTTGCGAGCTACGACACGACGAGCCTGCGCACGGGCATGATGAGCGGCGCGCCCTGCCCGGTGGAGCTGATGAAACGCGTGCTCGAAGAGATGCATTGCCGCGAGCTGGTCATCGCATACGGGCAAACGGAGACGTCGCCGGTGGTGACGATGAGCGACGCCGACGACTCGCTCGAAATCCGTGTGAACACGGTGGGCCGGGCGATGCCGCAAACCGAGATCAAGATTGCGCCGCTCGCGGCACAGCCCGATGCACAGTTCGATGCGCGCGAGACAGTGCCCTTCGGCCAGCAGGGCGAGGTGTGCGTGCGCGGCTATGCGCTGATGAAGGGCTACGACGGCGACCCCGAGGGCACGGCACAGGTGATCCAGGCGGACGGATGGCTGCGGACGGGCGACCTTGGCGTGATGCGCGAAGACGGATGCATCCACATCACCGGCCGCTCGCGCGACGTGATCATCCGCGGCGGCGAGAATATCTATCCGCGCGAGGTGGAGGAGTTCCTATACACCTATCCCAAGGTGGGCGAAGTGCAGGTCATCGGCATTCCGAATGCGCGGCTGGGCGAGATTGTTGTGGCGTGGATTCGGCTGCGGCCCGGGCTGAAGCCGGATGTCGACGCGACGGAAGCTGAGATCAAGGCGTTCTGCCAGGGGCAGATCGCCTACTACAAGATTCCCGAGCACGTGCGGTTTGTGACGGAGTTCCCTGCGACATTGTCAGGCAAGATTCAGAAGTTCAAAATGCGCGAGTTCGAGATTGAAGCGCGCGGCCTGCAAGATGTGGCGAAGACGGCGACGGCTTAGGGCCGCGACCTGCGGTATCCTTCCTGCATAGAACCTCTGTCTCTCGTCGAGGGTTTGCGTCACGCCTATGGAACGCATCGAGAAGACCGTCTTCATCAGCTACCGGCGCACTAATGTTCCGTGGGCACTCGCAATTTACCAGAATCTGAATGCTAATGGGTTTGACGTATTTTTTGACTACACGGGGATCGCCAGTGGCGATTTCGAACAAGTGATCCTGGGCAATATTCAGGCGCGGGCACATTTTCTAGTGCTGCTTACGCCGTCAGCTCTGGAAAAGTGCGACGCACCCGATGACTGGCTAAGGCGAGAAATAGAGACAGCCATCGAATCCACTCGGAACATAGTTCCCCTTATGCTGGAGGGATTCGATTTCGGATCGCCCTCAATCGCTCCGCACCTGATCGGGAAACTCAGCGCGCTCAGCAAGTACAACGGGCTCAAGATTCCCGCCGATTACTTCTTCGAAGCAATGGATCGCCTCCGCAACAAATATCTAAACGTGCCATCCTCCTCCGTGCTTCATCCCGCCTCTCCCGCTGCCGCCTCTGCATCCGTTGAACAGAAAGAGGCTGCAAGCGCTGCGCCGCTGGTGAAGTCAAAAGAACTGACAGCACAGGAGTGGTTCGAGCGTGGGTATTCTGCGACGGAGCCGAGCGAGCAGATTCGTTGCTATTTCGAAGCGATCAGGCTCAAGCCGGATTTCGCTGAGGCTTTTTATAACCGGAGCATCGCGCGAGGATTGGTGAGCGATTTCAGCGGCTCCATCGCCGATTCTAGCGAGGCCATCCGTCTTAAAACAGATTACGCCGACGCCTTCGTTGCCCGCGGCGTATCGCGACAAAAAGGTGGCGATTTCGAAGGTGCGATCCTAGATTTTAGCGAGGCGATCCGCCTCAACCCGGATTACGCCTTGGCCTTCGGTAACCGTGGCGACGCCAGACACGGGAAGGGCGACTTCGGCGGCGCTATCGCGGATTGCAGCGAGGCGATCCGGCTCAAACCGGACTTCGCCTCAGCGTTCAATAGCCGCGGCCTCGCTCGGAGGGCGAGTGGCGACGAGGCAGGGGCACTGGAGGACTTTGAGGCGGCCAGAAATCTCAGGTTCAAAGGTGAAGATTGATTGCGTCTTGCTCATGGAGGTTTTCCTACCTTCGCCTTTGGCGCTGGGCCACCTCGTGTCGCGGCCGGCAGCCGTAGCGAAAACCGCAACAGCCTAGTTCGCCAGAGCGGGTGCTGCGATGGGGACTGTTTGCGCCTGGGAGGCTTCGTGCGCCAGGGCCGCCTCTCTCGTAATCGCAATCACCGTGATGTCGTCGTGCTGGCCAAACTTCTGTGCTTCCTCGACAATTTTTGAAACCGGCTCCATTGACAGCAAGCGGCTGCGATCGAACCCCAGCAGCTCGCCCTTGGGATTCATGGCCTCGACGATGCCGTCGGAGTAGAAGGTGAGACGGCTGCCGCGCGGCAACTGCAAGCGCACGGTCTCGTAGCGTGTGCCGGTTTTGGCTCCGAGCGGCAAGGCTCCCGGAACAGCCACCTCGCTGCCATCGAGATAGGGCGGTAAATGCCCGGCGTTGGCCATTACGATGGAGCCATCGGGAAAGATGTGCGCCACGAGTGCGGTAGAAAAACCCCCGGACACGCGCCCGATCAGCCGTTGATTCAGGTTTGTCAACAGCTCTACAGGCTCCGAGGTGTACTCTGCCGCGCTTCGAACTGCGCCCACCAGTACGGAAACCAGCATGGCGGCCGGCAATCCCTTGCCTGCCACATCGCCGATAACCAGCAGCAGCGAACCCTCAGGAGCGGCGAGCACCTGGAAGAAGTCGCCGCCGACCTGCTGCGCCGGCTTATACGCGGTCTCAATCGAGAAGCCCGGAATGCTGTCGATTTCTTCAGGCAGAATGATCTGCTGCACCTCGCGCGCCGCGGCCAGTTCGTTTTCGATGATGGCTTGCTGGTGGCTCATGCGCGTGGAGCGAAGGACGAGAATGACCGCCAGCGAGAGCACGAAGAGGCAGCCGTCGAGGCTGCGGCTATCGACGGTGAACGGTCCGACTGTCCACTTAAAGACCGCGTTCTGGAAGCGGACTGAGGCGCTCGCGAAACCTGGAATCTGGCTGATGATAAAGAGCGTTACATACAAGTAAATTGTCAGGCTCGACACGATGGCGGGGATGAGGAGGATGCCCGCCTCATGATTTCCGCGCCGCCAGTGAACGATGAGCAGGATGGGGATAATCGCGGCGGCCAGGCCGATCTCCGGCACAAAGCTGACCAGGCCGCCGACCGAGGAGCCGTTCCCGCCTGCCGCCAGTATGCCTCTGTACAGAATCCCCACCGCAGAGAGAACCAAAATGGCCTGAATCCAACGTGCCAAACGCAGCCGCAGAAATGCGAAGTACATCAACGTGGTCAAGACAACGCCGGCAAATTCGAATCCTGCATTCACGAATGCAATCCACGCGGGAAGATTGTGGAACAACAGATAGAAACCGAGAGGGGCTCCCAGGGCGGCGGCCAGAAAGAGCAGGAAGATCCAGAGATATTCTCGCTGCCGGCGTTGGGCGGTGAACAAAGCAAAGGCAATGATCCCCAGGCCGAGGCCGGCAATCTGAAAGAACCACTCCAATGCGTGCTGGCCGATCGTGTTCAGCCACACATGATCGCTGAGCGCGGCATCCTGCCCGATGATTAGGTTATTTGGGTAAAACCCTGGGAAAGCACTGAGCCAATCGCTCGTGGAGTCGTGCACCCGCATGGCGATAACCAGGGAGCCTGTGGCGATTACCGAATCCGGAATGCGCTTGAGGATGCGCGCGCTGAATGTGTAGGGGTGATACGGCGATACGCTGCCGGTTTCAAACATCCTCTCGCCGTTGACGTAGATCTCGAATGCATTGGAGAGGCTGTACTCCTCGAGGGCGAGCCCGGTCTCGTTTGGCGCGACTCTCACGTGAAGGCGGTACCAGAGGACTTCAGGGCGCGCGTTAGGAAAGTACTCCTTCAGCGAGCGATTTGGGTCCACGCGCATCCACTGGGAGTCATCGAAATCGGAGCGCGCGTATGCCGGATCGTCGCCCTGCTTGACCACCCAAGTCATGCTCAGCTCAGTGGGCTGGCGGAGCATGGTAGCGTCAAAGGTCTGCGCGCGTAGCGGCGCGGACGGGATCAGCGAGAGGGCAAGGAACGTAAGCGGAGCGATTGCGGACAGACGCCGCAAAGAGCGAAGGGAAATGCGCATGAGCATAGGGTGGGCTCGACCTCCAGCCGACGTGAGTCCAAGCTAACATCGCGCTCGCGCTTTCGCGAAGAAAATCGCACGGCGTAGGCCCCACTACTGCGGAGGCGCGGGCGGCGCTGACGGCGGCGCAGGCTGCGCCGGCGCAGGAGCCGGAGCAGCTGAGGCAGCGCGCTTGGCGACGAAATCCTGCGGAGGACGATCGCCACTGCCACCGAATGTGCGCGTGAACTTGATGGTGTCGCCATCGGCGGTTCCCTTGTAACTGATGGTGAACGAATTGCCGTTGAAGTTCAGCGCCTGGTCAAAGGAGATGTTGTCGCCGTCGACTTTGCCGTTGGAGATATCGGTATCGCCGCGAGGCGTGGTGACGGTGCCGGTGAGATTTGCGCCGTCGACGTGAAAGTCGAAGGTGATGGTTTGCGTGCCCATGCGTCCCTGCACATCGGCGGTCCATTTGCCGTTGAAGTCGGCGGCCAGCGCGGATACGGAACCGAGCGCGAAAAACAAGAGTGTGAGTCCGAGCTTCTTCATCATGTCAGTTTCTCCTAACGATCGATCTGCTTCCGGCGCTGCGCTTACAGTCCCGCGCCTGTTCATGAGAGACGTTGCAGGGCGGAGGCAGGACGCAAGGGGCAGCGGAGTTGGCGGGGTTGTCTCTTTGGCGGGTTCGCGTCCGCCGCGGCGGACGATGGCGAGTTGGCAAGTTGGCGCATTGACAAGCTGGCGAGACAGAGGTGTCGCGCAAGCGGCGTGTGGGGCTGTATGGCGTCTTTCTCATTTCAGAGACCCATAAAAAGGTCGAAATTTGTTGACGATTTTGAGAGCGTTTTGTTGATTCCAGGCGAGTTAACATCAATTTTCTCGCTCAAAAATTTTTATTTTTTTCTTTATTTAAGGGGCTGTCCTAGATAACTAACGAAGGTGTTGCTTAACCCATTGATTCAACTGTAGTAGTTGATCTTCCGGGTTTGGATTGTTGAAACGCCATTCGCATTCCTTGAGAAAGAGAGGAAAGTGGTCTT
>Ga0208034_1000130_pt1 | contig 72904 bp, 62 predicted proteins | sample June2015DPH_8_10_FD_184699 | JGI IMG/M metagenome (GOLD analysis project Ga0208034, IMG submission 184699) | Peatland microbial communities from SPRUCE experiment site at the Marcell Experimental Forest, Minnesota, USA - June2015DPH_8_100... | ecosystem: Environmental > Terrestrial > Soil >... | reverse complement strand
CGGCGCACCGCCAGCTCCCGGTAGGCTTCGGTAAACTTCCGGTACTTCGACCTCTGACCCATTTGCAGCTCCCCTTTCCCTGCAAACTGTCAATTTACAACCTGTCTCACTTTTGGGGGTCAGTCCAGACTTGCGTGAGTCGGCGCGACGACATAAAGCAATTCAAATCTATTTCGATGCAGGCCGCCCGCCGTGCGCTGTCCAGGCTCACTCCCCTGGCTCCGCTGCGTTATTCCAGCCTGTACGCCCCACCCGATGCATGGCAAATGTGAATCTGCGGCTCGATCCCTGTATTCGCCGCATACCGGGCGCCCAGGGCCTCGGCAAACGCCGGCGCCTCGCCTTGTTCCACAAGGTTGATAGTGCAGCCGCCAAACCCTCCACCGGTCAATCGCGCTCCAATCAGCCCTGGCAGGTCCTGCGCAAGCTCGACCATGGCATCCGCTTCCTTGCAGCTGCCTTCAAAGTCCTCGCTGTAACTTTGGTGCGCTTCAGCCATCAGGCTCCCCAGTTCTTGCATGTCGCCTCTCAGCAGCGCTTCGCACGCCGCCACGGTTCGCAGATTCTCGCTGATCACATGCCTGGCGCGCATCAGGCTCTTCGGCTCCATCTCATGGCCCCATTCCTCAAGGTCCTCGAGCGTCGCGTCGCGCAGAAACCTGACACCCGGACGGTGGCTCGCGATCACCGCGCAAGCTGCCTCCGATTCGCGCCGGCGCGTCGGGTAGTCGCCGCCCGCCACCGAGTGCTTCACCATGGTGTTGGCAATCACCAACGCCACGTGATCCGGAATCGGCGCCAGCTTGTAGGTCAGATCGCGGCAATCGAGCAGCAGCGCGTGATTCTCTTTCGCGTTGAGGCTGATGAACTGGTCCATGATGCCGCAGTTTGAGCCCACAAACTCGTTCTCAGCCCGCTGGCACAGCCGCGCCAATACCGGGCCGGGATAGGTTGCGTTCACCAGCGACAACACCGCCAATGCCGTCGCCACCTCAAGCGCCGCCGAGCTCGACAGACCCGACGCCAGCGGCACATCGCTCCAGATGCTCAGGCTGAACCCCGGAATCTTGTGCCCCTCGCCGGCCAGGATCGACACCACCCCCATCGGATAGTCGGTCCAGTGCTTGCTGCGACTCGCCTGAACTCCGTCGAAGACCTTCTGCTCGCCCTGATTCTCTGAGTAGATAGCGATCTTGCCGTCGGCGCGCGGCGAGATGCCGGCGAGAGTTGCGAAGTTGATCGCCGCCGGCATCACAAAGCCTTCGGCATAATCGGTGTGCTCGCCGATCAGGTTTACCCTCCCCGGGCCAACAAAGATCGCCGGGTCGGAATGAAAGCGCTCACGGTGCATGGAGCGAAAAACGATTGGATCGTGCATATGCCTTCACAACCTAACTGGATTGAACTCTAATGTCATCCTTCTGAAGTTGGATCAAACAACTGACTAAGTCTGCGCGCCCTGTCTTAGCCGCGCCATGGTTTTTACGGCCAGGGAGGAGTACGAAAACCAGCTAACGTTGCTAACTCCGCTGCGTTTGACAACGTTTTCTTGTTCATCCTACCTTACACCGCCGGGAGCCCCATTCATGCCCCCACAACGTCCGCGCATGCCGCGCTCAGCCGCTCCCATATCTCGTCCAACCACTCCTCGTGCTCCGGTTTCATCAGCACCGAGCGCAGGCTTGTCACGGTATTCTCGTCTGACTTGGGCGCCCTGAACCATCGACCCGGCAATTGTGCGAGAGCCAAGTGCAGTCCGCGCCGGGCGCATGCGTCAAACACCTTTTGGGCCCGTTCTGAAGCTTCTTGAGGAGTAGCGGCATCGAGCGCCCACACCACGATGTCCAGCTCTGGCCCACCGCCGGCAAGCGCCTCGAATCGTGCATCCGCGCGCAGCCTGAGGTCAAGCTCCTTCGCCGCCCGCCTTCCTTTCCTGAGCCCGGATGCAAACTCTCCGCCGGGCACAAGCGGCAACAGTCGTTGCGTGGCCCACAACGCAACCGCCGCCGCTCCCGCGCGCGAGCACTCCAAGCTGATCTGGCCGAGGTGCCCGGGGCCCCCGGCGAGCGATTCTTGCTCGCTGGGGTGGGGGTGCAGCTCCTTTGACGTGAAGTAGGTAGCCGGCGAGTCGTGCTTGTAGAAGCGCCCCACCGCCGGGTCGCGGAACAGCACACACCCGCACCCATACGGCTGCAGCCCATGCTTGTGCGGATCGACGACGATCGAATCTGCCTGTTCGATCACCTCAAACGCGCGCCGCGCCGGCTCGTCCAGAGCGTCGGGAATCAGGCCAAAGTATCCGCCATATGCCGCGTCCACGTGCACCCTGAATCCGAAGCGCTGTTTCAACTCCAGAATCTCGTGCAGCGGATCCACAGCGCCCATCGCCGTCGTTCCCAGCGTCGCCACCACTGTGCTCACGTCGCCTTTGCGCAGCTCGTCTTCAAGCGCCTCAAGGTTCATGCGGCCGCGGCCGTCCGCCGGCACACTCGCGTAGTCCAGTTTGAGCACGCTCGAGATGCGCTGGTGGGTGTAGTGCGCCTGTACTGACCCCACAATCCGCCGTCCTGGGGCCAACTGCCCTGCCATCCAAAGCGCCTCGAGATTGGCGAAGGTCCCGCTTGATGTGAGGTGGCCCAGAAACTCCGTCCACCCGAACATCCGGGCGATCTCCTTTACGGCCTCCACCTCCATCGCCGAGCTGGCACGTCCGCCGTCCAGCGCGTGGTTGTTGGGATTGATCTTCATGGCCAGCGCATAGGCCGCACGAGCCACCGGGTGCGGCGGCATCAGCATCTGCCCCGCGTATAACGGATGAAAATAGGGGTAGTTATCGGCCAGACGGCGGGCCGTCGCGTCCAGGACTTCCACCATCGCCTCGGCGTTCGTCCCGGCAAAGGCTTCAAAGTCTGGCAGCTCCCCGAACTCCGCCTCAAGCGCCTTTGTGGCGCGATCCAGCAATTCGGGTACGCAATCATCTTTCATGGCGACCTCTCACCTTATCACAGGTCGCTGTGCGCTGTTAAAGCTCGATTGATCAAGAAGTTCCGAAGCGTAACACCATTTGGTGATATGAGACACACAAATCCCGCAGACTATTTTGACGGTCATGATAGAATAAGGTCAGCGTTAGAACCGAACCGGGCGTGAGCAGTACTCGTCCAAAAGCAAGATTCTGCCAGTGTTCGCTCCGATTCATCCAGCGCAATTCAATACAGGAAATACGAACAAAATGGAACAAGGTACCGTGAAGTGGTTCAATGACGCGAAAGGCTTCGGCTTTATTTCGCGCCAGAACGGCGAAGATGTCTTCGTGCACTACTCTGCAATCAACTCAAGTGGTTTCAAGAGCTTGCAGGAAGGTCAAGCCGTGCAATTTAACGTCGTAAAGGGTCCCAAGGGCTGGCAGGCTGCTGACGTACAGCCTCTCTAACCTGATCGGCCTGATTCCGGCAGAATCAAGCTCGAAACAGCAGTAGGGCTGAGAGCGCTTCCGATGACAAACGGGAGCGTAATCAGCCTTTCTGCGTTTTTCCGCCAGATTTTCGGCGTATTTTCGCCGCTAGCTCTTCTAACCCTCCAAGCTTCACTCCCCCCGCCCCGCTCGACTTCGCGCCCCTCACCCTCTATTCTCAAAGGTTGGCAGCTTTCTTCTTCATCTTGCAGCCATCCCGGGTTCAATCAGCACATGAGTACGAAAACGATCGCCATCCATCTGCCTGACGGGTCTATCCGCGAAGTTCCTTCCGGCACGACGCCACTTGAAATCGCGAACTCCATCTCCCCGCGTCTCGCCGCGGCGAGCGTGGTCGCCCGCATCACTCCGGTCACAGCGGCCGCCGGCCAAAGTGCCGCCCACGACGGCCAGCCGGACGAAGGCCAGTCTGAAGCGTCGATGTACGCCGCTGAGGACGCCGGCGCTCCGCGCCTGGTCGATCTCTCCGCACCGCTCACGGCCGACACACGCCTTGAACTTGTGAAGGAGAACGATCCGGAAGCTCTCAAAGTGGTCCGCCACTCGGCCGCACACGTCCTCGCCACGGCCGTCCTCGAGCTCTTCCCTGAGACCAAGCTCGGCCACGGCCCCGCCACCGATTCTGGTTTCTTCTACGACTTCCATCGCGCCCAGCCGTTCACGCCCGACGATCTCGCCGCCATTGAGAAAAAAATGGCCGAGGTCGTCGCCCGCAACGAGCCGTTCGTCCGTGAGTACGAGCCGCGCGAGCAGGCCCTCGAAGAATTTGCTCGTGACGGCGACTTCATGAAGACACACTTCGTCACGAAGTTCACAGCGCCCGGCGACGAGGTCAGCTTTTATCGCAACGGCAAGTTCGTCGATTTCTGCCGCGGCCCTCACGTCCCCTCCACCGGCCGCGTCAAGGCCTTCAAGGTGACAAACCTCGCGGGCGCCTACTGGCTGGGCGACGAGAAGAATCCGCAGCTCCAGCGCATCTACGGCACGGCGTTTTTCTCGAAGAAAGATCTCGACGAGCACTTCGCCCGCCTTGAAGAAGCCGCGCGCCGCGACCATCGCGTCCTCGGGAAGCAACTCGATCTCTTCAGCGTTCAGGACCTCGCCGGCGCAGGCCTTATCTTCTGGCACCCCAAGGGCGGCATCATCCGCAAAGTGATGGAAGACTGGATGCGCGACGAGTGTCTTCGCCGCGGCTACCAGCTCGTCTACACCCCGCATGTCGCGCGCATCAATCTGTGGCAGACTTCAGGGCACGAGGGCTACTATGCGGCCAACATGTTCACGCCCATGGAGCTTGACGATGCGCTTTATCGCCTCAAGCCCATGAACTGCCCGTTCCACATTCTCATCTACAAGAACTCGCCTAAGAGTTACCGCGATTTGCCCGCACGCTACGCCGAATTGGGCAACGTATACCGCTACGAGCGCTCCGGAACCATGCACGGCCTGCTGCGCGTGCGCGGCTTCACGCAGGACGACGCCCACATCTTCTGCATGCCCTCGCAGATCGAAAGCGAAGTGGCCGCCTGTATCGATTTCGCCGAAGCCGTGCTCAAAACCTTCGGCTTCTCCGAATTCAAGGTCGAGCTTTCCACGTGGGATCCGAACGACCGCGCGCACTACGCCGGCTCCAACGAAGACTGGGACCTCGCCAGCCGCTCGCTTGACAACGTGCTCAAGTCGAAAGGCATTCAATACAAGACCATCCCCGGCGAAGCGGCATTCTACGGACCGAAGATCGACGTCAAGCTAGTCGACGTGCTGGGCCGCCTGTGGCAGTTGTCGACGGTGCAGTTCGACTTCAACCTTCCCGCGCGCTTTGAGCTCGAATATGTCGGCGAAGACGGCGAACGCCATCAACCCGTCATGGTGCACCGCGCATTGTTTGGCTCCGTTGAGCGCTTTTTTGGCGTCCTCATCGAGCACTACGCCGGAGCTTTCCCGCTCTGGCTCGCGCCCGTGCAGATCGGCCTCGTCCCCATCAGCGAGAAGCACCTCGCCTACGCAGCGAAACTCGAAGCTGAGCTCAAAGCCGCCGGCCTGCGGGTCGAAACCGATGCGCGCAACGAAAAGATGAACGCCAAAATCCGCGACTTCGCGCTGCAAAAGACGCCCTACATCCTCGTCTTCGGCGATCGGGAAGAATCGGCGGGCGCCGTGAACGTGCGCACCCGCGGCAAGCAGGAGCAAAGCTCCATGCCGCTCGCGGCCTTCATCGCCAGAGCAAGAGAACTCGTCGCCAGCCAGTCAACCGAGTTGTAAGACTTTGTGTGAGGGTACCGCTTCAACGGCGCCAGAATGGCGGCGAAAATAACCGCAAAGCGGAACCAGAAAAATGCAACTCTACCCGCGGATGATGCTCGGGCTGGCCGGTAGTATACTTTCCAGCCATGGAAATCCTTATCGGCGTATTCGTGGCTATTAGTGCGTTTGCAGCATGGTTCTTAGTCAAAAGGAACCCTGCATCGGACTTGAAGTCTTTGGGGTGTCAGGAGCATGAACGAGAATACATCGATCCGCGGCAAGAGGAGTTTCATCGAAGAGCGCAGAAGGAAGTTCAAGCTTATCAGGTTGGCGAATCGCTGAAGAGGCCAGCTTTTCCGGTTATCGCGGAGACAATACATAAGGATGGGGGGCTTGCGGAAGCTCAAACCGATAAGCCAAGCAAACCAACAGGCATTAACCTACTTGACTTGCTTCCCGCCAAATTCGTTGCTCTCGACCTCGAAACAACGGGACTGAGCCCTTCGGAAAACGAGATCATTGAGATTGGTGCAATCAAGTTCGCATTTGGTGCCTCTGTGCACGATGGATTTCAGTTGTTTTTGAGGCCAAAGAGAGAAATCGGGCCGAAGATTGAAAAGCTTACCGGCATCACGCAGCAAATGCTAGATCGCGATGGAGTGGAACCTGCCATTGCACTCAAAGGTTTTTCTGAATTTATCTGCGATCTACCCCTTGTGACCTTCAACGCTCCGTTTGACATGGGCTTCTTGTGGAGTGCGGGAAGGAAGCACGGGCTAAGCTTCAAGAATCGCTATACGTGTGCTTTGCAGCTATCACGCCAGGCATGGCCAGAGCTGCCGAGCCATCGGCTGGCGGACCTAGCGGGACGAGCGCAGCTCTCGGATGAAAATACGCATCGCGCGCTTGCAGACAGTAAGCGCGCACTGCAGATCTTCCTTGCGGCGGTTACCACACTCGGCTCGCGGGTGCAATGGGAGCGCCAGCCTATCGACTGGCATGTAATGGTCGAGTACAACAAGGCGAAAGAGTCGAACCGCGCGGTTTGCGAGGGGATTCGCCCTCTGGAGGAGTGCAGTACGGAGGAGGCAGTTCGGTTGTACCTTGAAGCGATGGGTCGCATGTATGAATACGAGGCGATTGCTGATGGCAGGTACGCAGACGCTTACATCATCGACAGGCTCAGTCTCTGTCTCTGGAAGTCCGCCAGATATCGGGAACTCGTTGAAGGCGTCGATACGTTTGTTGCGACTTTCCCTGAGGTAAAGTCGAACGTGATGACAGCAGTGTTGCGAAGAAGAGAGCGCGCCGCACAAAAAGCGGGCATGCAGGCGAGCTGACGAAATGCGGTTGGATATGGCTCGGGTGCCACCGGCCTGGATTCTCAGCCCCGGGATCTCTCGCTGATCCACGGGCTCGCTCCGCTCACTCCGCCAACTCGCTGCTACGCGTTAATCGCCATCCCCTCTACCGCGCCGTAGCCATCGAGCATCGCCTCGCTCAGCGTTGGGTGCGCATGGATCGTGAACATCAGGTGGTCCACCGTGCCTTCGAGCTCCATCACGGCAACGGCTTCGGCGATCAGCTCCGTCGCCTGCGGCCCGATAATGTGCACGCCAAGAATCTCGCCGTACTTCGCGTCGGCCAACACTTTTACAAATCCATCGTGGCTGCCCACAATCGTCGCCTTCGAATTTCCCGCGAACGGAAACTTGCCCACCTTGACCGCGTGGCCTTTTTCCTTCGCCTGCGCTTCGGTCAGTCCCGCGCTGCCAATCTGCGGCTCGGTATAGGTGCAGCTCGGAATGCGATCCCGCCGCACCGGCTTGTAATACCGTCCCGCGATCTTTGCCATGGCCACCATGCCGCTCATCGCGCCCACGTGCGCCAGTTGCGGCAGCCCGGCCACAATGTCGCCAATCGCATAAACGCCCGGCTCCGCCGTCTCCTGCACTTCATTTACCTTCACGAACCCGCGCTCCAGCTCCACCTTTGTCTTCTCGAGTCCTATCCCGCTCGTCAGCGGCCCGCGCCCCACGGCCACCAGTACCTTCTCAGCCTCCTTCACCTGCGCCTTGCCGCTCGCGTCGGTGTAGCTCACCTTTACGCCGCCGGAGGTCTTCTCCACCTTTTCCACCTTCGCGCCGGTGCTCATCTCAATGCCGCGCTTGCGGAACACGCGCGCCAGTTCCTTCGAAATCTCCTCGTCCTCAACGGGAACCATGCGCGGCAGGAATTCGAGAATCGTCACCTCGGTGCCAAAGCTGCGGAAGATCGATGCGAACTCCACGCCCACCGCGCCCGCTCCGATCACGATGAGCGACTTGGGCGGGGCAGCCAGATCGAGAATCTCGATGTTGGTCAGGATCGTCTCGTCCGCCTTTAATCCCGGCAGAAGCTTCGCCTCCGACCCCATCGCCAGCATCACGTTCTTCGCCTTCACCTGGCTCTTTTGGCCGGCAGAATCCACATCTACGGTGTGCACGCCGTTTTGTGCTGGCCCAGTCACTCGTCCAAAACCTGAAAGAGTGGAGACTCTGTGCTTCTTCATCAGAAACTCGAGGCCCTTCACATGCTTCGTAATGATCGCGTTCTTGCGCGCCAGCACCGCCGCCCAATCGAGCCCCCGGCCATCAACGCCCGTGATCCCGAACTCTGCCGCGTCCTTCAGATACTCCCACAGCTCGGCGTTGAACAGCAGTGCTTTTGTGGGGATGCAGCCAACATGCAGGCACGTCCCGCCCAGCTTCGGGCTCGCATCAATCAGGGCGACCTTCAGCCCGTACTCCGCTCCGCGAATCGCCGCTGTGTACCCCGCCGGTCCGCCGCCGATCACTGCCACGTCATATATCGTCTCTGGATTTGTCTCTGCCACAGGGAAACTCCGTTCCGGCGCTCCTTACCGCGAGCGCCGTTTCAACACGCTTAGTCTAAATGGATGCCTTCGACCGGCTGTCTATCACGGACAGCTCACTGCGATCGCGTGTTCGGCCAGTTCCGCCGCCGCCCGCACCGTCTCCGCCTCGTCGCCGAATCCCTCAATCCACCGCACCTCCGGCTCGCGCCGGAACCATGTCATCTGCCGCTTCGCATAGTTGCGATGTCCCTGCTGCGCTGATCGCGCTGCCTGGTCATTACTCCAAGACTCCCGCAACACGCGTAGTGCTTGCCTGTAGCCGAGAGAATCCAGCGCCTTCACCGGTCCAAAGCGTTCGAGCAGCCCGCGCGTCTCCTCCACGAGGCCCGCGGCAAACATCGCCGCACAGCGCTGGTTCAGCCGGTCGTAAAGCTGCGCCCGCGGTGGATTCAGCCCGATCCGCAGCAATCGGAACCCCATCAAAGGATCGCGCGCCATGACCTGCGACATCGGCTTCCGCGCCGCCACGCACACCTCAATTGCCCGAATCAGCTTCGGGGTATCGTTCGCATGGATCCGCTCAGCCGTCGTCGCATCGAGCCTCAGCAACACTCGGTGCAGCCAGCCACTCCCGTGCCGTTCCGCGCTCTGCCGCAGCCTCGCCCGCACGTCCTCGCGTCGCGCCGGCCCTGCAAATAACCCCTCAGTGAGCGCGCGCAGATACAACCCCGTTCCACCGGTCACAATCGGCAGGCGGCCACGCGCTGCTATCTCTTGGAGGGCCTTGCGGGCAAGTCTGCTGTACTCGCCTGCCGTGAACGGCTCATCCGGCTCGGCCACGTCGATCAGGTGGTGCGGCACACGCGCCCGCTCCTCCTTGGTTGGTTTTGCTGTGCCCAGCTCCATGCCGCGATAAACGGCCACCGAATCGCAGCTCACAATCTCGACGCCAAACCGCTCGGCAAGGGCGAGCGAAAGCGCCGTCTTCCCGCTTCCCGTCGGGCCCAGCAGAATCGCAGCGAGCGGTAGCGTTTTCTTCTCCATAGTGTCGCGGTTCACTGTCCCCCGGAACTGATCCTTGCCTCCGTTGTTACAGCCTCCACCAACCCGGTGGAAAGATCCACTTGGGATTGGTGTGCCAGAGCCACCAAAGGCAGATGGCCACAGCCACGAGCACCAGGCCGAAGACCTGGTTGCGACCGAAAACACGCCGCTGCTCCTCGCGCGCCGCCTTCTCGGCCTGCTTCTCGTTGTACGGCTTGATGCGCCTCTCAACCATCATCCCAGTCTCGCAAACCGACGCCCGCGCCAGGTTCGCGCGCATCCCGCATCAGTATAGGGGAGCGCAAGCTCTCCAGATTTGAGGCGCTTCCGTTTGACTTCCCCCACCCCCATTGCCGACCATTGTTCTTCTGGTTTTGGATGAATTTGGAGAGAGACACTCGAATGAAAGTCCTGATCCTTGGTTCCGGCGGCCGCGAGCACGCGCTGGCCTGGGCACTAGCCCGCAGCCCGCGCGTCACAGAGATCGTCTGCGCCCCGGGCAACGGTGGCATGGCGCAGATCGCCCGCTGTATCCCTGTCGATATGAAGAAGCTCGACGCCATGGTTCGCCTGGCAGAAGCCGAGAAGCCCGATCTAACCATCGTCGGCCCGGAACTGCCGCTCTCGCTGGGCATAGTGGACGAGCTTCAGCAGCGAGGCCTGCGCGTCTTTGGCCCCACGCGCGCCGCAGCCATGCTCGAGACCAGCAAGGGTTTCGCCAAGCGCTTCATGCAGCGGCACAACATTCCCACGGCCAACTACGCAGTCTGCTCTTCGGCGGCCGAAGTTGAAAAGGCTGTCGAGATCTTTCATCCGCCCATCGTTGTCAAAGCCGACGGCCTGGCCGCGGGCAAAGGCGTCATCATCTGCGAGTCCCGCCACATCGCCCGCGAAGCCGCCCAGGGCCTCTTCGCGGGCACGCTGCTCGGTTCATCGGAGCAGCAGGTCATCATCGAGGAGTTCCTTGAAGGCGACGAGATCAGCTTTCTCTGCCTGAGCGACGGCACGCACGTCACGCCGCTCGTTCCGTCTCAGGATCACAAGCGCATCGGTGAAGGCGACACCGGCCCCAACACCGGAGGCATGGGCGTCTATTCCACCGATTCTCTGCTCGATCCCGCCATGTCGGAGTGGATTCTGCGGCACATCGCCGAGCCCACCGTGCAAGGCATGGCCGCCGAGGAGACACCGTTCGCCGGCGTGCTCTACTGTGGCCTGATGATGACCGCGCGCGGCCCGCAGGTGCTCGAATTCAACGCGCGCTTTGGCGATCCCGAGACGCAGGCCATCCTGGTGCGCCTCGAATCCGATCTCGTTGACGCGCTCGAGGCATGCGCCGAAGGCCGCCTCTCCGAACTCAATCTCCGCTGGTCTCCCGGCGCATCGGCGTGCGTTGTCGCCAGCTCCGGCGGTTATCCCGGCAGCTACAAGACCGGCTTGCCGATCAGCGGCCTCGGCGCCGCGGCAGAAGTCCCGGGCGTACAGGTCTTTCATGCAGGCACCGCGCAGGTGGGCGCACAACTGGTCACAGCAGGCGGCCGCGTTCTTGGCGTCACCGCCGCCGCCGACTCTCTCGACCAGGCTCTCGCCCGCGCCTACCAGGCCCTGGCCGAGATTTCGTTCGAGGGAATGTACTACCGGCGCGACATCGGTCATCGCGCACTCGGAGCGCCGAAATAGTTCTTCATCGCCGCTTGCAAAACTCGGATCGCGGGGAGGTCAACGTGAGCGTAGGAATCACTCTCGACGAAATGCTGGCCTGGAACGATCAGGCCGCGGCTAACTGGAAAGCCCACTTCGAAGGCAACCCGCATCTTCTCGAACTGCCCTGCGGCATTGGCGGCGCCGCAACCGTGCAGGAGCTTGTCCGGCACATCTGGGGCGCGGAACTGCGCTGGGCCCAGCGGCTGGCCGCGGAACCGGAAACGCCAAGAGAAATGGTTCCCACGGGACCACTTGACGCGCTCTTCGACCTGCATCTCCAGGCAGTCGGAATCCTTCGCATGTTGCTGGCCGCGCCGGAGCACACCTGGGGCGATCCCTACGTTATCAATTTCGATTGGGTGCCTCCGGAAGAGCGAACCGTCTCCCGGAGGAAGATCGCAGCGCACGCGCTGTTCCACAGCCAGCGCCACTGGGCGCAACTCGCCACTCTGGTTCGCAACGCCGGTTCCCCCTCAAAGTTCCGGGGCGACCTGCTCTTCAGTCCTGCGCTGCGCTAGGCGCAGGCGCCGCCTGAGGTTTCGCCGGCTGCTTTTGAAAGCAAGACCGGCATAGAACCGGCCGTCCCTGGGTCGGCTTGAAGGGAACGGTCGTCTCCGTGCCGCACTCTGAGCACGTGGTCCGTGTCTCGGGGCGCACGCGCTGCGATCCCCGCGCACGCTTCGCCTTGCACTGTTTGCAGTGCTTGGGGTCGTTCTTGAATTGCTTGTCGTGGAAGAAGAGCTGCTCGCCTGCCGTGAATACAAACTCGGCGCCGCAGTCAACACATTTGAGGACTCGATCGGTGAATTCCATGGCCGGCTTCCCTCACAGGGACTTTCACCGAAATCGGCCATGGCACTACAGGAACTTGCCGGTTCCGGTTCCCTGATATCGTTCGTCGTGCACTTCAAGGGGCCCGGACCGCACCAAAAACAGGGCGGCATTCGAACATTTGCCCGGTAAACCGGTTCCACAATGGCTATTTCCGGAGCCGCAACCGCCAAATGGCTTCTTCGTTAAGAAAAAGCCACCCTGCAAAACGCCGGAAAGGCACGTGAATTGTGGAACCGCTCTAAACCGGGAACGTAGAACCCAGCTCGCCATTGCGTGCCGGGCGACCTTTCGCGCTTCTCAAGTTTCTGAAGGGATTGCGGCATTGTGCAAAGAGTTTTTGGTCGGGCACAAGCCAAAGGGCTACCACGAAATTCGATCGACAGAAACTGAAGAAACGCTCGAGCCAATTACAACGCCGCGCCTGCCGTCCCGATTGTCTTTGGTTTTACTGGCGGCCTTCGTGTTGCTCGATCGAAAGCCGCCGGAACGGCATTTATCGCGGCGGGTTATGAATTCAATCCTGCTCTTTACGAGCCTTCTTGCGGTTCCGCTTGCGCGCCAAGGCTGCCTTGACGCGTTTCTTCTCGCCGGGCTTCAGGTAGTAGGAGTGACGCTTCACTTCCTTGATGATGTCCTCCTGCTGCACCTTCCGCTTGAATCGGCGCAAAGCATTTTCCAGCGGCTCGCCTTCCTGTACGCGAACCTCTGCCAAAGGTAAAACACCTCCAAACCTGCCTGTAAGGCTCCACATATCATACCTGAGTTCTGATTCGGGGGCTACGTTAACGATATCAATGGGGTTTGCAGGCCTGTCTCTGCTCAGGACCGGTCCGCCGCTGTTTCGCGCATGGTGCCCCCGGCGGTTCGTCGCCTGCATTTAAACTTTCAGGTGAGGTCGCGCCGAGGTCGCCATGATCCGAACCTACCAAGGCCATTCGCCGCAAATTCACCCGAGTTGCTACATCGACCCCTCGGCGCAGATCCTCGGTGACGTCGTGATCCGCGAGCGCTCGTCGGTATGGATGAACGCCGTCGTCCGCGGCGACGTCAACTCCATCCGCGTTGGCGCCTGCTCCAACGTTCAGGACTGCGCCGTGCTCCACGGCCAGCGCAACCTCTATCCCGTCATTGTGGGCGACTGGGTCACCATCGGCCACAACGCCACGGTCCACGGCTGTGTGGTCGGAGATATGTGCGTCATCGGCATGGGAGCGCGCGTCCTCAACGACAGCCACATCGGCGAGGGCTGCATCATCGCGGCCGGTTCCGTCATTCCCGAGCACACCGTTGTTCCTCCGCGCACGCTCTGGGCCGGCGTTCCTGCCAAGCTCCGCCGCGAACTCACCGACAAAGATCATGCCCTCATTCGCGAGTACGCGCAGAATTACCTCGACTATGTCGAGATCTATCTGAATGATCCTCCGCGGCCGGTCTGATCCAGCTGTGCGCGCTCGCGGGCATCCCGTGCATGACAATACCGTCATATTTCCCGATTTTCAGCTTGATTCTGTTGACATCGATCGATCCGGAATAGTCCGATAGAAATTGAGCCGGCTACGCCGGTCAACGTTCGACAGTCCATGCAAGAACACTCATTCTTTCTACGCCAGAGACTTTCGCGCCTGCTTGCTGCCGGCGCGCTGCTCCTCGCCGTGCTGGCACTCGGTTCCTGCAGCGTTGCCGCCGCTCAGGCGCCGCCTTCTTCTTCTCAGGTGGCGCTGAACTCGCTTCCCGATGCGCCACAACCCCAATCGGTCGATCCCCCTCGGTCTCCTCAATCTGAAGACGTAGCTGTCCGCAATTCGCCGCGCATTTTCCTCCACGATGAGGCAGCCATCTGGACAAGCCCTGTGCGCCTGCGCACACGCGACCTCGAGTGGCTGGTTCCGCTCACACTGGTCACCGGCGCTGCCATCGCCACCGATCATCGCACCTTGCTGAAGGTGGTTTCGCACAACGCCGGCTTCAACAATGCCAACATCAACACCTCGAACGTCCTTATCGGCGGCCTAATCGCCACGCCTGTTGTGCTATTTGCAGCGGGACAGATCCGGCAGGACGGCCACGCCCGCGAAGCCGGCATCCTGGGCGGCGAGGCCATGGCCGATGGCCTGGTTGTACAGCAAGTCTTGAAACTTGCTTTCTGGCGCGAACGGCCCGGCGTCGATTCTTCTCGCGGACGATTCTTCCAGTCCAGCGCGGGCATTGACTCGTCGTTTCCTTCAGCGCACAGCACCCTGGCGTGGTCCGCTGCCTCCGCCATCGCCACGGAGTACAACTCACCATGGGTCCAGGTTGCAGCCTACAGTGGGGCCACCGCGGTCAGCCTCACGCGCGTCCTCGGCCAGGAGCACTTTCCCTCTGACGTGCTTGTCGGCGCCACCGCGGGCTGGCTCATCGGCCACTACGTCGTCAAAAAGCATCACAAAATCCGGTTGAAATAGCCGCCGAGTCCATTCGCTGACCCTACTCCTGACCCCTGACACCTGATACCTGTTTTTCACACCGGCGGCGGATTCCGCTCCGAGAAGAACTTCCTCTGGTGCCAGTAGGGATACGCCGGCTCGCAGTCGCTCGCCTTGTCCAGCGCCGCCACCTGCTTTGCAGTCAGATTCCAGCCGGCCGCTCCCAGGTTCTGCCGAAGTTGCTCTTCGTTGCGTGCGCCGATGATCACCGATGAAATCGTCGGCCGCTGCAACAGCCAGTTCAACGCCACTTGCGGAACCGTTTTCCCGGTCTCCGCCGCAACTTTGTCCAGCGCGTCCACCACCGTAAAGAGGTACTCGTCAGGCATCTGCGGTCCGGCATCGGCAATCGAGTGCAACCGGCTCACCTGCGGCAGGGGCTGGCCGCGGCGAATCTTCCCGGTGAGGCGTCCCCAGCCGAGTGGGCTCCAGATCAGCACGCCCACTTTCTCAGCGAGCGCCAGCGGCATCAGTTCCCACTCGTATTCGCGACCGATGAGCGAGTAGTAAACCTGGTGGGCAACAAAGCGCGTCCAACCGTTGCGGTCGGCAACAGCCAGCGACTTCATCAGGTGCCAGCCTGAAAAATTCGAGCATGCGATGTAGCGCACCTTGCCCTCGCGCACGAACTCGTTCAGCGTCTCCTGCGTTTCTTCAATCGGCGTCATCGCATCGAAACAATGTAAGTGATAAATGTCGATGGTTTCGGTACCCAACCGGCGCAAGCTGCCCTCGAGCGCGCGCCGCAGATGATACCTGCTGGAGCCCACTTCGTTCGGCCCTGGGCCCGTCGGAAAGCCTGACTTTGTAGAGATGAGAACCTTATCGCGTTTGCCCGCGAGCGCTTTCCCCAGGATCTCTTCCGAGCGGCCTTCGGAATAGCCGTCGGCCGTGTCGAACAGGTTGACGCCGGCCTCAACGCAAATATCGACCAGCCGGCGCGCTTCTTCGACCTTGGTCTCGCCAAAGCCCTTGAAGAACTCATTGACCCCGCCAAACGTCGCGGTGCCAAAACTCAGTGCGGATACTTTGAGGCCGGAGCCTCCAAGAAGACGGTATTCCATGACCTTTTCGATGCCTTCTCATGCGTAAGGTTGCGGTGCCGAGCGGGCGCGCTCAATCCGGCCGAAGATTCAAGCCGAAATCCGCGGGATCGCCTAGCACGGTCAGGTAGTAGTTTTCGTCGGGGTAGGGAACATAGATCTGGTCCGAAGGCCGCACCCTGGAGTATTTCTGCCAGCGGGGGTTACTGTGATCTTCACCTGCCAGGTCAGTGAAGGTGAACGTCATCCACGGCCACACGCGGATATATTCGACCGCAATCTCCGGCACGCGGGCCGTTTCGCTGGTCACCTTGCCGTAGATGCGCACCAGCGAAAGCGCGGGAATTTGGGCAGGATCGGCCTTGAGCTTCGCCACAAAGTCGCCATCTCCGCTCTTTGCCACCAACATGATGTGGCAGTCGGTCATGCCGTCGAAAAAGTGATGTTGCACGAGCAGCGTCACTTCTCCGTTTTTCAAGGCCGGTGGCGTCATGCCGCGCACAATCCCGAACCACGCAATGTAAGTCCCGGTCTTGCCGTGAATCGTGTAGTTGCCGCCGAAGACCGTGTCGTTGGTTCGCTCTTTTTCAGTAAGGCGGGAATAGAACGTGGCTTCAGCGGGAATCGGCCGGTACGAACAGGTCGCCAGGGTGTCGGTCGGTTTCAGCTCCTTCACCGGCTGCACGTCGATGGGAGTTTGCGCCGGCGCGCTTGCCGCCAATGCCCCAATGACGGCCAGCGCCATTGCAGGCAATCGCATACAAACCTTCTTCCCGGAAGTTTGCCACAGAATTCTGGCGCGCCGCAGCGTCTCGGGTGAGGCTCAGAGCGGACCACTCTGCTGCGAAAGGTTAAATCTCGCACCTGCCGCCGGCTGATCCCTGTTCCCTAATCCCTATTCCCTGTTTTCAGCAGCTCAGCACGTCCTGCAGCTTGGTCAGGGTGCGATGCAGGTCCTTGTCGGTACGGCGTTGCTCGTCGATCTTGCCGATCGAGTGCATCACCGTGGTGTGATGCTTGTTTCCGAACTGGCGGCCGATCTCAGGCAGGCTCGCCTCGGTCATCTGCTTGGCCAGGTACATCGCGATCTGTCGCGGCACCACCACGTTGCGCGAGTTGTTCTTCTGCTTCAGGTCTGCCACGCGCATTCCGAACTGCTCCGCCACCGCGCGCTGGATCGACTCGATGGTGATCTTGCGCACCTGCATGTCGATGAACTGCTTCAGACACTGCTGCGCGGCCGCCAGCGTGATATCAATGCGATTGACCTGGCACCACGCGATCAGCCGCACCAGCGCCCCCTCAAGCTCGCGCACGTTGGTGCGCACATTTGAGGCCACGAACAGCGCCACATCGGTTGGCAGTTGCACCTGCTCGCTCTCGGCCTTCTTCAGCAGGATCGCCACCTTGGTTTCAAGATCCGGCGGCTGGATGTCAGCGATCAATCCCCACTCGAAGCGCGAGCGAAGCCGCTCTTCGATCTCCGTCAGTTCCTTGGGAGGGCGGTCTGAAGCGATCACCACCTGCTTCATGTTCTCGTGCAGCGCGTTGAAGGTGTGGAAGAACTCCTCCTGCGTGCGCTCTTTCTGCGAGATGAACTGAATGTCGTCGATCAGCAGCACTTCGACCGTCCGGAAACGATCGCGAAAGCTGGTCATGCGATCGTTACGGATGGAGTTGATCATCTCGTTGGTGAATTTCTCCGCTGACAGGTAGCAGATGTTCGAGCTCGGCTGCCGCCGCTTTACTTCGTGCCCGATCGCGTGCATCAGGTGCGTCTTGCCCATTCCCACGCCGCCATACAGAAACAGCGGATTGTAGGCGCGCGAAGGGCGCTCGGCCACTGCCAATGCCGCGGCACGCGCAAACTGGTTGCCGTTGCCGATAACGAAGGCGTCGAAGGTGTAACGCGAATTAAGTTGCGCCGCGGTCGACCAGTCGAACCGGCCCTGCTCGGGGATGCGGGATGCGGCCGCGGGCGGCGCCGTGGGTGCATGCGATGCCACCGGGCCAAATCCACCGTCCCTGCGCTGCGGGGGAATCGAGGGGTCGTCCTCGACGGTTACAAAGCACACATCGTCGAACTCGAGCGATTGAAGGTCAATGGCTTCCTGGATCAGATCGCCATATTTGTCGCCGATATGCTGGAACTCGGGCGAAGGCACTCGCACATACAGCTTGCGGCCTGCAATATGGCTGAAACGGGTCGGCTTGAGCCACGTCTCGAATGATTGACGGATAACCTTCTTCTCTAAGGCTGCGAGAATCTGGAGCCAGGGATTGAGTGCCGAAGTCGGCGTAGTCGCAAATGCCATCGTGCAATCCTTGCTGATTCCGCCGGCATTGCGCCGGTCGGTTCGTTTGCTCGTTTGCAGGCAACGGTATCTTTCTCGCGCAAGGCAATCTGCTTTGCGTTGATGTCGAGATGACCGGCTACCTGTCTACAACTGGTCTGCCCCGCGGGGTTCAACATCGGGACCGTTGAGTAAAAATTTCGTAACGCAGAACGCTCGAAATTTCATACGAGTTCTCACATGAAATTTCAGGAACGGTCCCGATAGTAGCACAACTCGCGCCCGTTGCAATCCCCTATTCACACAAGTTTTCTGCGATCTCAAATAGTTGCACCAAGGATGGTGAAACTTCGCGCCGAAGTGTCTCGCGTCGCTGACGCACGGTGCTCAAAATCGCACAGTGCAGGTCTTCGTCGCACCGCTCATTCAGAATACTCTCGCTCGCGCTGCCACCTTGCCACATCGTGAAGCGCGGCGGCCTGCTGGATTCAGAAATTCACCTGCGATATACTCGAAAGAGTCGCTAAGACCAGGTTTTTCTTTGCCAAACAGGAGCGGGTCACAATGCCCAAGCGTACGTTTCAACCCAACCGTCGCCACCGTGCGAAAACACACGGATTTCGGGCGCGCATGAAGTCCAAAGCCGGCGCAGCCGTGCTCAGCCGCCGCCGCGCCGCCGGGCGCAAGCGCGTTTCCGTCAGTCCCGCGCATCGCGATTGAATTCCCGGCGGTTATGATTCGAGCGCTGCGCCTTTCCTGAACTGGGAACTGCCGCCGAGCGGCGAAATTCGTCCGAGCCTTCCTCATGCCTTCAACTTCAAAGCCTGCCCGGCGCCAATCATTGGCGAGCTCGCGCCTGCGTAAGCACGCCGACTATCTAAGCGCATACTCGGCTGGACGCAAGCGGCAGTCGGCATCTATGAGCTGGTTCCTGGCGCCGCAATCGCAGAGTGCCGGGGAGACCAGCCTTCCAGCCGCTGCACGCGTCGGCCTTACCGCCGGCAAGATCTTGGGCAAGGCTCACGACCGCAATCGCATCAAGCGCCGCATGCGCGAAGCCCTACGCCGCCACGTCGACCTTCTGCCTGCGGGCTTCGACCTCATCTTTCACCCGCGCCGCAACGTCCTCACCATTGAATTCGCGCAACTTGAGGCTGAGGTTGTGCGTATCCTTGAACAGGCCTGGGATGAGGCGGCACGTTCCAAAAAGCGGTCCGCGGTTACGCCCACGCCCGGGGTGACGCCCGCATCATGACGCGCCTATTGCTCGCACTGCTCGCCTTCTACAAGCGCTGGCTTTCGCCGGCGTGGCACACCATTGCCATGGGCGGCTGCAAATTCCAGCCCACCTGCTCTGAGTACGCGGCCACGGCCATCGCGATCCGTGGCCCGCTGCGCGGCTTCGTGCTCGCAGCCTGGAGACTGTTGCGCTGCCATCCCTTTTCGCGCGGAGGATTCGATCCGGTTCCTCTGCCCAAGTCCCGGCCCGCTCCGCCGGCCGACCCCGACGAAACGCGCCACAGCGCGCCCACGGCATTCCCCCACGAACCGTTACCATAAGGTAGGCGGCAGCTGTGGGGGCTGCCCCTAGCCAACGATAGGAAGTAACCTTTGCCCGAAATTCAGAATCCCAATCTTCAATCGCAGGGGCCAGGCGGCGGTGGGGGCGGCGACATGCGCTCCACCATGGCCTTAATGCTGCTCGTGCTTGCCGTCTTCGTCGGCTACCAGTATTTCTTCGCCAAGCCCAAGCCCGACGAGCAAAACAACACTCCCACTCAAACCCAGCCGGCCGCGCCTGCCACGCAATCCACACCGGGAGCGGCGCCGGCTGTCGCAGCCTCAGCGCACCCGTCCGCTGTTACTCCGCAAATATCCGCCGCCATGGAGACCACTACGACGGTCGAGAATGAGCTTTACAGAATCGTCCTGACCAATCGCGGCGGGCAGGTCGAGCACTGGTTCCTGAAGCGCTACTTTGATTCCGCAGGCAAGCCCCTCGATCTTGTTCAGAGCCAGGCCGCGGATCGATTTGGGAAGCCGCTCTCGTGGTTTACATATGAACCGACGCTTACCACGCAATTGAACCAGGCGCTTTACCAGGTCACGGTCCAGGGCACCCCGCCCACCGCCACCGGCCTCATCTTCGCGCCCACGTCCGTCACCTACCATTACGCGTCCAACGGCCTTGACGTCGTAAAGACCTTCAGTTTCGGCTCGAACTATGTCGTCAGCGTCGAGGCGCAGGTGAAGCGCAACGGCGAACCGGTGCGCGCGCTCATCGCCTGGCCCGCCGGACTGGGCGACATGGAGGAATTCCAGCAGACAGGGATGATGCCGTCGCAGACGCGGACCCCCTCCTTCTTTGCCTGGTCCATTGGCGGCAAGCAGGACTCGCAGGCCGGAGCCAAGGTCGGCGGCAACAACACGCTCGACGATCCGTACCAGTACGCCGCCGTCATGGATCTCTATTTTGCCGCGGCATTTCTGCCCGAAGTACCCGATCGCGCGACCGTCGTCACCTTGCACAACTCCGTTGAACTGCCCAGCAACCCCTCCGATCCCACCAGCAAGAAAACTCCCGCCGACGTAATCGGTCTCGCGGTCGGCGATACCAGCGGCGATACCCGCGTGCGCCTGTTCGCTGGCCCCAAGGCGACAGATGTGCTCCAATCCATCCACTCCACGGGCGCTGATGGCAAGCAGGATGGGCCCTCGCTCGAATCGCTCATTCAATTCGGATGGATGGCCTTCATCGCCAAGCCGCTCTATCTCATCCTGCGCTTCATGGTGCTGCACGGCATCGGAAACTGGGGCTGGGCCATCATTCTCTCCACGGTGGTCTTCAATCTCGCGCTCCTGCCCACCCGGCTCATGATGACCAAGTCGTCGCTGAAGATGATGCGCATCCAGCCCAAGGTCGACGCCATCAAGAAGCGCTATGCGAATCTCAAGGCGACAGATCCCAAGCGTGGCGAGATGAATGCCGAGATGATGGCGCTTTACAAGACCGAGGGGGTCAACATGTACGGCAGTTGCCTGCCCATGCTCGTGCCCTTGATGCTCCTGTGGCCCTACTTCCGCGTCTTGCAATACGCCGTAGAGCTGCGCCAGTCGCACTGGTTCTGGCTGCCCGATCTCTCCCAACCCGACCCCACGCACATTCTGCCCATCGTCATCATCATCACCATGTTCCTCACGCAATACATCACCCCATCGCCGGGTATGGATCCCACGCAGCGGCGGATGATGGCCTTCATGATGCCGATGATCTTCGGCTTCATGCTCTGGCATTACGCTTCGGGACTGGCGCTCTACTGGGGCACTGGCAACGTCATCATGCTGGCCATGCAGCTCGGCATCAACCGGTCGCATTGGGGCAAGGAAATGCATGCCATCGCCGCCCGCCGAGCCGTCAAAAAACTCGGCGCCAACCCCAAAGTCATCCAGGGGCGCCGGTAAAAGCAGCAAACACCAAACAGCCAGCGTCGTCATACACGGGATGACAGGGCACCCGGTGAAAGAGCTTGGGACTCATGACACCATCCCTATTCCCTAATCCCTGTTCCCTGTTCTATCGTCGAGTGTGTATGGCCACCGCCTCGATTCAAGTTCCCCATCCCGCCGCTGAAGCGGAAGAAGTCTACCGCCGCTGGATCCGTTTTCTCGACGAAGAGTTCCTCCGCCACCGCTCTCCCGAACGCCGCGGGGAAATTGTGCGCGACCAGTTGTACCAGATCTATTTCGGCCGCCCTCACGGCAATAAGCTCAATCTCTCGCTCACTTCCGAGCTGCCCGGTAACGTGGTCAATCTCTCGCTCGACCCCCAGAACGTGACCATGGAGGCGGAGCACTATGCTGAGGTCGATCGCGAGCGCTTTTCGTTGCGCAAGCCGCTGCTCTGGTTCTGGCAGATGTTCGACCGCTCGCCGTTGGGGCTGAACCACTGGCTCGGCCTGCGCTTTCGCTGCATGCTCGGGCGCCACATCTTTGAGCATCTCGGCTCAGGCGTCAAGATTCACCACGGCGTCGACCTCACCTACGGCTACAACCTCTCCATCGGCGACGGGGTCGTCATCCGCCAGCGCGCGCTGCTCAACGATCGTGGCGGCATTACCATCGGCAACAACGCCGTCATCGGTTCTTACTCCCGCATCTTTTCCTTCTCGCACGATGCCACGGACTATGAAAAGATTCGCCTGCAGCCCACTTTGATCGGCGCCGGCGCCCACATCGCCAGCCACGCCATCGTGCTCGCAGGCCAGAATGTTCCACCCGGCGAATCCGTCGGCGCCTTCCCCGCCGACCGCGGCTGAGGCCGGGTTATTGCGCCGCGTTCACGCCGCCGTGCACCACGAACCGCGCGATGTAATCGTGTAACAGTTGCCGGTGAGCGTCGCGGTACGCGGAATAGTCCTGTGCGATGCCCTGGTCGGCGCCGTTGATCAGGATCCAGCAGTCCAGCATTCCCGCGTCGCTTACTTCGAGCAGGTTGCGCAGGTTTTCATCGAGTTTATTGGGCTTGATCTTCTTCTCCTTGATGATCGACACCACCATGCTTAAGGCATCGTCCTCCTCCTTGAGCGTGTGGCGATATTCCTTCTCATTCGGAAACTGCTTCTTGAACTCATCGCCTTGATAAAGGGCGCGCTTCATCGAGTAAGCCAGCCAGGCAAAGCTTCCCTCGTTCTTCTTATTGAGCGCATCGGCAGGATTGATGTTGATCGTGATGTTACCCGGCTTGCCGGAGTCCACGACCGGTCCCGCCGGGCGATCGATCTTGGGCGCCATAATCACAGCCTTCTCCCGCACCGCCCACTGTTGCAAACCCTGCCACGCGAATTTGTTGTACGGCTCGGCCACGATGGCGTCGATGAACTTTTCCCTGGCCGCTTCCGGGTCGTTTCCGTACCGCAGGATCGCGTCGCCCCAATAACGGTACGCGGTCTCGCGGTTGGGATCGACATCGATGGCGCGCGCGAACCAGTGGGCGGCTGTCGCCAGATCGTGCTGTGTGTAAGCCGTGTCGCCCGCATAGAGCGGCGCTTCATACAGATGCGGATCGGCCTCCGCCGCCGCCACATACTTCGTCATCGCTGTCGGAAAGTCGCCGGCGGTAAATGCCCCTTCGGCCTCTTGGAGCAACTCGCCCCCGGGGCTCGCCGGGGCCATCATTACCGGCGCGTCAGGGTCGAGATTCGCCATGCCCACGACATAGTTGGCCTTATCACCTAATTCCACCGCGCGACGGGCGGCGTCGCGCTCCCTGATGCGCAGCGCCTTCACCTGCACCGGGTCATTGGTTTGCAGAACAGCGGCTCCCAGGCAGTCCGCCAGCCGCTCCTGATAGATCATCTCGTTGGGATTGGACTTCGCCAGATCCTCGTACAACGGCAAAGCATCCACCCGTTTACCGGCCTGGTAAAGCTCGTTCGCCTTGGCCGCCTCGTCGTCCTGAGCACGGCCCACCGCGGCCACGCAAGTGACCACCAGACAAAGACACACACCCGCAACCCATCTCCGCATGATGCCCCCGCACGCGAGATTTAAGGAGTCCTATCCTCATTAGACGCCCTGGGCTTGCGGCATGTTCCCGTACCCCGCACCACACACCCGCGCCGACAACTGTTTATTCGTCACTGACCACTGTCAGCTTTCTTCTGGTACACTCGCTCCACAGCCCTCCACCATGCTCTTCAAGGCCCTCAGCGCGGCTGTCTACGGCATCGACGCCAACCTCATTGAAGTCGAGGTTGACTATAGCGGCGCGGTAACCGACCAGGACGTCTTTCACACTGTCGGTCTGCCCGACGCCGCGGTCCGCGAAAGCCGCGACCGCGTGCGCGCTGCCATCAAGAACTCCGGCTACACCATCCCGCCCACTTTCATCACCATCAACCTTGCCCCCGCCGACATCAAAAAAGAGGGCTCGGGCTTCGACCTGCCCATCGCCGTCGGCATTCTGGGTGCCTACGGCGCCCTCCGCACCACCGATCTCAGCCGCTTCCTGCTCGTGGGCGAGCTTGGCCTCGACGGCGGCGTGCGCCCCATCCCCGGCATGTTGCCCATGGCCGTCATGGCCCGCGAGAAGGGCATTCCCAACCTGATTCTGCCCGCCGCCAACGCAGCCGAAGCCGCGGTCGTCGAGGGCGTCAACGTTTATCCCGTCTCGTCGCTTCTCGATGTGCTCGATCTGCTCAACACCTCAGTCGTTGGCGTCATACAGCGCGAGCCCTATCGCGTTGTCACCCAGGAACTCCTCGGTAAACTTGAGCAGTTCACGGTGGACTTCTGCGACGTGCGCGGCCAGCAAACCGCCAAGCGCGCCCTCGAAGTGGCCGCGGCCGGCAGCCACAACATTCTCATGATCGGGCCGCCCGGCTCCGGCAAAACCATGCTCGCCAAGCGCTTGCCGTCGATCCTCGCCCCGCTCACCTTTGAGGAAGCGCTCGAAACTACCAAGATCCACTCCGTAGCAGGCGTCCTTGAATCCGGCGCCGGCCTCGTCACGCAGCGTCCCTTCCGCTCGCCCCACCACACCATCTCCGACGCGGGCCTCATCGGCGGCGGCATCGTGCCGCGCCCCGGCGAGGTCTCGCTCGCGCACAACGGCCTCCTGTTCCTCGACGAGCTGCCCGAGTTTCCCCGCAATGTTCTCGAAGTCATGCGCCAGCCGCTCGAGGATCACACCGTCACTATCGCCCGTGCCTCCATGTCGCTCACCTTTCCCGCGCGCTTCATGCTAGCCGCGGCCATGAACCCATGAAGTTGCGTTGCTTTCCTGCCATGATTTCAGAAGCGGAAGGCAGATAGCAGAGGTTGATCGCGACTTCGTCGCTATCGATCACAATCTTATCGGTAATGTTTTCAATCACTTTGCGTTTTTCTTCCTGCTCAAGCGAAGGCCAGCGGGTATAGAGGTCACGGGCTTCATTCAGAATTTCGTCGCTTGATAGATATTGGATTTTGAGGAAGTCGAGTTCGGCCTGGAGCCGGGGCATCTGGTCCTCGATCTGCTTCAGGCGTTCCTCCAGCGGGCGGTGTTTGGTACCGAAACCGTGTTTGGTAATCTCGTCGGCTAGGTAGAGTTGGTACAGTTTGTCCGCTTCGCGGCGGATCTTCTCAGCTTCTTTCTCCAGGGACCCGAGCAGCTCTTCTTTGGCCTTGATGGTCTGATCGGCGCTTTCAAGGTATCCGGCAATATCGCTTGGGGAGAAAAAGAATCGCTTCAACTGATCGTGGAAGACCTCTTCGAGATCAGAAACCGGGATCTTGTTGCGGCACTTCTGGCAGACATACTTCGGGGTATTCGAGGGGACGTACATCTTCTGCCCGCAGGTACAGTAGGCGAACCCGGCGAAAAGCTGGACCGCCTTTCGGGCTGGACGCCGCCCGTTGCGGCGTTCTTCGAGAAGCCGGTTGCAGTCTGCCCAGAGTTCGTCGGAGATGATCGGCTCGACCTCGGTGAGCACCCAGTCCGCCTCCGGCTTGATGACCCAGTGCTTTTTCTCGCCCAGGCTCTTCGTGTAGTTCGCCCGCCGCACCCCTTTTGCCGTGGGATCGCGGAGCAGACGCTCCACGGTGGTGTCGCTGAATTTCGATCCGTTCCGGGTGCGATAGCCTTCCTGATTCAGGAGCCGGGCCACGGTCTTCTTGCGCCGGTGCTCAAGGAAGAGTCCGTAGACGTGCTTGCGGATGGGGGCTTCCTTGGGGTCCGGCACAAGCCGCCGGTCCTTCCAGGCGTAGCCGAAAGGCGCCTGACCGCCCAGGGGCTTGCCGAGCTTCGCCCGGACGGGCACGGATGCCGCGACCCGTTCGGCGATCTCCTCCCGCTCCCATTGGGCCATGGCCGCGATCATGGTGTAGAAGAGCCTTCCGGCGGGGGTCGTCGTGTCGATGGATTCGTGGAGCGAGATCAGGTCCGCCCCTTGCGCCAGAAAGATGTCCGCGAATTCGAGGAGTTCCCGCGTGTTGCGGGCGAGCCGGGCGAGCTTGGAGAAGATGAGGCCGGTCACGTGGCCGGACTTGATGTCCGCGAGCATCCGCTGGGTTTCCGGCTGGCCCATGACGGACTTCCCGCTCACGGCTTCCAGGTGATAGACCTCACGGACCCGCCAGTTCTTGAGGGCCGCATAGTCGCGGGCGCGTTTCTCGTGGTGCTCGGGACTCTCGCCGCGCGCCTGGTCTTCGGTCGAGACGCGAATCCAGATGGCGACCTGTTTTGTGGGTGCGGGGTCTTGCAGCACTGGTTGTCGCATGGGGTCGGGCTCGCTTGTCCGATAGAGAAATCGTATCGCTCGGCTGGCTCACGGGGCAAATGGGGTCCAGCCGTTCGCGGGGTGGAACGAGCGTCAGCTTTTATCGCCGCCCTTGAGCCTCCGCACCGCATTCATAATCACTTGGGAGATGGCCTGCTTCTTGGCCTTCTTCTCTTCTTCCCCAACCGCCTGGTACTGGACCTTCACTTTGTAACCGCGCACCTTCCCATCCTTGCCCGCGACCCCGGCCTCCAGCGTCTCGGCAAAGGCGAAGAACTCTCCCGGCGTAAGAACGTGTACCCGCGCTCTTTCCTCTTCGTTTAGGGCAGCCGCAATCGATTCCTTGGCCTTCGCTACTGCCTTCCGGTCCACGAGCAGAAGGACGACGTATTCGAAGCCCGCCGCAAGGCATTTCTGCACGTTGCCAACTTCGTGCTCGACCGTCGTCGTCACCCCGATCTCGCAAGCGATGGAGCGTCCTTCCTTTTCGAGCGCCACATCAACGGAGCCGAGACCGTCGAGGATCTGTTTTTCAATCGTTGTCTTGTAGCCCTTGCCGAGCGCCCACCGCCGCACGAGCTCCTGAAGGTACTTGTGCTGCGGTCCGCCCCGGCCTTCGGATGGGGGTGAGGTTGGCAGTTTCGTTCGCGCGCCGGGCGGCACGGGCTCGCGCTTGGTCTCTGGCTGTAGGGTCGCCGGCGGGCGCGGAGGCTGGACTTCCTGCGTCTGTGGCTGCGGGGCCGGGACCGGCGGCGGGACCGGGGGAGGCGCTTCCTTGGGGCTCATTGCCGCTTCGACAGTCTCCCGATCCGTTGCGTATTGCTCCCGTGAGAGCGCAATGATCCGCTCACGGCGCGACTCTGCCTCCGCCGGTTCGATGGGCGGAAGCGAACGCGTCTTCAGATTGAAGTCGAACTCGGCCCGCTCCACGCGGCAGATGGCATCGCCCACTTGAAGGTTCTGGAGGTCCTTCGCCTCGAAGTACGAGAACCCGTCTGCCAGCCGCTTGGCATCGAAGTCGCCCAGGCGGAAACAGATCCGCGTGTAGGGATTGGCGATCACGGCGCTCGCCACATCCGCGTCGCGGCTCGCAAGCTGTTGGAGTTCCTGGTGGGCGAGGATGAGGCCTAGGCGATACTTGCGGGCACCCGAGAGGATCGCGGCCATCGAGGGCGTCACAAAATTGTGGAACTCGTCTATATATAGGTAAAAGTTGCGGCGCTCTGCGGCGGCGGTCTGCTGCCGGCTCATGGCAAGCTGGTGGAACTTGGAGACGAGGAGCGTGCCCAAAAGATAGGCGTTCTCTTCGCCGATTGCGCCTTGAGAGAGCTTCGCCAGGAAGATCTTCCCTTCGTTCATGATCGCGCCGAGATCGAAGCCATTCTCCTTCTGGGCCACCATGTAGCGGATGAGCTTGGGCCGGAGGAACGTGTCGAGACGCGTCAGGATAGGGCCTTGGGGTTTCGCGACCAAGAGCGGGAAGGTTTTCTCCCAGTAGTAGACGATCTCGGGATCGCGGACGGTCTTCAGATACTTCGCCCGGAAGGCGGCGTCCACGAGGAAGCGCCGGAGGTCCACTAAGCTCCCGCCCTCCGTGCTTTCGAGGAAGGCCAGCACGGCGTTCCCTAAAACCGAGGTCATCTGGTCGCCCCAACTCGTCGAAAGCCTGCGGAAGACGGCGACAAGATCGGACCCGAGCAGGTTCTTTTCGACCTCCGAATGCGCTTGGAGGACGTTGAAGCCTACCGGATACGCTTCGTCCGAGGGGTCGAGGAGCACCACGTCCCCGTGCCGCCTCTCCGGGATGCGGCCCAGAATTTCGTCGATCAGATCGCCGTGCGGATCGAGGACCGCGAGACCATCGCCGCGTTCGATGTCCTGGAGGATGAGGTTGAGAAGCAGGGTCGATTTGCCTGTGCCGGAAGCGCCGATCACGTAGCAATGCTGCGACCGCTGTTCGGCGTTCAGAGTGACCGGCGTCGTTTTGCCTGCATGGGAATTCTCGCCGAGGATGAACGGATGGCCCTCCACGATCCGCGGGGCCGCTTTCGTCCGGGCATCCTCGCGCTTGAGCTGCGGGACGCGGACGGAGGCCGATGGCAGATGCGCCAAGGAAACCAACTCATCGGCATTGAGGAGCATCCCGGAGCGGTGCGTCGTGCGGGCGCACACATCCGCCGCATGATCCGCGTCGTCATACCCGTCATTCGCAAGGGCGATGAGTTCGTTGCTCGTGGGATTGGCGAATTGCGTGAGCGCGCCGCCCAGGGCTCTCGCGATCTCCCAGGCCCGTGCTTTGGTGCCGCCTTGTGCGGCAACGCGGAGGACTACCGCATAGAGCGGTTGCGCGACTTTCTCTCGCGCCTGCGCCACCATCTCCGGCGCATCCGGAAAGAACGAACGCCCTTCCCCGTTCGTCACCGCGCGTACCATGCTCTCAGCCCACGGAGAACGGGTGGCCTGGAAGAGCACTTGCAGCAACCCCAGTTCCCCGTCGCGGACCCCCGCAAGGGCTCCCATGATGCCGATCAGGGGATCGACCTCGAATCCGCGCACGGTCCTGAGCGGAATCATGCATTCCCGCGACAGCCCGAAATCGATGATGACGGATGGCTTCCGGTGATCCCAGCGTTCCGCGAGAAACCGTTCGCGCACCGTGATGGCCGATTCGGGAAAATGCGCTGAGAGCTGTTGGGCAAGCTGCGTCCGGTCATCCTCCGCGCACGCGAACTGGGTGAAGATGGCATCCTTGACGCCTACGACCTCGAACCCGATAGGGCGCGATGCGTAGGTAAGGCTCGTGAGCAGTCGCTCGGCAGCCTCCTTTAATACTTTGGTTCCGGCCGGCAACGCGACCTGGAATTCCACGGGCGGGCCTTCCGCGAAGAGCGGCTCGGGATCGGCTTCGCGTTCCTCCTCGACCGGCGCGGCGGGAAGAGGAACGGAGCGTCGCCCGAGAAGGCCGTCCACGAGAGAACTGAGGACGGTGGGTTTGCGGGAATCGTCAACCGCCGGTCCCGGTTCCACGTAGTGGTAGAAGAAGGGATGGAACGGGGGTTCAAGCTCGACCGGATAGCCCCAAAGCTGCCAGCCGCGACCGCGCCGCTCCCAATCGTAGAATTGCGCGGTGAGGCGCTCTTCCCGCATGAGCGGAAGCGTCGGGCCGAGGGGAGCGATTTCTTCCTCTCCGGGCATGAACCATCCTACCGCTGATAGAACTCCCGCATGATCGGTTTTCGTTCAAGCTCGGTGAGAGGGCGCGCACCTTTTGAAGACATCACTTGATCGACCACTTCGAGCACCGCCGTGTGCACCACGGACTGAAACATTTGCGTGGTGTCGGCCTTGTAGTAAGTGGATGGCTGGAAGAGCTTTTCGTAAAGGCCGCCGAAGAACGGGATGGCCAAGACAACATCTTCCGCGTCGGTGCCAAATTGCCCTTCCCGGAGGAGATAGCCGAGCAGCCAAAACACGCCCACACTAACTACGACTCCCCAGAAGAGACCCAGGAAGCCGAGCGCCGCCACACATATTGCAAAGATCACAAATCCGGCGAAGAGAATCAGGATCGCCCACAAGAGCGCGTGCGTGGGCGGGAGCTCGGCGAGCCACCACGAGAAAAAGAAGCCGGTGCCGAACGGTGCCGCGCAGAGGTCGAAGGCGAGCTTTCCGCGCTTGATCCGCAGGTACTCCCGCCGGGCGGTGAGCACCCCGCCTTCGCGCCAGTCGATCCGCGAGACCGTGTAGTCGGGAATCTGCCTGGGTTGGAGTGCCTGCTCCACGGCAGCGTAAAACTCCATGCTGGAGGTCTGGAAGTTTTCGATGGGATGATGCCAGTGGGAAATCACGTTGGCGTCTTTGCCAAGTTTTGCCATGAATCGCCCCTTTCGCTCATTCGTTCACAACGTAGGGGGAAGTATTGAATTTGCGGATCATATTACCACCGGGCGGGATTCCGGCAATATGCATGTCACCCGACCCAGCGCTTGTTCGGAAGTATGCTGTGGCGGATGGAGGGTTTGCCGCTGCCAGCCGGATAGGCGCGGCACGGCGGCGAAACCGATCTGGACGACGGAGGAGGTTGAAGGAGAAGTGTCCGAGAAATCGCTTCGAATATGGCGCAAAGGATGGCTCTTTGGCCCCGGAGAGGCCCAGATGAGCGCGCCAAATGGGAGTATCATAGTTCGCAGCCGCGAAGGCAAAAACGAAAGTTCCAGTTTATTGGGGGATAAACCTTTTATCTAGATTGTTACGTGCATCGCAAATCGCCGAGGGTTCATGAAAACGGTCTATCGCATATACATGTCCATACGGCTCGTTTTGGTTGCGTTTTTCTTCTCTTTCTTCTTATTCTTCTTATTTTCCTTTTTGTTGCCCTGTCACTTTCATTTGACGTGGCCGAGCCCATGGGCACCGCTAGAAGTTGTTGCCTTGTTCGTTTTACTCGAAGAGCTTATGGCTTTCGTCGTGGCTCCGGACAATTATTGGTCGGGACTTTTTGGCGTGCCTAATGAAACAACACTTCCGGCGATAGTGTTTGAAAGCGACCGAACATTCGTAGAGATTCTGTGCGGAGTGGCGGCGGCCATACTTGCAATTGCTCTCGGCGAGGGCACCCCTTCGTCGCGGCCTCTCGCAAAGGTGTGTCTCACTTTGAGTGTCCTACTCTGCATTACGTATCTGAATCTTCAAGGAGCAAGCGTTAAAGAGGATATGGACGACGATAAGAATTGCCACATCGTCAAGCTAACCGCAAATCGTTCGACCTATCTCTTAATTCTTCGCAATTTCATCTATTGGAGTTTTCTTTACGGTCTGACGTATACGGTGATCATGCCAAAGTAAGCGGCTCTTTTACAATCTTCTTGCTTCTGATCGGAGGATGATGTGGATATTCTTGGCGCACGGGACATTCTTAGCCGGTCCGGTCTTTTTGATTTCGAGGAGGCCGCAAGTCGAGTGTTGGAACGCTATTTTAAAGTATTCTCATCGGATGATGAGCACGAAAACCAATTCAGGTCGAACATGGCTTCCATCGGAGCGGCTGAATTCGCCGTATTGCGCAGCGTGCTGAACGGAGAGTCTGCCGTCAAGTTTCAGCGACCGGTTCTGGAACTAGATGTGAGCCTCGCGATTCTGACCGCAGACACTCTCCGGACTAGGCCCTGTAGAACAGCGGCCGCGACCAGAAGAGGACGATTTTCGACCTCCGATTTATTCATGCTCTCCGGCGACGCAAGTAAGGCTTGGTACATCCTAAATGAACAGGACAACAATGTTGCCGGGCTCGATTCGCGCCTCTCGTTTTTAGAGCTTGGGGCAAACCTATTTGATATCGGCCGCGGAGAACTGTCTTGGCTACCGGAAATTGCGCTCGGTTTCGACAAAATCACAACCCTGTTTGCATTCATGCGTATGAATGTGATTAGAAATCGTCCCCAACCCCAAGTGCAAGAAGATGTTCTTGCATTAAGTAGCGATTTAGGAATTCTTGGTACTGAACTGGCTTGATCAGCGTTGGTGCCCATACCCGCGCGGTCTGAAAACCACGCGATGGTTTAACTCACCCAGCTGATTAGGAACTCCCGTTCACCAGCGACCTAATGGAATGGGCCCTCTTCGTAGAGGTGAGTTGGTAGGCTCGCTACAAGGAGGACGCACCGTGACGAAGGCAACGACAATTGATATTGCAAATTAGTTCCTTTGACAACTTATCGAATCAGGACTCTCACAGCAGCGCCTACAACTTCACGGTGTCGGCACTGAATGGACGTGATGCCATGCCATCCACCATGAGCCGCAGATAGATTTGGTGGTTCGGCAGGCTCACCAAATCGACCGGGGCAAACACTGGGTAGAATTCCTTCGCCAGAATCTCAGCATCCTCCATCCCTAGGCGGAAGCAAATGATCGTACCCGCGTTCCCTAGGACCGCGCTCTTGATGAGAGTGTCGAGCTGCACGAGATACTGATGGGCCAGGATGAGGTTTACCCGGTACTTGCGGAGCTCCGAGAGCATCGATGCGAAACTCAACGTCGTGAAGTTCTGGAACTCATCAAGATAAAGATAGAAGTCGCGCCTGGCATCTTCGGGCACATCGGCACGACTCAACGCGGCGAGACTCAGCTTTGAGACGAGCATCGCGCCAAGCAGCGCAGCAGCATCCTCGCCGATCTTTCCCTTAGCCAGATTCACGATGAGGATTTTACCTTCGTCCATGATCTGCCGCACATCGAACGATCCGGAGGGCCGGCCTACCACGCGGTGCAGGATGGGATTCGAGACGAACGCACCTACCTTGTTTTGGATCGGCGCAATGGCTTCGGCGCGAAACCGCGCGGGATAGCCCTCGTATTCTTCGAGCCAAAAGCTGCGGACATGGGGATTCTGCACCCGGCTTGCGACGTGTCGGCGGAATGAGGAATCGGCAAGCATCCGGAGCACGTCACCCAAGGTCGCATCGGATTGATCGAGGAGCGCGAGAAGCGCGTTGCGGAGGATATGTTCCAATCGCGGCCCCCAGGAATCCGCCCAGATTTTTTTGAATGCGTCCAAGAGTCCCGCCGCCGCAAGTGGCCTCCGCGCGGGAGGCAGATGTTCCAGCGGATTGAAACTCAGCGGGTCCGGGGCCACGGGGTCAAAGTAAAGGACATCGCCCTTCCGCTCTCGGGGAATGTTATGGAGCACACGCTCTGCGAAGTCGCCGTGCGGGTCAATCAGGGCAACGCCTTCGCCATGCGTGATGTCCTGCGAAATCAGCGTTTCGAGGAGCGTTGATTTCCCGGTGCCGGTCTTTCCGATCACGTACATGTGCGCCCGGCGGTCAGCGCGATTGATACCGAACGTCCGCCGCTCGTTGCGGAAATTGGTGCGGGCGAAGAACGCGATTCGGTCAGGCGCTGGAGGGGGCATTCCTTCATTGTTTCGAGCGTTGCCAACTCCTACAAGAATGGAGCGTGTGCCGCTTCCGGCATGTTTCCCTGCCTTGTCGCAATCTGCCTGTTTCCTAGGCTGAGGACGGTTCCTTGTGAACCCAATTCAGCAATAAGGAGATGGTCGTATGACCCAGGCACAATTGGTAACGCGGCAGGAGCGCGCCGCAGAAGGCGTGCTCATCGCATCACGGGCGGAGGAAGGATTCCGCGTGTATTCCATCGATAACCCCAAGGCGCGTTATGTCGTCAGCCATGACGGCGAGCGCATGACCTGCACGTGTCCCGACTTCGAATTCCATAAGTCGGACCCCAACTGGCGCTGCAAGCACATCCTTGCCGTGGAGCCCTACCAGGCCCGCCCGCTTCCCGAACTCCCGGAGCCGGGGGAAGAGGTCTCGCAGAACGCGGAGCCTGGCGGCAATCCGCCCAGCAGTCCGCGCAAGCGCAAACCTGCCAAGGAGACGGCACTGCCGATCACGATGCTCATCAAGCGCAGCGTGAGTCCGGACGGCCGCATCGACTCCGTGTCTGTCGAGTTTTCGATGCCGGTTCTCGATCTCACGGTTAGCGAGATCAAAGACCGGGCGCTCACCACGCTCCAGCTTCAACGGGAGATCGTGGCCTCGTTCCTGCAACTGAACGGGCACGCGAACCCGCAACCGCAACCCCCGGCAAAGCCGTCTCCCACGGTCCTTGTCCGCAAGGCAGCGGAGGGCCCCGTCGCCGCGAAGATGCTCGACATCGGCAAGGTGAACGGCAAATGGGGCGACCGGCTGTGCATCACCTTCGACATCGACGGGCAGCGCACCCGGCTCTTCGGCTCTCCAAAGCAGCTCGCCGGCCACATCGAGGAGGCGGGCTACACGGTTCCGCCCGAGAGCATCGCGCCGGGCCTGCGGCTCGACGTGCCCTGTCTCGTTACGACGAAGGCGAGCGAGGACGGCAAGTACGTGAACATCGAACAGGTGTTCGCGTTCAACCAGAAGTCGGTGAACGGAGGGGCCAATGGCAAGCACGTCGATTAAAGAACGGGAAGAGGTGCTCGATGAGGATCGCACCCCGCATCTCTCGCACTCCCGCATAAACCGCTACCTCACCTGCCCCGCCCAGTACCGCTTCTACTACGTGGAACAACTCCGGCCCCGGCTTCAGGGTTCGGGATTGGTCTTCGGAGCGGTCATTCACCTCACTATCGCCGACCTTCTCAAGCACGGTGCCGATCCCATGCACTCGTTTCTCTCGCAATGGGAGGAAGTGCATGGGGTTGAACTGCGATACAAAGAGCGGGAATCCTGGGAGAGTCTGAAAGAGAAGGGGAAGAAGCTCATCGAGCAGTTCATGACGAGCGAACTTCCCAAGCTCGGGGCGGTGCGCGATGTCGAGAAGCGTTTCGATCTCGTCATCGCGTCCCTGCCGCTTCCCTTCATCGGCATCATGGATCTCGTCGCGGAAGTCGATGGCGGCACTGCCGTCATCGATTTCAAGACCGCGGCGGCGGCCTACGACGACCATGAGGTCACGCTTTCCGATCAACTGACGGCGTATTCACTGGCGGAACCGGAAGCGACGAAAGTGGCCTTCTGCGTATTCGTCAAAACCAAGGAGCCGCGCATCGAGTGGCACTTCGCCGAACGGAGTGCCGAGGCCCGGATCGAATACCTGGAGAAGGTCCGGTTGGTTGCAGCGGACATCGCTGCCGGGAAATTCTACAAGCGTCCGGGAAAGCACTGCGCCTACTGCGACTTCCTGCCTCTCTGTATGGGAGACAAGCAGAAAGCGGAAGAGTCCCTCGTGCAAATCACCTGACGTATTTCAGAGCCAAGCAATTGTTTGGCTCTGTTTTTTTGGTTACGAGATTTAAGCAACTATTCTTTACATAACTCCTTGATTTTCCTATACTTCTGGTGACTGAACCTTACGATATGCCGCAAGCTACACCTGCAAATTCTGAGTGGCTTACCCGCAAGCGCTTGATCGATGGCAAGCTCAAAGCCACCGGGTGGCGCGTTGTTCCTTTTGCGCCAGGAAAGCCATTGGCGGCCCTTGATCGATGTGCAATTGAGGAATATGAGACTGCAAATGGTCCCGCCGATTATGCGTTGTGCCTCGGCGGTCAGATTGTAGCGATTCTGGAAGCCAAGAAATTGACGCTTGGGCCGCAGAATGTATTGTCCCAGGCTGAACGCTATTCAAAGGGCATTAAACAGCCAAGATTACAGGCAGGTGTTTTTGGTGTTCCATTACTTTACTCCACCAATGGCGAGGTGATTTGGCATCACGATGTCCGAAACTCCATGAATCGCTCCCGCCAGATCGCACAATTCCACACTCCTGAAGCCGTCAGTGAAATCCTCAATTTTGATTTGGATGCCGCCATTGCGCGATTGCGCTCGACTCCAAACAGAAGTTCTAAATTGCGCCCGTATCAGTTTGAGACCAATGAGGCCATTGAACAGGCGATTGCTGACCGCAAGCGGGCGATGCTGATTGCGATGGCCACTGGGACCGGAAAAACGTTCATGATGGTGAACGAAATTTATCGCTTGATGAAGTCGGGCGTTGCTCGGCGGGTGCTATTTTTAGTAGATCGTCGGGCACTCGCAGCCCAGGCCGTCCGTACTTTTGGATCGTTTGATGCTGACCAGGGTTTGAAATTCGACAAAATCTATGAAGTATACAGTCAGAGGTTTCATAAAGAGGATTTTGCCGAAGATGAAAAGTTCGACCCCAAGGTATTACCGCAATCCTATTTACAAACTCCGAAGCCAGGAAGCGCTTTTGTTTATGTCTCCACCATTCAACGGATGACCATCAATCTGTTTGGACGTGAAGTCGTCTTGGGCGGTGAAGATACTATCGATGACGACGCAGAAAAGCTGGACATTCCAATTCATGCGTTCGATTTGATCGTCGCCGATGAATGCCACCGGGGCTACACTTCGTCTGAGGTTGCACTCTGGCGCCAGACTTTGGAGCACTTCGACTCGATCAAGGTTGGTTTGACTGCCACACCTGCCGCGCACACGACCGCCTATTTCAAGGACACGGTCTATCGCTACGAATATGAACGCGCTGTCCGGGAGGGCTTTCTTGTCGATTACGACGTGGTAAAGGTTCGCTCCAACGTCCGCATGAATGGTGTCTTCCTTAAAGAGGGAGAGGAAGTCGGACTCATCAACCCTGAGACCGGCTCAAAGAAGCTTGACAGCATCGAGGACGAACGCGCTTTCGATGCTTCGGCGGTAGAGCGCGAGATTACATCCCCGGATTCCAACAAGAAGATTCTCGAGGAGATTAGGACCTACGCTCAGGAGCATGAGCAGACGTACGGTCGTTTCCCAAAGACGCTCATCTTCGCTGCGAACGACTTGCCGCACACTTCTCACGCGGATCAATTGGTGGACCAAGCGCGTGATATTTTTGGCCAGGGCGATTCCTTCGTCCAGAAGATTACCGGAAGCCCGACAGTTGACCGTCCGCTCCAACGCATTCGCGAGTTCCGCAACCGTCCGAATCCGGGCATCGTCGTTTCCGTGGACATGCTGAGCACCGGCGTGGACATTCCAGACTTGGAGTTCATTGTCTTCCTTCGTCCGGTAAAGTCGCGCATCCTGTTTGAGCAGATGCTCGGGCGCGGCACGCGCAAAGGGGAGAAGTTTCCCGACAAGTCGCACTTCGTAGTCTTCGACTGTTTCGACGGCACGTTGCTCGAATACTTCCGGCAGGCAACCGCTATCACCGCCGATCCGCCAACAAGTGTCTTGCGTTCCATTCCAGAAATCATCGACGACATCTGGGCAAACCGCGACCGCGAGTACAACGTCCGCTGCCTTACCAAGCGGCTCCAGCGCATCGACAAAGAAATGCACGGAGATGCGCGCGCCGATTTCGCCGCATTCCTACCGGAAGGCGATCTTGCTGCCTATGCAAGGAACCTCGGTGCTGCGCTCTATGGGAATTTTGTTCCGACGATGGGCTTGCTACGGAATGCAGACTTCCAGCACCTCTTGCAGGAGTACAAGCGCAAGTCGCGAGTCTTCATTGTCGCGCACGAGACGGAAGACGAGGTTTCCTCCGAGTGGCTCGTTCGTGGATTGGACGGCAAAGAGTACAAGCCGGATGACTACCTTACCGCTTTCTCGGAATACGTCGCCACCCACCAGATTGACATCGATTCCATTGCCATTCTTTTGAAGCACCCACAGGACTGGGGTCCGGATGCGCTCAAGTCTCTGCGAGAAAAGCTCGCCGCCGCACCGCAACGATTTACCGAACCAAATCTGCAAAAGGCATTTCAACTCCGGCACAATAAGGCGCTGGCCGACATCATCTCAATGGTGAAGAACGCCGCTGACAGGCAAAGCCCGATCTTCAACGCAGCTGAACGCGTTGATCGCGCCATCCAGAAAATCGCGAATGCGCAAACGTTCACCAAGGATCAATTGGTCTGGATCGAGCGCATTCGCACGCACCTTCAAGGAAACCTCTCCATCGACCAGGATGATTTTGAGAGCCAGCCGATCTTCAGCGACTTTGGAGGATGGGGGCGCGCCGCCAAAGTGTTCGGAGGCCGTTTACCGACATTGATGCAAGAAATAAATGAGGCAATCGCAGCATGAGTGATATTGTTCAAAAACTTTGGGGATTTTGCCACACACTCCGGCATGACGGCGTGGACTATGGCGACTACATCGAGCAGCTTACCTACTTGCTCTTTTTGAAGATGGCCGAAGAAAAGGGAGTGGAGATTCCCGAAGGATGTGACTGGGACACTCTGAAGAAATTCTCTGGAACTGATCTCACCGACCACTATAACGAAGTGTTGCGCAAGCTGCGCTCCGCCGAGGGATTGCTCGGAGACATTTTCACCCAGGCTACTTCGCGATTTACCAACCCGATCAACCTCCGCCGCCTGATAGACATGATTGACGAAGAGGAGTGGTCATCGCTCGACGTAGACGTGAAGGGCGCGGCCTTTGAAGGACTTCTTGAAAAAGCCGCAAGCGAAGGGAAGAAGGGCGCCGGACAGTACTTCACGCCGCGCGTCCTCATTCAAACCATTTGCCGCTTAATGAAGCCCGATCCGCGTGGACGGAAGGATTTCACGATTGCTGACCCTGCTTGTGGCACCGGGGGATTTTTGATCTGCGCCTATGAGTGGTTGGTGGCCGAGAGCAAAGGAGTCTTTGACCGCGCCGACGCCAAGCGTATACGGACCAAAACATATTTTGGCCAGGATCTTGTTGCGCGTCCGCGCCGTTTGGCGCTGATGAATCTCTATTTGCACGGCGTTGAGCCGCGCATCTATCTGGGCGATACGCTCTATGAGCCGGATCGCGGGGAGCGATATGATGTCGTGCTCACCAATCCGCCGTTTGGTACCAAAGGGGCCAACCAAGCGCCGGACCGCGAAGACTTCACAATTGAGACCAGCAATAAGCAACTAAACTTCGTACAGCATGTCATGAACACGCTCAAGCCCGGTGGACGCGCCGCAATCGTATTGCCTGACAATTGCTTGTTTGAAGACAAGGCCGGCGAGGTGTTCGAGATTCTTATGCAGGACTGCAACTTGCATACCGTGTTGCGCCTGCCGCGCGGAACATTCACGCCCTACAGCCAGGGCGTCAAAGCAAACGTCATCTTCTTTCAGAAGGGCTATCCGACTGAGAATGTCTGGATATTCGATGCCCGCTCCAACGTGCCCGGCATCACCAAAAAAGATCGCCCACTGACCAAAGATCACTTTGCCGAGTTTGAAAAAGCATACGGCAAAAACCCGAACGGCCAGAGTAAGCGAACCGATGGAGGAGAGACTGGAAGGTTTCGCAAGTTTTCTCGCCAAGCCATCAAAGAGCGTGGCAACAAGCTCGACATCACCTGGCTCAAAGACGATTCTCTGGAAGACAGCGACGACCTGCCCGACCCGCAGGAATTAGCGACTGAAGCCGTGACCGAGTTGGAGGCCCTTGTCGATGATCTCCGCGAAATCATCGCTCTTGTGGAAAATCAGGAAGTCAAAGAAGCATGATAGGTGAACTTCCATCGGGATGGGCAAGCGCACCGCTAGACTCGCTTTGCGAGAAGCTCCGGGGTGTTTCATACAAACGCGAAGAAGCATGCTTACTCCAAAAGAGCGGATGCCTGCCAATTCTGAGGGCAAACAACATTGACGCTGACCGACTAATCTTCGGTGATCTGGTCTGGGTTCCATCTCGTTGTGTTGGCGATCATCAGAAGATAAGGGCGGGTGACATTGTTGTGGCGATGTCCAGCGGAAGCAAAAGCGTCGTGGGAAAAACGGCTCAAGCATTAGCAGATTGGAAGGGCGGTTTTGGTGCGTTTTGTGGAGTCCTTAGGCCATATCGACAATTGAATAGTCGGTATTTGGGGCTGTTTCTAAGAACGCGCGAATATCGCAGCCAGATTTCCAGTTTGGCTGCAGGCTCAAACATCAATAACTTAAGGAATGAGCATTTTGCTGCAATTGACGTACCACTTGCTCCGCTTGCGGAACAGGTACGAATTGTGTCTCAACTCGAAACTGTACTTGCCAAAGCAGATGAATGCCAACATAGAATTGAAAGGGTTGCCGTCTTTCTCAAGCGCCTTCGCCAATCCGTTCTCGCGGCTGCCTACTCCGGTCGCCTCACAGTGGACTGGCGTGAGCAAAATCCAGGTGCAATTGATGCCTCAGATTTGATCGCTGAATTGGAACTCTCGCATCAATCTGCCGGCGGTCACAAGCGAGGTAATGCTGCGCCGCCGACCGACGAAGCTCATGACCTCAGCACGGATGAACTGCCATCTAGTTGGTGCATGACAGACCTTCGCACGGCAGTCTGTCCGGACAGACCTATCACATACGGAATCTTGAAACCGGGACCAAATACTACCAATGGGATTCCTTACGTTAGGGTAGCAGACTTTCCAAATGACCAGTTGAACCTAGAAAACATTCGCCGGACAACAAGGGATATTGAGAAGACATATGCCCGCGCACGCTTGCGCACAGGAGACATACTGCTCTCTATTCGTGGAACTGTAGGCAGAGTGGTTGTCGTCCCGCCGGAGTTGCAAAACGCAAACATTACGCAGGATACAGCACGGGTCAGTATTCAGCCAGCGCTAAACAGCGACTTTGTTATGTGGTATCTACGCTCTACTCCTACACAGAAGCGGATGCAGCGCGCTGTCAAAGGTGTTGCCGTACGTGGAATCAATATTGGAGATGTGAGGGCATTGCAAGTTCCAGTCCCACCGCGAGGGGAGCAGGTTGAAATCGTTCGCAGGGTGGAGGCACTGCTCGGGTTGGCAGACCGAATTGAGGCTCGCTACATGGCTGTGAAGCAGCAAGTGGATCATCTCCCGCAGTCCATCCTTGCCAAAGCCTTCCGTGGCGAACTCGTCCCTACCGAAGCCGAACTCGCCGAGCGGGAGGGTCGATCGTATGAATCAGCCGATGAACTACTTAAACGCATACGCCTTTCTAAACAAACGACGACGAGATCGAGTGAGAATAAAAACTCCAGAAGAGTGACAAGACGACGCTCTTCCCTCCGTCATGCGTGAAGTTCTTCTCCGCTTGGTTCCGCCAGAATTGTGTGCTTCGGTCCAGATGGACTTTGCTGTAAGAAAACACAGGAACGCTCGTCATATTGCTGTCAGCAAACTCCGAGCCCAGGCCCTATTTCTTCCAGCAAACATGCGGTGTGAAGCTTCGGGACGCACAAAATGGACGGTTCGGTTTCGACCTTCGGCTGTTCTTCTACACAATTCCCTAGCGGCATGTTCGTATTTCTAGCCCTTGCATTTCAACCCCATCGGGATGACAATTACGCGCATAGTGACTCAGGTATCAGCTAAACGGCAAGACCTTCCGAAGGACGCCACCTCTTGGTCAAGTGTTAGCAGTGATCTGCACTTAGCGTGGCAGCGGCTTAAGCTTGACCATCAGAACCGTCGATGTTTTGTGACGCATCCATATCTCTACAGATGGCTCGAAGCCGATCTCAAGTCTTGGCTCAGTACTGTTGCCAGAGCACTGGATCACGGGTACACTCCTGGCGATTGTCTCATCTGTAACGAGCCAAAGGGAGGTTGGATGGTGAGACCAGGTGCCACGCTTGAGGTTCGAGACGAGATTGTCTTCAGTGCCCTGCTTGGCCACTATCATAAGAACATTTGGAGCGCCATTGGATGGTCGCAGGGCGACCCTGATGTGGCCTATCAATTTCAGCGAGCATCCAGAAAAGCGGAATGGGTTCATTCTGGTTTTCTGGTCTGGAACCAGTGGCGAACAAAGTCTCTCGACAAGTTAACGCGAACCATTCGTTTCGTCGTATTTGCTGATATCGCCGGTTTTTATGAGAACATCGACCTTAATCGGCTTTCTTCTGACCTCCGAACAATCGGCTTCGAAGGCACGCACTTGACATTACTGAGCGCGTGCCTGAAAAGATGGGCACACCTTCGAGGAAAGGGCATACCGCAGGGCTACACCGCGTCAGACTTGCTTGCAAAACTTTACTTGAATTCCGTTGACATAGGCCTAGCCGACGCCGGCTTCAAACATCTTCGATACGTAGACGACATCCGTATATTCTGTCGAAACAGCCTCGAAGCAAAGCGTGCGCTACTCACGCTGACTGAGCTCTTACGCAATCGAGGTCTTAATCTCCAATCAGCGAAGACAGAAATTGTACGTATCGACAAGGCTCGTAAGAAGATTGATGGCGTATCCCCAGTGATCGAGGCCATTCAGAGCAATCTTAGTGAAGAACTCCGTGCTGCCCTATCGGTACCGCAGTCGTATGCAACTCTTGCAGAGATTGAACGGGCTGTTGCAAGCGATGCCTCCACGCCTTCTGTAGCCGTGCTAGAGCAAGCCTTTGCGGATTCTTTTGCTCTATCTTCTGAAGGACCTTTTGACAAAACGTTGTTCCATTACTTGCTAACTCGTCTTGGAACTATTCGATCCCGGATTGCCGTCGAGTATTGTCTCGATCTACTGCCCAATCGCCCCGAAGAAACCAAACCAGTGCTACGTTACTTAGCTTTTTGTGATCTTAATGACAAAGAAATAGGTGTAATCCTCAATTATATGGAGTCCTCCGAGGCTATCTATGATTATCAGCTATATCAACTGGTCGAGTGGTTTCTTGAAAGAACACCGCCAGAGAAATTGGTTCTGCTTTGTAGACGGTGGGCGTTCGACAGGAATCGTGAACCATGGCTGAGGACGGCCAGCCTGCGGGTTCTTGGTTCGACCGGTAATCAAGCGGACCTTGAGAAGATCGAGAGTAGCTACTCTGATGCAAAAACCGAACTTGAGAGAGCCGAGATTGTTGTTGCCTTAGAACGGTTAGAGACCGGCAGACGAAACTCATTCTATAACAGAGTAAAGGCAGATGGAGAATTGGTGCATCGTGCGATCGATATTCTGCAATCTAGAGGAAAGAAAGGTGTTCTATAGACGATAGGCCAAAGAATGGTCAGATTGTTACCGGGAACGGCAAATTTCCCGGCCTTGTATTGCGGGTTTCGTTTGGCACAATGAAAAGAAAATCAAACGAAGGAGATGCTACGCCCACGCGCCCGCTTCCGAGGGAAGCTCCGGCAGTTTTGGAATGAACATGGACGGTTCATTCTCAAAAAAGGTTCTAACGTCAGGCACTGCGGCCCGCAGCAGTGAACATGAGCGGTTTTCGCGCACGATGGAGAACGGTTTCTTCGCGTCAATGCTGAGTTTTTTGTCCCTCAACAAAAGGTTCGAAGCCACCGTAGAAAGAATCACGCGTTTTACATCGCTATCGCCGTGCAAGAGCCAGAAACGCGCTCTATGACTGAAGAAAAACAGGTCGCGCGAAGGTTCGATCCACGCGGATGCTTCTAGCTGACGGCTCCGCTCATGGAGCCGTTCTTCCTCTTGAGCGAGCGCCGCCCGCTGGCGGACGAACTCTTCATCCCCGATGAGGTCCTGGCAGCGGAGCCGGGTTAGATTGTCGAGGCTTTTCTGGCAGACAGCGAGCGCCTTGCGTACCGCTTCTTTCGTGGCTTCGTTCGCTTCCGTCTTGGACAGTGTTTCGACTGCGGCGAGCGCGTCATCGAGCGTCTCTTTGTCGATGTGGATCTGTTCGAGGAATGCCAGAATCTGGGCGTCGAGGCTTTCTTCCTCAATTGATTTCTCGTTGCAAGGTACCGTGCGGTTGTTGTGTGTGCAGTGATAGTAGAGGTACCGGGAACCATAACGGTTGTGGTGCTCTTCCGCCGTCACCGTACTCTGGCAAGCTCCGCATTTCATAAGTCCCGCGTAGGCAAAGAAATGGCGCTTGGGGCAGGACCGCGTGTCCTTGCGAAGCAGGGCCTGGACCTGATTGAACTGATCCACAGTAATCATCGGCTCGTGTTTGGCCGGGTGCCACTTTCCTTTGTATACGATGTATCCGGCATAGAAGGGACGCTTGAGAATCGCGTAGATGCCGGTGCGCCCGAGAGGCGCGTCGCCTCCCTTTTTCGTCTTCCTCGTGCGCAATCCCAAATCCTCTGCGAGCGTGCAAAGCTGAGGGACAGAGTAGGCCCCGGTGAGACATAGTTCCCAAACCCGTTTGACGAGCGTAAAGCGCAGCGGGTCGGGAACGATAATGTGATCGCCTGTCTCGCTGAGGGCATTCAGATAGCCGATGGGCGCGTAGGCCGGATACCAGCCCTTCTCTCGCTTCGTGCGATTGCCGCGCCGGACGTTTTCGCTCAGTGAGTCCACATAGTATTTGGACTGACCGAACATGATGGCCAGCATGAACTTGCCTTGCGACGTGTTCTCGAAGGTGTACGTCGGAAAGCGAAGGTTCTGTAACTTGCCGCCGTCGAGCAGATGAATGATCTGGCCGCCGTCGAGCGCGTTGCGCGCCAGGCGGTCCGGATGCCACGCGAGGATGCCGTCCGCCTCACCCTTTGCAATCCGCCACAACATCTCATTAAACACTGGTCGGCCCGGCGTCTTGGCGCTGCGCGATTCCTGCAACAGGGCGACAACATGGAGCTGCTCTTTCTTCGCATACCGTTCCAATTCGCTGGTCTGGGATTCAATGGAGAGTGCTTGCCGATCTTCCTGTTCGCTTGATTTTCTGCAATAGATGAAATATCGATTCACTATTGAAGGTAAGGATTCGTTTTCGACCTTTATAAAGAGCTACCAACACCATAGGAAATTCTCGGTCGTTAATCAAGCTGCGTGATGCCGTGGGCCTTGCAAATCTCGCAGGTCGCGAAGTCATGATCCGGCGGCGGTTCCTTTAGCAAGATGCGGAGCAGAACGATAAGCTCTGCCGGAACGCGCTCCTTCTTCGGTTCCTGATTCTCTGATTCTTGCATGGAATCAGGATGGCGGCAGCGTCTCGCTGGGCCAAGGCGGGCATCATTGCCGGACACGGCAATTTCTCCCGCCTTTTATCGCGCCGGATTGTGGCTATCGTTCAAGAGAAATGAACGAACTCCATGATCTCCGCGAAGCCGCGCTTCGCTGCCATGAGAACCTTACATCCCATCTCCGGCGCTATCTCAATGAGCGCGGCATTTGTGACCAGGTAATCGACAAGCATCTTCTCGGCTGGAACGGCGAGCGCATCACGATTCCCATCACTGACCGCAGGGGAGAGGTCACATTCTTCAAGCTTGCCAAAGACCCCGCCGATAAGACGGCCAGCCCCAAGATGCTTTGTACACCCGGCGCGCGGGCGGAACTCTACGGGTGGGAAGAGGTGCTCGCGCATCCCGAGCAGATCATCATTTGCGAAGGAGAATTCGACCGCCTGGTTCTTGCGAGCCAGGGCTTTACCGCCGTGACATCGACGGCAGGCGCCCTCGCGTTCCGCTGGGAATGGACCGCCTACTTCGCCGCGATTCCCACGGTGTATGTCTGCTTCGACCATGACAAGGCCGGACGATACGGTGCGGTGCGCGTCGGACGAATGATCCCGCGCGCCCGGCTGGTGCAGTTGCCTGACGAGGTGGGTGACGGCGGCGACATCACCGATTTTTTCGTTCGTCTCGGAAAAAGCCCGGATGATTTCAGACGACTCCTCGATGCTGCCGAGCCCTTGGCTCCGGAGACGCCTGCCGCTCCCCATGCGCAACCCGCGAACCACACGTCCTCGGCCGGCGACCCCGCCATCCAGGAACTGAAATCCCGCATTGACATTAGCGATCTTTTCAGCCGTTACGTGACCCTCACATTGCGCGGCGAGCGCAAGGTTGCCCGGTGCCCGTTCCACGAGGATCGGAACCCCTCGCTCGTACTTTATCCGGAATCCGGAACCTTCTTCTGTTTTGGCTGCCGCACCCACGGCGACGTGATCACGTTTCTCATGCGAATCGAAGGGCTGAGTTTCCGGCAGGCGGTCGATGCGTTACGCCACTTTTCCAACTGACATGGAAAAGCAAACCAACGACATCAAGGCCGCCGTGGAGAAGACCAAGGAGAAAAGCAAGACGCCCATGGTATCGGGCGTGCTTCAGGACGGATCGCCAGTCGAAATGATTTACCGTCCAGAGGAGCGCCGGACGTTACTCTGCATCGCGAGAGACGACGGAATCCGCTACGAGGCCAGCGTCGAGGAGGATGGCAAACGGCTCGTGCCGTATTCTCCCGAGAATAATCTCTTGAAGAACGATGTCGTGCTTTTCCCCTCGGAGGCAGCACCTTACGAGACGGAGCAGGCGCTCGTGGCTGAAATCCGGCAGTTCATCCACCGCTATGTCGATGTCTCGCCGCTCTTCGAGGAGATCGCAAGCTACTATGTGCTCTTCACCTGGGTCTACGACGCCTTCAACGAGCTGCCGTATCTCCGGCTGCGCGGCGACACGGGAACGGGCAAGACGCGGTTCCTGCTCACGGCAGGCTCGCTCTGCTACAAGCCGATCTACGCAAGTGGCGCTTCGACGGTCTCTCCGCTCTTCCGCATTCTCGATAGCGTACGTGGGACGCTCATCATCGACGAGGGAGACTTCCGCTTCTCCGATGAGAAAGCGGAGATCGTGAAGATCCTCAACAACGGGAATGCGCGCGGGTTCCCGGTCCTTCGCAGCGAAGCGATCAACGCCCGCGAGTTTAGCCCCCGCGCCTACGCGGTCTTCGGGCCGAAGCTCGTTTCCACGCGCGGCTTCTTTCAGGATCGGGCGCTTGAAAGCCGGTGCATTACGGAGGAGACCGGCAGCCAGCGCCTGCGCGACGACATTCCGCTCAACCTCACCGATCAGTACCAGCGCGAGGCGCTCACGATCCGCAACAAGCTCCTGATGTTCCGCTTCAGAAACTTCGGCAAACGGGCGGTTGACGCGAGCCTCGTTGACCGGAGCATTGAGCCACGCCTTGCGCAGATCTTCGTGCCGCTCATGAGCGTCATTGAAGATGCTGAGGCACGGAAGGCGTTGCGCGAGGTGGCGCAGGAGTACAACCGGGAACTGGTTGCCGACCGGGGCATGGACCTTGAGGCCCAGGTGCTGGAGGTCATTCAGGACCTCCGGGAGTCGCCTTATGCGAACGGTATTTCCATCAAGGAGGTCGCCGAGCGCGTGAGCGAGCGGTACGGCGACGACTTCGAGCGGAAAGTAACGCCCCACTGGATCGGCCACGTGGTCCGCCGGCGTCTCGGGCTCAAGACCGAAAAACGCCACGGCAGCTACATGATTGCGGCCACCGAAGGATCGAAGCTGACTCGGCTCTTCGAGAAATATGGCATTGGGGTGGGCTCCCAGGACTCGGGGGACTCTGCCGGGGGAGAAGAAACAACGCAGAGGAGCGATCACGCGGCCTGATGGTAGCTGGATTCCCGGCCTGGCCGTGACCACGGGGAGGCGAATCAGAGTCCTCGAAGTCCCCAGAGTCCAGAATCCGATAGCGAGTGATCCGACATCGTTGATTGTTTGGAAAAGAAAAGAAATGCAGCTCGAATATTCTAGAAGCAAGCAATAGATCTATGTCGCACAAAGAAAACCCCAACACGAATTGCTGGGGTTAATGAGGAGTTGAAGAACTCCTCTGCAAGAGTATCTGCAACAGATAGCATATCTGCGCCACTGCAAGACATCGCAGACTAAACAGGATGAAGGTCTCTTCGCTCGGGAGCTTATCCAATAGGTTGCTGAGCTTTCCCAGAGTCTTCTTCCCCGCTCTTTCGTCTTGGTCAGCTGGTTCCATCACCGCAAACCTCCTTTTGTTTTCCGTGGACACACCGGCAAGACCCATATAGAATCGGTCCTGCCGAATGGCCGCGGCGAAACAAGAGGAAAAAACTCTTCAGAAATCGGCTCAGATTTATGTGAGGCACACACGTTTCTCATGTAATGAGGACCAGCATCCCCACTGGCACTGAATCTTTGGATTCCAACCTGGGCTAGCTTTAGCATAGCCTGCCCTCGGGAAGCCGTCAAAGAAGCAGGGGGGGTAAGCGAACATTATGTCTTGTTTCGGACGATTCTTATCGCATGTCCTGGAAACGTTGAAAAAGTTGAGGCGATGGGTTGGCCGCTCAATATCCCGCCTAACCAAAAGCTTCTTCACCGCATTCACTATTGCAATCGTGGTAGCAATGTTTGCCTTCTTCTTGCTTACGCGATGGCGGTTTCTTTGGTCACCAACCGGAACGACTGTTTTATCAGCAGTAACGTGGGTTATTACCGCCGCCGCTGCATTCGGTGCATTGCTCGGATGGCTGGCAAATATACGCGCTCAAAGACATGGACTACCAAGCCCTTCCAACAACCGATGGATCGTGGTCAATATCATACTGACCATCGTTACAAGAATCCTCCAGCCGACTCCAACAATCTCTCCAGATGATTTCTCGCAACTGAAATTTGTCATCACGAATACAGATCAGCGCTCCCCAGATGTCTCCCCGGACGTTGCTAGGATTGCAAAGGGAGTTGAACTCTCGGAGACCGATCCTCTAAAACTCGCCGAGGGCAAGCTTGCGCTCAAGAATTTTCCGGCGGCCATCGCATTATTCGATAAAGCGATGGAAGATCCGCAGAAGATTTTGGCAGACGCGCACTTTTATAAGGCGCGCGCATTGTGGGCGATGGAAAATTACACTGACGCCGCGAAGGAGGCTGACCTGTCACTCAGTTTACGCCCGATGTTTTCGCCGGCACTTGTTGTGAAGAGTGCATCGCTCCGTCATCTCCGGCGCTTTGATGACGCCTTGAGCGCGGCAAATGATGCAGTAAATGCTGATCCGCACAATGAGGGCGCGTGGAATGCAAAAGGGGGTGCCCTGATCGCTCTTGGGGATTTTGAAGGCGATGCAGGACGTCATCGATACGAAGAGGCCCTTGCGGCTTTTGAGGTCGGGATTAAGGTGCGCCCTGATTTTCCGCAGCTCTGGAACAACAAATCGATAGCTTTGCATCGACTGGGCAGCGACAAAGAGGCTCTTGAAGCCATAAACGAAGCATTACGTCTTGCCCCTGAGTATAGCGATGCACTTTTGAATAAAGGCACCTATCTAAAGAAACTCAATCGCCTCGATGAGGCCGTACAACTGTATTCACAGCTGACGGTTCGCAACCCTTCTGACGCGGAGGCGTGGAACAATCTAGGTGATGCAAAAGAGCATAATGGGGATCTCCCAGGAGCACTCATTGACTATGATACTGCGGTCACTCTTAATCCGAACTATGCTGATGCGCTTGTTAATCAAGGTGGAGGCTTTGCTGAGCTAGGAAGGTATGACGAAGCAATCGCGCCTCTCCAAAGAGCGTGCGAGTTAAGGCTTAGCGATTACGAGGCCGAGTATTTACTTGCCTATTCTTTCAACAAACTGGGGAGGAGGAAGGAAGCACTGTCTGCAATAGCCAAGGCTTTGAAAGTCAAGCCGGACTATAAGCAGGCGATTTCGCTTCGCCAACAGATCGTCGGACATTCGAAATAAACGGTTCGGTGCCGACCTGAATTGTTGTCTGTTTCCATAACAAGTTGAACCAATAGAGGCAGCAGACTCGTATACTCTGGCACGCCGAGTATTCTCGCGAAACTGCGGCTCTTTTTTTCTAAACTTGCCGCATCCGGCAAATTTCCCCGTCTTTTGTGTGTTTATGTGTCTTTGTAGCCTGTAATCAGCGGTCACCCGCCTCTACATCTACTTTCACGTAATGCCCACACCAAAGCTCGACAATTATCTCCGGACATACCGCAGGAATCGCGGATTCACGCAACGTGAGGTGGCGTTCCTTTTGGGCTGCCACAATTCCGCTAAAGTATCCCGGTACGAGCATTCACGGCGGGTCCCTTCGCTCGATACGATCTTTGCGTACGAGACGATTCTCGGATGCTCGTCTCGCGAACTCTTCGCCGGAATCCAGGAACGTGCCGAGCGCCAAGCGATGCATCGAGTGCGACTGCTCCGGAGACGGCTCGAACGACAATCACGCAATCCCATCCTTGCACGAAAGGTCGAGTTTCTCCGTGCCGTTGCGGAGGGCGGGACAGACGAACTGCACTACGAGGCAGTTCCCAAAACATGACGAGGCATTACGGTCGTCGCTTCCTACGGGTTCTTGCCGTTGATCCGAGCACGCGCGGGTTCGGTTACGCCGTCTTCGAGGCTCCCGAGATGCTGGTGGATTGGGGCACGAAGGATATTCGCCAGGACAAAGAACGAGTCGCGCTGCGGAAGATCGGAGAGCTGCTCCGGCGCTATAAGCCGTCAGTGTTCGTTGTTGAAGACTGCGCGCATGTGACGGCACGCCGCACGACGAGAATCGCGCGGCTCACGGAACAGATGCTCGCCGTAGCTCGCACCCAAGGCGTTTCCGGATGCGCCGTACCTCGCTCTGCCGTCTATCGCCATTTTGCCAAGACCAACGCGCGAACCAAGTACGAGATTGCGGTTGTGCTTGCCGATAGATTCCCAGCACTTCTGCTGCGGCTCCCGCCGAAGCGCAAGCCATGGCAAAGCGAAAGCCCGCGCACGAGCATCTTCGATGCCGCCGCGTTTGGTCTCACCTATCTCGAAACACGGCGCGCTTTGACATCGGATCCGCCGAGCGCCGTGCCTTGCATGCGCGGCCACGCTTGAGCGTCCACATCGGAGGGGAATCCCTTTCCTTTCGATGCGGGCTTTCACAGCCCGATTTGCACCTTCACAGGAGAATCTATATGGAGCAGTCTGTACTTCTCGCACACTGCGGCACGAGGAAACTCGGCCGCGAGGAACTCACCGCAATTCCCGCGCCGGAAGGCACGCTAACACACCGGCCCATTCCGCACCAGGAAATCGTCGCCGCGCTCATTGAAACCCTGGGCTTCCGGCAGATCGGCATCGTAAGGGATGAGTACGCGGTATCCGGAGACGGCATGAAGATGTTCGGCGTGCTCGATCTCGAAACCAGTTTTGAGGGGTGCCGGTTTTCCATCGGTATCCGCAACGCGAACGACAAAAGCATGCGCCTCGCCCTCACCATCGGCTACCGGGTGTTCGTCTGCGACAACATGGCGTTCCACGGCGACTTCACGCCGGTGCTCGCCAAGCACTCGAAACACTTCAGCCTGGTGGACGCGCTCGCTGTCGGCGTGGACCGCATGCAACGGAACTTCGAGCCGATGCGGCGCCAAGTCGAAGGGTGGCGTCAGATCCAGCTTACGGACAGCCAGGCGAAGCTCATCATCTACCGAGCATTCGTGGAAGCGGAGTTCGACGCCCCTAAGCACCTCGTGGGCGATGTCCACGACCTGTATTTCAACCCACGCTTTTCCGAATTCGAGCCCCGCACCCTCTGGAGCCTCACGAACGCGTTCACGTCTGCGCTCAAGGTGCTCGATCCCGTGCCGCAGTTCAAGGCAACGGCAAAGCTGGGCCAATTCTTCCGCTCGCTCAATTGACTGGCGAGTCTCAATCTACGGGGAGATTCCCCACAACCGCCCTCCTGCAACTGCCGGGCGGTTTCTTATTCAGAGGCGTTGCCGTCGATAGAAGTTGAAATAGCGCCCTCGGTGAACTTCCGGGTTGAGCAAAACTCGGATTTTGGTGGAAGCCGACCCAATTATGTTGCTGTATGATTTCCATGCAGAACTAATGGGAGGGAGAATGGCAACTAAACCAGTTCGCGTTTTCACAGCGTTCGATTATGACCACGATGAGAGTCTCAAAAATCTCCTTATGGGCCAGGCGAAGCACCCGGACACACCGTTTGAGATGCACGATTGGTCCGTAAAGGATCCGCTCCCCGGCGATTGGAAGGCCAGAGTTCGCACGAAGATTCGTAGTGTCGATCAAGTCATCATTCTCTGCGGAGAGTACACGCACCTTGCCACCGGTGTTGCGGCGGAATTGAACATCGCCCGAGAAGAAAAGAAGCCGTACTTTCTACTGTGGGGATACTCCGATAAGACCTGTACGAAGCCGACTTCTGCATCGAATGACGACAAGATTTATCAATGGACGTGGGATAACCTCAAGGCTCTCATCGGAGGGAGCCGCTGAGTTTTTGCGGGAGAGTCTATTTATGCGACGTGCCCTTTGCGTCGGCATTGACCAATACGGATTCGAACCGCTCAATGGGTGCGTAAATGACGCGCTGCGCATGACTGCAGTTCTCGAAAAACACCAGGATAGCTCACCAAATTTCGATTGCCGGACACTGGTAGCTCCGCGAGGTGGAAGCGATCATACCGTCACTTGCGCAGTTCTTGCAGATCATATTGAACAGCTTTTCAAAGATCCAGCCGATGTTGCACTCTTTCACTTTTCGGGACACGGCACCATCAACAACCTGGATGGTTACCTCGTGACGCAAGACGCCAAGAAGTACTCTGAAGGCGTAGCGATGAGTCACGTTCTCAAACTTGCAAACGAATCTAAGGCTAGAGAAGTCGTGATATTGCTCGACTGTTGCTACTCTGGGCAACTCGGCAATCTGCCAGCCGTGGATAATTCGAAAATCTTTCTCCGTGAGGGCATCTCTATTCTTACCGCGGGAAGAGGCAATCAGGTCTCGGTTGAAGCGGGCGGCGGCGGTGTGTTTACGTCTCTCGTAGTGGATGCTCTTGAAGGTGGAGCGGCCAATCTACTAGGAGCAGTGAGCGCTCCAGCCATTTACGCATACGTAGAAGCCGCACTTGGAGCCTGGGATCAGAGGCCTCTTTTCAAAGCACACATATCAAGTGTGCTTGAGCTACGATTCTGTGATCCGCCGATAGACCGTAGTGTTTTGCGGCGGCTCCCCACGCTCTTTCCTCTGCCAGCCGAGGAATTACTGCTCGATCCATCCTATGAGCGCACATCGCCGACTCCCAATGCAACGAATGTAGCCAAGATGGGCGAGCTTCAGGCACTTGCACGATTGCATCTCGTCGTGCCTGTACGTGCTCTACATATGTATGATGCTGCAATGCAGTCAGCGGCGTGTCAGCTTACTCCGTCAGGTCGCTACTATTGGCGGTTGGCGAAGGATAACCGAATTTAGGTGTGTTGCATGCGGGCAATAAGTGCGCACCGTCTATATTCCGTTAGCAGGTGATTTGCTCGGCTTACGATCCGGACCTCTGAAGTTTTGCCTCAAATTCGAGCATATCCATGAAGCTGATCGGCTCGAATCCGCTCCTTTGGGCGTCCTCCGCGAGTTCATTGAATTGCTTTGCCGCCGCTCTAAGGCCGTGGATGTCTTTATCGAAAAGAATGCGAGGATCATCGTCACTGCCGGCGAATCTGCCGTCCTGAATTCCCTTGCCGACCCCTTCAAGGGCATATACCTGGAAGATCCCATCCGTCGAATTGAACTGATCAGAGGCGATCGCTACCGAGCGGAATTGCGAACCAACTTTTGCCGCGTCGCCTTTCCAGAACGTCTGGAGCCCACGGTTGTAAATGTATCGCGCATAGGACTTGCGTTCCTTTGCCACTTTCTTTCCGCCTTTCTTCTGAGTTCCCTTCGTTGTTTCCTGACCGTTCCGCCAGCATTACGCATTTCGAGGTCCTGTGAATCTCCCTAGTTTACCTTGACCATACGCCTACGAGTGGTACCATTTCAATGATCTTTCAGATGGCACCGAATAAACAATCGAAGAAGGCGCGCAAATTCGTAAAGGTGACGAACCGTGCCTATGGTAATGCCCTGAAGGGCGTGCGGATTTATTGGGAGGGAAAGCGCCCAAAGGCCCTAAAGGACGACGGGCGAATCGGATTCGGCAAGCATGTCCTGGAACAGCTAACAAAGCGCTTCGGCAAGAAGTTCCGCTGGATTTTGACTCAAGATAATGACTCCGTCGTCACGGAGCGTGGGATTGCTTACGTCCGGATGTCATCTGCGACGATTGCACGTGTGAATTCGGAGAGCTTCGCGCGGACCCGTGATATCAAAAATGACATCATTACTCGAACTCTGGCGTCACTGTACCCCTCCTATTTCACCGGAAAGCCGCGTTCGGTGTTTGTACCTGGCTCGGTTGCCGCCTTGATTACGAAAGGTATCGTTCCGAAGCTCTCCGCGAGCGATCGCAAGGCGTTAAACGAATTCCTGCCTTCATACCTGGCGTCGGAATCGGTTGCTGCAGTTAATCTCGTTAAAGCAGCCGCCGAAATCCAGAGTCTGACAGAACTTGCTCACACTATGGAAGAAGCGATGGGAGAGACCAAGGGCGAGTCGTGGTGGCAGACATTTATTCGCGCAAATATTCTTCTCATTCAGCAGGGATACATTATGGCCATTGAGAAGATGAATACTGCAATTGGCGGCACGAAATACCCAGATTTCTCGCTCGTCACGCATGACAGCTATTTGGACATTCTGGAAATTAAGAAGCCAACTACGGGGCTTTTGAAGCATGACGAGGGAAGAGACAACTACTACTGGGATTCTGAAGTATCTCGTGCCATCATCCAAGTCGAGAACTACATTTCTATGGTTACCGAACACGCTCCAAGTGTGCGCTCTTATATTCTCGATACGTATAAGGTCGATCTCAAGGTTGTGCGTCCCCGAGGCATTATTCTGGTTGGCGATGCCCGATTGTTGAATGAGCAAAAGCAGAAGGACGACTTGAGATTGCTCTCCCAAGGGTTAAAGAATATTACGGTGGTTACATATGACGAGTTGCTCACTCGGTTGAAGAACTACATCGAGGTTCTCACACGCTCTGCGAAGCCAGCGTCGGCTGCCGCACGCACTATGCGCATGCGGCGTCAGACGTCAAAAGCATAGAGTTCGGTACTCCGAGTTCTTAGAACCGAACCTGAAGAACTCCCGCTATCACGTCCAAGCTCTTGCCGGTGGGTTGACGTCGCCCTGCTTCCCAGCCCTGTAGCGTGGCCGGATCAACACCCAGTTTCGCGGCCATCTTCCGCTGCGAGAGGCCGAGCGCTCTGCGCGCGGCGGCAAGGCGATCAGGGATAGAGTTGGCGGAGGGCCGTGGGTCATAACCCAGGAACCGAATGATGGCCGGGAGGTGCCGGATGGCCGGAACGGTTGCGTTGCGCTCCCAATTAGTAATTGTGAGTTGATGAACGCCGATGCGGTCGGCAACCTGCTTTTGCATAAGTTTGAGGTCCAGGCGGCGCGTGCGGATGTGATCGCCTAATGTGTTGATGGTTCGTGGATAAGCGGTCGGCTTGGGTCTGGGAGACCGGATTTCGGAATGGCAAAAAGGCAACGCTGCCATGAGAATCTACAGTCGCGATCAGCATGAACCGCGACTGCATCTGGTGTTCAATACTCGCCCCGGAGACCGGTCAATCCCCAGATGTTGACTTCCAGATACAGCACTAAGACTTCATAGGACGTTTCCGCCCGTCGAGGATCGTGATGAACTTGGGTATGTGCCGCGCCTTCAGTTTTTGGAGGTCTTTTGCGGCGACACAGAGACCGGTTGCCGCAAAGACGCAGGCTCTGCAGTGCGCGTGCTTCAGAGGGAGCGCGTTCTGAGAGGCTTTCCATCTCTGTAGGTAACATCTGTTGCCTCCGTGCCACCGGCCAAAAAGCCAACGTCCGGCGTCACCAAGGCCCAGCGAGCCACTGCCCCACCGCTAAAGCTCATGCCGTCGCCGCTCCACAAGGTCCGCCACAAATTAAGCATGGTACGCGTGTTTCCTCCGCTTGCCACAATCGCGCTGTGCAGCAGCGCAGCTCCGAAGCCACGCAGCGACTCGGCCCGCAGCATGCGTGGCAGAACCGTAAGGCCGGTAGCTGGATCAGCCTGTACCCATAGCTTTTCCATCGCGGCCAAGCGCTTATCCGCCTCCTTTATTGGAGCGCGATAGAATCAATCAGTCCCTCTAGTGGCTGATGCAGAAAAATCGCTGGATGGAATACGGTGAAGCAGGAGGATCTGTGATTTTGACACTTGGTGATTCCGTTACATGGGGTCAGGGACTCCTGGACGAACACAAATTGGATCGAATTTGTGCGGAGGGCAAGCCGCTGGCACGGCTCGCGCATTCCGGCGCCCTCCTTGGTTCACCGCGAGACTCGTCGAATCAAAGAGAACACCCAGAAATTCCTGTTGGCTATCCCTCTATCTGGCAACAGATGGCGTCGGTGAATGATTGGAATGATATCGAGGTCGTCATTCTCAATGGTGGAATCAACGACGTTTCCCTCGCTCGGATTCTCAATCCGTGGATCGCGGCAGAACAGATTGCGCAGTTGGCGAATCAGTTTTGTGCCACTGAGATGGAAAGATTTTTGTGCAAACTCGTGTCACTTGTAAAGACGGAAGCGCGCGTTCTAGTTGTGGGCTACTATCCTATCCTGAGTGGCCAGTCGAAGCCGCTAGATGAAAAGCAACCACGGATGCTGATGGAGATGCACGGTGTAGCGACCAGTTCAGTTGCTATGAATACTACGATCGAAATTGGATCTCTCATGCCGAGGATCGTTGAAAACTGCATTACTTTCTGGCAGGCATCCGCGAAGTCTCTCAAATCGACTGTTGAAGCGGTAAACACCGCCGCAGCGCGTCCAATCTGCTTCTTCGTCGACCCTGGCTTTACGGAGGAAAATGCCCTTTGGGCAGGTGACCCCTTGCTGTGGCAGCTCACCATTGAACTGGACGCCGAGGATGAAGTCAAGGCGCTTCGCGATCAGGAGTGCGGATCATGCTATGGTGACCTCGTTCATATTCCAGAATGGGGAGAATGGTATACCTGCTGCAGGGCATCGGTCGGACATCCAAATGTAGCCGGCGCAGCGAAGATCTCATCGCAGTTTATGGGGCTGGTTACATAACAAATACGCTCTTGTCTAATCGAATTCACGTGCATAACGTTTTTGGGAGGTTTTTTGATGATCACAATCACGCTTTCCGTTAAGACAATGGAGGGGCTCGATGCAAGCGATGCCCACATGACCGTTGACATTGTCCAGGTTCAGCCGATTCATCAACCAGTGGCGCACCAAGTAATTCAGGATTTCAATGGAACGGTCGTGCTCCAGTTAGATGATCCCGATGATTTTCCGACTTGGCAAGTAACCGTCAGCCTGCCCCGTTTCGATCCTGGGTCGGGATTTTTCTTCCAACCAAGAGGAGAGCCGAACCCCAGCCACACGTTCCAGGCATCTCGCCTCCCGGGCCAGTGGACGCCGCAGTTCACGCCATTCGCGCAGCTTCCGTCTACCCAATTCTCTCGCCTGTCGCAGGTGGTCGCGGTGAGTGACAAAGTGGACCTAAAGAGCGGGCCGAGCGTAGGAGACCTGAGCAAGAATTACGATATTATGGCCGGGAACGCGCAGGTCCTAGCGAAGATGGCCCTTTTGAATCTATATGCCGTTTTGACCGATGAAGAGGACCCGATAGGTAAGGTCCCGTGGTTCAGCTATGTCCAAAAAATCATACGGCTAGATCAGGAACGATTTCTCGCCGAGGTCGATGCTACCCTGTTCGAAAATGTACAAACCATCATCAACGAACTCTCTAGCACTTATGGAAAACAGGACTACTTTACAGAACCTCCTGCTGACATGCCTCTCCATATACCGAATATTCCCCTCGTCTATGACCCTACGAACAATCTTGTCCGCATCATCACTTTAAAGAAGGACTACGAGCAAGGGAACGTGCAACTGACTTTATCGTTCCTTCGTGTCAACGGTGTAGGTGTACACATTTTGGACTGCGATATGGACGAGAATCGAAACATTCTCATGCACAGTTTCGACATCATCAAGCATATGGTGACCGGTGGCACTAATCCGGTTTCGATGCATGAGTACATCGTTGAGGTTTCTGCTCAGCAGTCGGCAAATGGGATTTCAACTTTGGACCTCGGCTACCAGCTCGTGTGACATGTGTTCTGAATTCCAATATCAACCAGAACTTTCCAGCAAAGCACGGTTGCTTTGCTTCGGTCATTACCCGGCTTCGCTGCGCGTCGCGGCCCTCGGCACCTTCTGTGTGTCGATCAGGCGAATTCAAGCGGCTGCCTACCGCAAGGCCCAGCATTTCTTCTACCCAAAGACCCCATTGGCACTCAGTGATTGTGGTGGAATTCTTCTCGATCTCGTTGGCGCGCCTAAGCTCCGCTTGCGTCTGGAGATCTCGGAAACCTTACTAATGCCGTGATTTTCAGTCTTGAAGCCTGAGACTCCAAATGACGAAAAACTTATTCCACTCTGCCATTTGTTGTTGTGTGAGGCGATTTACCCATCTTAATTATCGTGCGCACTGAATTCCGAGGTGCTATACTCCCGCTGACTAGCCACTCGACGAAGGAGGTTCACTTTGGGTGTTGCAAGATTCCTTCGGCGGAACCTATGCCAATTTGCGTTGATTTTGGTCCTCTGTGCTCTCCTCCCGGGCTTTGGTCAAGAGCCAACGAGACAACCTTCCCCAACCTCTCCTCTTCTGGAAAAGGGCCACCCAGTTGACTGGTGGTTTGTGTTCAAGTTCAATGCGGCAACTTTTCCAGGATGTTCCGCCGCGCAACGCAGCTGCCTCTTCGGAGGGTCGGTCCAGTCTTACAAATCTTTCAGCCAGCAATTCGTTTATGCGAGCAGCGAGCACGATGCCTTGCAAAAGGGAACTGATTGCTTGGGCGATTCTCCGTCCGATCCTGTTGCAGCGACCTTCGATGAAGTCTACAACGGCTCATTGTTCTATGTTGTATGGAACGATCAATTCTACGACGATCCGGTCATCGCAGGCTGCACAAAGGAGTGTGGGGCCCCATGGGGTCATTCTAAAGGCCTGATTGCATGGGACGCCTCAGGCGAAGGTCTCGTCATGCAAGTGACGACGCCGTCTTGGCCGGCCGCGGGCAGCAAGGACCATCCACGAGAAAACGACGGCAACACACTCGGATGCGTCAAGGATAACGACGTTCAGGTCAGTCAAGATTTCTTCGCGTTGAGGCTCTCGGAGAGAGATGTATTGACATTACTGAAAGCGCTTCAGAATGCCAGCGTTGTCACCGATCCCAACAACCCTCAGATTGTCCATAACGGAGGCCCCGAAGAGATACAAGCGGAGGTTGCGAAACTCGGTGTTAAGTCGAACGCGAGTATGCCATTCACGGCAACTCTATCGACGGGGGTGGAGATAATCTCAAAGCCCTCCCATCTCCATGTCCCGCCGTGGCAACTCGTCTCGTCCATCTTGGGAGGTGTCTCGCTTCGCGCCGCCACTTGGTGGGCCAAGCCGACGATTCCAACCACGACTTCTGATTCGACCATCAGCTGCTGGAACGACAACTTGACCAAATCGGGAGCGGTGGAAGTCGCCACAACGGGCGAATGGGATGGGACGGTTATCGGTCTCAAGGGTGGATTGGGCACAAACTTCAATCACGCCAAAGTCGGCGTCACAATATCCGGCCCCAAAGACCTCTCAATCTTCGGCGACATGAACCAGCAGGGGGCGCTCTTGGGTAATTGCGCGAGCAGCCAGAATGGGCGCGGTGGGCTCTTTTACGTCGTCAAGGACGTTTCCTTGGCTGAAAGCATAGCAGCTCTTCTGAAGGGCGACAGTGCTCCGACCCTGTAGCTTCGATTCACGAAGCACGAGGCTTGCGAGGTTCCGCGAGCTTGAGTATTGAAAGGCCGCTTCGGGAAGGGCTAACTATGGCAAAGAACATTGTTCTGTGCATCGACGGAACCGGAAACGAGTTCGGCGTGAGCAATTCGAACGTCGTCAAGCTTTTTTCGGTTCTAGATTGCAGCGATCAAAAGCAAATCGCCTTCTATCACCCGGGCATAGGGACCATGGGTTCCAGGAACGCACTCACAAGGCTCCAGCAGTGGTGGACGAAAAACTGCGGCCTCGCAGTTGGATTTGGACTAAGCGATGCGCTGGAGGACTGCTACAGCTATCTGATGGAGAAGTTCGAGGATGGCGACGCAATCTTCCTTTTCGGATTCAGCCGTGGAGCCTATCTCGCACGAGCGCTCGCTGCGATGATCCACATGTATGGTCTCGTGCAAAAGGGAAACGAGCCGCTGATCCGATACATTCTGGAGATGTTCAAGAAGAAACAGCGCTCGGACGCCGACTTCAAGTTGGCCGCGGCGTTCAAGGCAACGTTTTCCAGGTCGTGCAATATCCATTTTGTAGGCGTCTGGGATACGGTGAGCTCAATCGGATGGCTATATGATCCGCTCACGCTACCATTCACGGCAATGAACCCCGACATTAGAATCGGTCGACACTCCATCTCGATCGACGAGCGGCGGTGCGCGTTTCGCCAGAATCTTTGGATGATTGATCCGACACATCCACAGAACATCCGGCAAGTGTGGTTTGCGGGCGTTCATTCGGATATAGGGGGAGGATACCCTGAACAACAGAGCGGGCTCTCAAAGATTGCCATGAATTGGATGCTTGAAGAGTCCGAAGCGCAAGGACTCATTGTCGACCTGGAAAGGAAGAGACAAATCCTCGGGATATCGGATTCTGCAATGGCGAAACCCGACTGCTTGGCCCAAATGCATCGTTCTCTTAAGGGTTGGTGGTGGGTTCTCGAGGTGTTTCCGAGACGCCATTACGATATGCGCCTCAACCCACCGAGATGGCGGTGGAAGATTCCGTTGGCATCGCCTCGTTATATCGCGCCTGACTCCGAACTGCATCCCAGTGTAATGCAGCGGATGCAAGAAGACTCAACATATCGTCCGGTCAACGTGCCGACCCAGCTCTAGTACCTAGGTTACGAGGATGGCGCTTACGTTTACTCGTGACCTGCCCTCCCTTGAATCCACCCATCTTGGAATACGAGCTGGAAATGCGGATCGGCCGGAAATGCGCAATCCTCTCAGCTCACCACCGTCACGGAATAGGATGAAATCTCATGTAGTCGAAATTGTAGCGGTGAAAGCTTTCAAGTACAGTGCAGAACGGCAGATTTCAACAATGGGACAGAAAGACAACGCAACAGGCAACTAGGCAGTCGCGATCAGTATGAACTTTGCATACATTTGCTGCCGACGAAACGCCCATTTCTCGGCACCGATCCGACTATTCACATCTCGCGGAGCCCTGCTTCAGATTGCTTACACGGTAAAGGAGCCATATGCACAGCAGGTTGAGATCCAGAAGTTAAGCGAAAGCTCGAAGGCAGCAGCCCTGATCAGAAGGACTTGCTAAAGTTATAGTTCCATCGTGTATCGCCCGCACCCCAGGCAACGAAGGTTTGTGCGATTGCGTGACCACGCACTCGAACCGAGAGACCGAGGCCCGAATCCTGCCGGAAATCCAATGGCGAGAGGTCTGACGGTGATACACCCACGTTCCCTGCATCGTAGAAGACAAAAGCACCGAAAGGGTCCCAGACGGTCACACCATATTCCAACTGTAAAAGCGCCCGATCCTTTCCCCGGAAACGGTAATTGTCCCAGCCGCGGAGCGTGACTTGGGAATCGACATCTGTGCCGCCCAAAGTGGGTTCGAGATAGAAGGGAACTTGGTTGCCGCTGCCAGTGTGAGAAAGATCGAGAAGTGCATGTACGTCCACTTCTCCGAAGCTGCATTGCTGTCTCTGCTTGTTATTCCCGCAGACGTACTTCGTGACAAATGGGTGTTTGTCGGCAGAGAACATGTTGCGGGATCTGAACTTCAGGCCCAATTGCTCATCGCTCATGAAAGTGAAGCGCTGAAAACTGAAAGGTGCCCCATCGACGGTCTGATTCCAGGTGTACGATACTTGATTGGCCGCCGCCAACGGCATCTCTTTTTGAAAATGGGGATTGTCCTGTTCTGGAAGTCCTGAGAAGACGCCGCCGATCTCTTTTTGAATAGACGTCGATACATTCGCGGAGAACTTTGCAAAAGCGGGCTGCATCGCAAGGCCAGGAAGGTCAGAGGGAAAATGTTTCACCACAGATTGAGCACTGCCGATGAGGGGCAGTGACGTGGCGTTGCCACCTGCTTCTAGGGTAAAGGCGAGCGAATCGTTCACCGGATAGCGGAAACGCAGAAATCCAAAGGTGTCGTCTTCGGCGAAGACAAATTGTTGGTCCGGAGAGCCCGAGCCTTCACCAAAGTAATACAAGGTGCGCACGGTGCGGTGAGCGAAGGAAGCGTGAAGGGTCTCCGTCTCTAAATGATTCTCAAGCCAGAGGTAAGCGCTCCGGTCTTCCACTGTCTGCGGTTGTTTATAGCCCCGGGGCAGTATCCAGCGGAAATCGCCGCCAGCCGTCCAGGAAGAATTGGTGGAGCCGGCCAGCGTTGCGCTCAGATCGACCAGAGATTTCTTCGCCTCCCCGCCCGGAGGCGCCGAAGAGACGAGGTGGCGCCGATACTCGAGCACGAGGCCGGGGGCAAACCCGTTTGAAGGCGGGAGGGATGCCATCGCGAAGTGGTAATTGTCCTGACTGAAGAGGGCTTCGATACAAGCGATCCTTTGCGACTTATCGTCAAAGAAGAACGGGCAAGAGATGCGGATGGTTTGTGCACCAACCTTTCCACAAACAAGAAACGGCACAAGCAGTGCAAAATAACGAAAGTGGGTCATGCCGCACCTCGCTCTGTACCCCTCTGTCGAATCACGTCTGTCGCCTCGGATAGATAGTCAACGGCGTCTTGTGCTGTGTGAATACTCGTGACCGATCGTTCCGTCGATTCTCCCATCAGAGAAAGCGTATGTGCCATTGCCTTCGCCATTAGCACAGTAAGATCGGTAGGCTTGCGTTGATCCGGCGGCTGGACGGCAGGTGCCGAGGCTGTATCAGCATTTGAGTCTGCGGGAACCGCTGAGATAATTCCTCCGGCCGCAACGCGAGTCTGGTCCGATTGCTGACGGTCGGTCGCACTTAAGACCAGTGGACGCCCGAGTGGAATGTTGCCGTCAGAGACGACGGGTTGGGGTAATGTTACGGTGTCGGTTCGAATGTCGGCTCCGCTCAGTGTACAGACTTCGTCGAAGGTTGCCGCCTGCGCCTCTCGCCAGTTAAAAGGCGTCTCCTGATTGCAGAAGAGTTTGCGCACGGTGGCAACGATCGAACAATGGTCATACAGCTTGTGAATTATCGTCCCTGGCGGGATGCGAGGCGAGACGAATACGGCCGGAACCCGCACGCCCAAGCGATCGAACTTGAAGGGTGGAGCGGTGGAGGCCGGCACCGCGCCTTTTGTCGGATCTGGTGTAAGCGAGGGTGGAGTCACGTGATCGTACAAGCCACCATGTTCGTCATAGACGATCAAAAGGAGTGTGTCCTTCCAAGATGGACTTTGGATCAGGGCACTATATACACGGCCGATCAAATCTTCTCCGGCATCGACGGCAAAGTCCGGGTGCTGGCTGGTGGCGTAAGTCCCGTTATCGAGGTCATCATCGTAGGACGGCTCGACAAATGTATATTCGGGCAGCAGGTCCTTCTTGCAGTCGTTCTCAAACTGATCAAAATCGAAGAAATTGTTTTGATGATGCGCGAGATAGATGTTGGCCATCAGAATCGACGCGCCATCCGTGTAGATAAACCAATTGGCGTCGTTGGTCGGATCATCAATCACTTGAAAGATTGTTTTGGCAGTGGCTGGCGCGAGAACGGCATCTTGGGTCGCAGAACCACCGGAGCTGGCTGCGTGGGCAAAGAGTCGATTGGGAATCGTCGAGCCCGGTACTGACGAGAACCAGCCGTCGCACACCGCATATTGCCGGGCAAGCGTGGAAAGCACGGGCAAAGAACCAGGGTGAAACGCCTTCATGATGTTCTCACCCTGCACGGCGTTGCTGATCTGAGCGTAGTTTTCGACGAATCCCTGCATCTTGGCCTGGCCTGTATCTGTCCCATCCGCATTGCCGAAGATCTGCCAGTTAACATCCAGGAACTCGTGGTTGGGGTCAGGAATCAGATCGTGATTGGAGCGGGCCGTCGGGCTGACCCGAATGGCGGACGCATTTGATACGGCGGCAGGGTTGGTTTCATCGCCGTTCAGACCATCGATCGCATAGTCCGCGGTCTTCATATACCCGAGCATATGATCAAACGAGCGATTTTCCATCATTAACACAACGAGGTGCTTAATCGCGTCAGCCACGATACCTCCTCGGAATGCAGATTGTCGTAGGGACAGGTGAACTGTCAAGAATACCGTTCGAAGCATAACACGGATCTACTCACGATCGGTTTCGACAAGCGGGTCCTGTGCCTCGTCAAAACTGCTGGAGGAGATGATGAGCATGGATTCAGCAAGTTATCGTAGATCGCTCTTGCTTCTCGCGGCTGCATGGATGCCCGCTGCCCATGAACCGTGATTGCATCCTGCATCAACGCCATTGTCGGCGTAGTGGCACAACGAAGTCTTCGACGATATGCGTTGCGTCAAGCCGCAACGCGGCGCGAGGACGATGCACGGAGACCGGTAAGTACTGTCCCGCGCCGCTGCCTAAGCTCACTTGATTGGGGTTCGCCTCGCTCTCGCGTAACGTGCGCCACGCCATATGGTCAGCTCCAGCGAGAGTCACAGCGACAGCGATGTGCGTTAGGCGCTGGGTAGGGTCGATGTGATCAAACAACCAAGAGGAATACTCCAAAGCGTCTGCAATCTGTTCTTGAACCGATTCGTAAATCAGTTCAAGGCCCATTCTCCCTGTTCGCCGAATTGGGATTGTCACGAGGACGGTTCCTTGCTCATTGAGAGAGACCTGCGCATGTCTGTCTTGGCTAACGATGAGGGTATCTCCACTTATCCTGCGGTCCACGCCCAATGAAAGATCAAACAGGCGGCGTTCACCGAAGAGAGCTTTTTGATGAAGAGCATCGGCCAAAGCCGGCTTCTCCAACTCAATGGGACGCATGATGGATTGTGTTGGTCCTCCCGAGACCGAAAGGCTCAATGTCGCGCCGCTTGATGAATAACCGCGGCGCTCAGAAGGCAGCACCGCTATGGCCCGCGCCAACAGGTTTTCGTGATCGATCGGACCAACCGCATTCGCAAGCTCATAGTCGTGCAGGGCACGTGTCAGCGAAATCTTTAGATCTGCAGGCGTCGAAAAGCTGCCACGGAACAACCCGCCCTCCCAGGCTTGAACTTCCGCCACGAATTCGGTCTGTTGAGGGTCGCGAGAAACCGCCTCTTGAACGAAAGCGATTACCGGTTTGCGTCCCTTCGCTTCTCGGTATTCCTCGTGCGTAGCCGAAAGCCCCGATGGTTGCATAGCGCCGTATTGCTCCCCAAGAATGAGGACAACGAGATCTGATCGGCGGAGCCCTGTTAAACAAGCTATCTGAGGAGAATGCGGTTGTGCACCGAGGTCTTCTGCCATGATTGGTTCGCCGCGCAGCGTGGTCACTACCTCGCGCGCCGCAGCGCGAATGGGTCCCATCCCAGAAATCAATGAACTGATGAATACCCTCATCGCTTCAACCTTTGTCGGGTCGAAGAATCCGCGCAGCTCTCCGAACCGCTTCCTCGCTCACTTTGCCGGTTTCCTTGCGCATCGTTCCGAGAGTGGTATCTGAACGGAACTGGGGAATGGGCTTGCTCAAATTTCTATTCAACGTATCGCTTCGCTTCTGTTGAATCTCACCCGCTTCGGCGAAGTCTGGTCACGGTGACGACCATCCAATCCTGGCTCTTTCATCTGTCCCTCCTGTCGACGCTGTAGAGAAAGATAGTCGATGGCAGACCGCGACAAAAGGGACGTCGTAGTCGCTTACGGAAACGGAAGCCGGTAAGTGATTGCGAATCCGAACTTCGGAGTGAAGTGCATCGCGGTTGGAAGCGCCGGAGGGCTGCTACCCAACTTCTGTCCCACGACAACGCCGTTCGTCAGCTCGTTGATCCGACCGATGTGGACTGCGGGCGTGAAAAGAATGTCTCGATAGCGTATCGAGAACCCGGCAGCGTAGTCGGCTGTCTTCGCCGTCAAATTGGAACCCATCCCACCACTGAGTAGAAAACCGCACTTTGCGAGGCACGGGTGGATAAAGGGCAACTCGTAGTTGAGAAAAATAAGCGGAGCGACGATTGAGGGGACAGTGTCGCTTTCCGTCACCTGAGTCGTTACCTTCCCTGACGGATCGAGAACCGGTACGCCATTGACAATGATGGGCGTGTTCGCAAATGTCTTGTTCTTAAGAGAGGAAAACAAAATCCCGGTAGACACGGAAAAGTTCGAGCCTTGCCAGGATATGACAACGCTGCCCAGCTCGACCGATGTCGTTCCGAGAGAATCCTTGGCGGTGATCTTGACGCTCGCCTTGCGGCCCGGAGATGGCTGAATGTCGTCGATAAAGTCACCGGCATCAGGCACTGAGGCCAGTGCCGCATGGACAGTGATCATTGCGGCCTGCCTTGCTTGTAACTTCGCTAGGGCGTCGTCGATCTCAATTTGGTCCTTCTCATAGCGTGTCGAGTCCGTCAAGCACTGGCTGAGGTCATCGGCGCTCAACGTTGTGTTGGACCAGCATGCGGAGAAATGTCCCGCGATCTCGAGGTCAAGCGCCTTGATGCTGCTGACGGGCAACTTAATCAGCTTGGCGGGATCTGACTCGGCGACAATCTGTCTGCGAGATTTGTCAACTGCGTCATTGTCTTTGAGCGCGCCGATGCAGTGTTCGGCTTCCGGGTGAAGTTCCCGGTTCTGGTCCCTCGTAGCTTCATCGAACGACTTGCCCTTCTTAAGACATGCAATCTCATCGGAGAGGACATTCAGTTGCTGCTGGGCTTCCGCAAGCGTTCTTGTGAGCTTGTCCTGCTCAGTCGGTGATGCTTTAGTTTGAACATGTCCGACGATCCCCGAGAGGACAGGAAGAAATCCTTTCACGATTGCAAGGCCGATATCCGATGGAGGCAACGCGTCGGTTGTTTGGAGAAACGTGATGGTCTCCAGGGGTTGCCGATTCTTCACCACAATCTCGACGAGCGTGTCCCTCGGAACAACAACAGGCTGCGGAGAGCCGGGTTTATCTCGATAGACAATCACAAAGCACGCTTGATCCTTATACTCATGGCTCGTAGATGGAGCGCATTCCTGATCTGGATTAAAGCGGGTTTTGCCGTCCTCAGTCGGTGGCTTTTGACCAGTCGCACTTGGGTTAGAGGTGAGAAGACAAATCGCGACCAGGATCGTGCCGAAAAAACTCGGTCGGCGCATGCACCCTCCTGTAAGAGCAATCATCGGGGCCTAACCCAGAATTGAAGGGTCAGAGATTCGCTTTTATATCACGCCGGGGCTTTCGTCAGGAAGGTTATCGCCAGGAGAATAGGAGCGTTGCTCGTTACTCGGAGGGCGAGCGGAGCCAGCGGCGTGACGGAGTCAACGCTTGGAGAGAAACGATTCTCTGCTTGAGTAGTGCCACGACCCACTAGAACTCGTCAGTAAACGGCAAGAGCCGTTATGCAGGGCCATGAAAAAGTACGTCGGATTTTGAGGCCTTACCTGAGGAGCCTATAAGGGATAGGCTAGCTCTTGAGGCGGCTATCGATCTTGGCCGCCGCTCTAATCGGATCGTTGGCAAGGGACGTCGCAGTCGGATTGTCGCCCAGTTGAATGACATGAGGCTCAACTCCGTGTATTGACGATTTGCGACGGACAGAACCCCGCCAGACCACAGGCATCGAACGAGATGTGGAAACAAGAGGACGACAGACTCACGTTTCCATCGGGCATGTGGAGTCTGTATTCCGGTTCTCTTCCGACAGGAACAAGTGCGCCTGATTCGCTGGAACAGTGGCTTTTTTCAGACGCCCGCTCATCCAGGATGCGGTTGCGGAGTACAGCCACTCACGATGACTCGGCTCTGATCGGAACGAGTGATCCGCACCCCGCATCAGGATTAGCTTTGAATTCGACGGTAGAATGCCGCATAAGCCCTTCGCTGCTTGCAGGGGGTATGCGCTGGTCAGCCGTTCCGTGGACCACGAGCGTCGGATGGCGGAAACACGCCACCGCACGCGCAATCTGATCGCTGCCGAGATCTTCAAGAAAAAGTCCGCCCACGCGTTGCCCGGCTTTCACGAACCATCCGTGTTGTGCGATCTGATCGGCAATATCCGGTACCTGATAACCACCTCTACCGACTCTGAAGAACTCTCGCGATCACACCTAAGTTCTTCCCGGTTGGCTGATGCCGCCCTGCTTCCCAACCCATGAGCGTCGCCGGATCAACACCCAGTTTCGCGGCCATCTTCCGCTGCGAGAGGCCAAGCTCCCTCCGTGCGGTAACAAGGCGTTCAGGAAGTGAGCTGGCTGCAGGTAAGGGGTTGTACCCCAGGAACTGAATGATAGCCGGCATGTAACGGACCTCGGGGACGGTTGCGTTGCCTTCCCAACTGGTAATCGTCATTTCGTGGACGCCAATCTGGTCGGCAACCTGCTTTTGGAGCAGCTTGAGGTCCAGCCGTCGCGCGCGGATATGATCACCTAAGCTATTGATCTGCTTGGGGTACTTTGCGGGCTTGCGTCTGGCAGCTCGCAACTCAAGGTGGCAGAATGGCAACGCAACAGTGCCCCTGCGGTTATTTCAACGACAAGTCGCGCGAATGCATGTGCACGCCGCCCCTGATTCAGCGCTACGTAGCCAAGATCTCCGGCCCGCTGCTCGACCGCATCGACATTCACATTGAAGTTCCCGCCGTGCAATACAAGGAGCTACGCGGCGGCGCGGCTGCCGAAGGCTCCGCGCAGATTCGCGCCCGCGTCATGACTGCGCGCGAGCGCCAGCGCCAGCGCTTCAAAAAGCACGGCGAAAAAATCTACGCCAACGCCCAGATGACCACCCGCCAGATTCGCGCCTACTGCGAGCTGGGCGCCGATGCCGAGCGCCTGCTTGAGCGCGCCATGCAGCAGCAGGGTCTCACCGCCCGCGCCCACGACCGCATCCTCAAAGTCGCGCGCACCATCGCCGATCTCGAGGGCGCCGAGCACCTGGCCGTCGCTCACCTCGCCGAGGCCATCCAATACAGGACCTTGGACAGGAGTTACTGGAGTTGAAGGCACCGGGGTCCCCATCGCGCCAGTGTTTCGCGCGATGGGGTAGAGTTCCGCACCCCTCGACCGCAGCTACTGAGCTTAAGTCCTGAATCCTCCACTCTTTCACGCGTTTACTCCTACTTTTCTGCATTCACTCTCTGACCCCTCCGGGTCATTACCTTGGATTCTGAATGAATTCTTTCCCCAGCTCGCGCTGCCGATAACCGGGATAACATACATCCGCAGCTGCCAATGCAGAGAGGCCTGGGTGCAGGATATTGCCCTTCAATCCGGCTGGGAAACGTTCCTTCTTGCAGCTCCCTTTGTGGGTATGGTGCTGGTGGGTGTCTTCCGCCTTGACCAGATTGCCGCCAACCCAAGGCGCGATAGCGAGCGCCCCCATAGGCTGCCTGGCAACGACGAGAACGGCCACGTGCTCTTGACCGACCCCGATGGCCGCTCCTGGAGCGACATCCATCAAGCCGCTCACCCCGCTTCAAGTGACTGAATAGGTTCGCTTGGGCCCTGCCGGCGCCTCGACTCGCCTTCCACCAGTTCTCCCACCGCGTCCATCTTTGTGGGTCCACCCCCGCTCTAAGCTGATAATAAAAGACTTACATAGCGTCTTCTACCGTTCAGCCCCGCGCCGAATCCAGCCTTGAAAACGTTGCAAAAATCCGTCGGCTGGACGCGAAATAACTATTGACCCCAACCCGGCTTCGATTTAATCTCATCGTAGCCATCCATAGAGGGCAGGTTGCGCATTGCGGCTAGGTGTGCCCATCAGCCACTTCCAGCATCCAACCTTTGAGCGAAGGCTCCGTTGAATGCCATGGGTGTGTTTCATGAGCGCCGGGAAGCCGAACACTAGCTTCCGGATGCACAAGGCTTAAGCTGCTGGTCTTGTAGGGTATGGCGTCCATTTCATAGGGTGCGACAGCTCCCAAAGTTTTTGAACTGCAGGCGTTTGACGTGCGTCTAAAAGATGGAAGTGACAATTTGGGGGTAGCCCTCGATTGTATTGGCTCCCCCTTTGCTGCACTGGCGGCTCAACGGTTCACTTCAGTGCGGTGATTCAAAAAGAAGGAGATAAACAAATGCGTTCTGATCTTGTTTTTCGGGCAGTTTCTCAGGTGTCCAATCGCTACCAGCTCTGCACGCTGGCAAGCAAGGCAACCCGTAAGCTTCACAAGCCGAACACACGCGTGCAGGACACTACGAACGAAGTGTTGTGCCGTTTTGAAGTGGCCAATCCTGAAGCGGAGACGCCCGAAGAGGCGCCCGCGGCTCATCCTGTAGAAAGGCGCCGTGCGGCCTAACTGCGCCTCTCGCCGCATTGTGCGTTCAGTCAGTCAACCGTTTTAACGCAGCTCCCCGTCGAATGAGGCCAACTCTTTCCCGGCGCTCCGCGACTCCAGATGAGTTTGGGGGATGGTCCAAAGCTGGTTTGCGCCGGCTGAATTTCTTGTGACCCATCTGGTCGTTTTCTCCGGAGCACTTCCTGCTCCAAACCCCCTCCAAACATCTCGCCATTTCGCAGGTGAACATGACCATCGCAGAACTCAAAGAAAAAAACATTACAGAACTGAGCCGCATTGCCCGGACGCTTGAGATTCCGGGCACCAGCGGCCTCCGCAAGCAGGATCTGATCTTCAAGATCCTCCAGGCTCAAAGCGAAAAAGAAGGCCACATCTTCGCCGAGGGAGTCCTTGAGATCCTCCCTGACGGCTACGGCTTCCTCCGCTCGCCCGACTACAACTATCTGCCCGGACCGGACGACATCTACGTGTCTCCTTCCCAAATACGAAAGTTCGATCTCAAAACCGGCGACTCCATCAGTGGCAACGTGCGCCCGCCTCACGAGGGCGAGAAGTACTTCGCCCTGGTCAAGATCGAGGCCATCAACTTCGAGTCGCCTGAAGAGACGCGCAACAAGATTCTCTTCGACAACCTCACGCCCCTCTATCCTCAGGAGCGCATCAAGATGGAGACGGTTCGCGAGGGCACCAGCGGCCGCGTCATGGATCTCCTCACGCCCGTGGGCAAGGGCCAGCGCGGCCTCATTGTCGCTCCGCCCCGCACCGGCAAAACCATGCTGCTGCAGTCCATCGCCAACTCCGTCACCACTAATCACCCCGAAGTGGTCCTCATCGTGCTGCTCATCGACGAGCGCCCCGAAGAAGTCACCGACATGCAGCGCTCGGTCAAGGGCGAAGTTATCAGTTCTACATTCGATGAACCCGCGGCCCGCCACGTGCAGGTGGCCGAGATGGTCATCGAGAAGGCCAAGCGCCTCGTCGAGCACAAGCGCGACGTTGTCATTCTGCTCGACTCCATCACGCGTCTCGCCCGCGCTTACAACACCATCGTTCCGCCTTCGGGCAAAGTCCTCTCGGGCGGCGTGGACTCCAACGCCCTGCAGCGGCCCAAGCGCTTCTTCGGCGCGGCCCGCAACATTGAAGAAGGCGGCTCGCTCACCATCATCGCCACCGCCCTCGTTGACACCGGCTCCCGCATGGACGAAGTCATCTTCGAAGAGTTCAAGGGCACCGGCAACATGGAAATCATCCTCGACCGCAAGCTGGTCGACAAGCGCGTCTTCCCGGCCATTGACATCCAGCGCTCCGGCACTCGCAAGGAAGAACTGCTCATTCCCAAGGAAGACCTCCAGCGCGTCTTCATTCTCCGCCGTGTGCTCAATCCGCTCTCGCCGGTCGAAGCCATGGAGCTGCTGATCAGCCGCCTCGAAAAGGTGCGCAACAATGCCGAGTTCCTCGCCAACATGAACCAGCTGTAGGACACGCTCTGGGGTCTGGGTGGTCTGGGTGGTCTGGATTTTCCAGAGCGTTTCAAAGGGCCGGGGCATCGTCCCCGGCCTTTCATTTTCTACACCGCGCGGCCTGCTGCTGCGCCCGACGCCCATGCCCACTGGAAGTTGAATCCGCCCAGATGGCCCGTCACGTCCACCACCTCTCCGATGAAGTAGAGCCCGCGCACGTTGCGGCACTCCATCGTCTGCGCCGAAAGCACACTCGTGCTCACTCCGCCCGCCGTCACTTCCGCCTTCTCATAACCTTCCGTGCCGCTCGGCATCAACGTCCATGCATGAAGCCGGCGCTCCAGCTCATCGAGTGCGTGGTTCGTCCAGCGCTGCGGTGCGGCAATCTCAAGCAAACAGTCCGCCAGCCGAACCGGCAGTTGAGCGCGCAGCGCTGTCTTCAGCGCCGCGGCGTCGCGTCCTGCGTTCGCCGCCCGCAAACTCGCCAGCATCTCCCGCCCTGGCGACCAATCGATACGGATCGCCTCCGGCTGCTTCCAGTACGACGAAATTTGTAAGATCGCCGGTCCGCTCAGCCCGCGATGCGTGAAAAGCATCTTTTCCCGAAAGCTGCGTTTGCCGCAAGTCGCAACCACCTCCGCTGACACGCCGGTCAGCGCCGCAAAATGCGTATGTTCCGCGCCGGAAAGTGTCAGCGGAACCAGCGCCGGGCGGCACGTTTCGATGGGAATTCCGAACTCGCGCGCAATGTCGTAGCCGAACCCGGTGGCGCCCATCTTCGCAATCGACAGCCCGCCGGTGGCGACAATCAGTTTGGGGGCCGTGAAAACCTCGCCGCCGGCGACAGCCGTAAACCCTCCTGAAGTTGCATCGCGGCGTACCTCCCCGATGGCCTTCGAAACAAGCACGCGCACTCCGGCGTCCGCGCATTCGCGCATCAGCAGGTCGACAATCTGTTGCGCCGATCCGTCGCAGAAAAGCTGGCCTAGCGTCTTTTCGTGATAGGCAATGCCGTGCTTTTCGACCAGCAGGATGAAATCCGAGGGCGTAAAGCGCGCGAGCGCCGATTTCGCAAAGTGGGGATTGGCCGAAATGAAGTTTTCGGCGCGCGTGTGCACGTTGGTGAAATTGCATCGGCCTCCGCCCGAAATCAGGATCTTCTTGCCCGGCCGCTCTGCGCGCTCCAGCACCGCGACACAGCGTCCGCGGCGGCCCGCTTCCATCGCGGCCATCAGGCCGGCAGCGCCGGCGCCCAGAATGAGGACATCGAAACTTTGCAGATTCACGGTGCAGCTTCAATTATCAATGCACAGTTGCCTTCCACCCGGCCGTCGATATTCAGCCGGGTGCCCCTCCTTGCGTTTATGCGTAGCGCCGGACTCCAGTCCGGCTGTCGTGCGGGCGTCCCCGCCCGCACCGCGAACAATCCCCGTTCCACACCGCCGCTGTCATCCTTGTATCTCTAGTAGATCGGCATTTGCCGGCATGAAGATGTCGTAGTGGGTGAACCGAGTCATCGGTTCCCCCGCGGGCGGACGGCTCCCGTTCATCCTGTGGTGATTTCTCACCGTCGCTCAGCACAGGGACCGCTGCCCAAGTCACGTACGACCGGACAGTCGCATGACTTCCAAT
>Ga0208034_1000125_pt1 | contig 75134 bp, 57 predicted proteins | sample June2015DPH_8_10_FD_184699 | JGI IMG/M metagenome (GOLD analysis project Ga0208034, IMG submission 184699) | Peatland microbial communities from SPRUCE experiment site at the Marcell Experimental Forest, Minnesota, USA - June2015DPH_8_100... | ecosystem: Environmental > Terrestrial > Soil >... | reverse complement strand
ACCTGCTTCGTTACCCCAGAGCCCTCATGGTCTGTGAAACCAGAATGTGGCGGTGGACTACTTTTACTCCGCCACATCACGCCGCTAACGCGGCGCGACGTGGTCTATTCTTGCTCCGGCGCGTACAGACCAACGACATCAGCGATGATGATCCGGAAAAAGTTTTCGGTTGCATAGCCAAAAAGCTGAACGATTTCGACCTTGCCTATCTGCATATCGTCAATCCTGTGATGGCAGCAATCGAGAATAAGACCACGCCGGACCCGCGCGGGTTACGAATGGTGGATCTCATTCGAAAAAAGTTTCGGGGCACTCTAATCTACGCCGGCGGATTTGACCATGACACTGCGGAATCCTGGCTGCAGCAGGGGAGGGCAGACCTGATCGCCTTTGGCCGTAAGTTTCTTGCAAATCCGGATCTGCCAGATCGATTTCGGCGACGCGCCCCTCTTAATGCCGACGACCCTTCTACTTACTATGGTGGAGGCATGCGGGGCTACGTCGACTATCCGACGCTTTCGCAACAACGAAAAGCGGAGCCATGGCTCTGCGTGGACCTGAGATGGCGGTAGGCGGTCGATGCGGAGGAATCGTGCACGGCGTCGGGATAAACACCAGGAGTTTTCCTGCAACTGGCGCGGGCGCACTTGCAGTAGGCTTCTTCTGTTGTTGTTTCGTGCCAGTTCAAGAATTTGAGGTGGACGGCAATGACGGTCTGTACTCACTTAAGTCAGATCCGGGATGTCACGCCGCGGACTCCGCAGGGCTGTGAGGAGTGTCTTAAGCTGGGGGACGAATGGGTTCACCTTCGGCTGTGCATGGAGTGCGGTCACGTTGGCTGCTGCGATTCTTCGAAGAACAAGCATGCCACAAAGCATTTCCATAAAACCAGACATCCCATTATGCGTTCTTTGGAGCCCGGTGAAACCTGGGGATGGTGCTATGTTGATCAAATCGAACTGGATGATTTGCCTTGAAAGCTCCGAATAACCTCTCGTCGTTGCTGCCTGGTGCGCCATACCAGGAGTATTCACGGATGACAGGCACATAATCCTCAGTGCGGTGCTTCGACAACTTAGGGGGCGGTCGAGACCGGAAGACAATCTAATCGAGCACCACACAAGAAGTAATTTCAATCACGGCTATCAACACGAACAGGAGATCTACTCGATGCCCCAGCAAACGTACGAAATCGATCCGACACACTCGGCAGTACATTTCAGCGTTCGCCATATGATGGTCTCGAATGTCCGGGGCCAATTCACAAAGGTCGCTGGCACGATAAAGTTTGATTCTGCAAACCCCACGAATTCCTCAGTAGAGGCAACGATCGATGCGGCCTCGATCGACACTCATGACCCGCAGCGCGACACTCACTTGAAGAGCGGTGATTTTCTCGATGTTGAAAAATATCCGACTCTGACATTTCGGAGCAAGCGGATCGAATCGCACTCAGGCGGCGGTAAAGTCATTGGCGATTTGACGATTCACGGGGTCACAAGAGAAATCGCTTTTGAAGTCGAGGGGCCTACGCCGGAGAACAAGGACCCTTGGGGAAAATACAGAATTGGAATTTCCGCAACTACAAAGCTAAGCCGGAAAGACTTTGGACTCACCTGGAATACGACTTTGGAGACTGGCGGCGTACTCGTCGGCGATGAAGTCAAGATCTCGATCGACGTTGAAGCGGTCCGTTAATCGCGGATGTCAGGTTTATGTGGAGTACGTCGTGTGTATCTTGTTCGTAAACTTCGAGTCGGCATCGCCGCGAGGCTAATCCACGTGTCATTCGCCAACAATTAGGAGTAACGACCATGTCCATTCTTCGACGCACCCTCGCCACGGCCTGTATGTTCTGCCTGTTCACTCTTCTTGAAAGCTCTTCGAGCGCCCAAGTCGCAGACGCCAACTGGGTAGCCTACAACCGCACCCTGGCTGGAGATCGGTTCTCGCCTCTCAAGGAGATCAACCGTCGCAATGTCGCCAAATTGAAGGCGATCTGCACGTATACGCTGCCAGAAGTGTCCTCGCTTCAGACCGGCCCGCTTGTTGTTGACAGCACGATGTACTTCACGACTGACGAGGGGTCCTATGCGATTAATGCGAGCACATGCGCAGAGAAGTGGAAACACCATCGGCACAGCGACACTCCAAGCATGCTGCTGGTGAACCGTGGATTCGCCTACGCCAACGGACGGTTGTTTCGAGGCACCTCGGACTCGCACGTGCTTGCGATGGATCCGGCAGACGGCCACGTGCTGTGGGATCAGGTGATCGATGCACAAGGACCTGGCGTTTCGATACCCATGGCACCGATCGCAACGAACGGGCTGGTCTACATCGGCAACGCCGGCGGTGATCAAGCCGGTGTGACGGGCCACGTCTATGCGCTGGATGCCAAGGACGGCCATATGGTGTGGAGATTCGACGTCGTGCCGGAGACTGGCCCGGCGCGTGCGACGTGGACGAATCCCAAGTATCCGATCTCGGGCGGTGCGTTCTGGACATCGTTCACTCTCGATGAACCCAACGGCGTGCTGTACGTGCCCGCGGGCAATCCGGCGCCCGACTTCGACGCCGAACGGCGGACGGGAGACAACCTCTACACCGATTCGGTAATTGCAATCGACGCGACGAACGGACGGATGCTCGGCTACAACCAACTAGTCAAGCACGATAGCCACGACTGGGACGTCGACAGTCCACCCACGTTGGCGACGACGCGCTCGGGCAAGCGGATTGTGGCATCGGCGAACAAAGACGGTCTCCTCTCGATCCTCGATCGTTCTCGGGTGACCCGCGGCGCAACGCCAGCCGATCTCACGGCTGTGCTCCCGCTCCTGTCGCAGACGCCGACGACCACTCGCGAAAACGTGGACGTGCCGCTCTCGCGCGATCATATGGTGCGCTTTTGCCCGGGTATTCAAGGCGGGGTCGAATGGAACGGCACGGGGTTCAGTCCCGAGACGAATTCGCTCTACGTCGCAGCGGTGGACTGGTGCGCGCACGTCCAGGTCAAGCGAGATCTCGAAGTCCCTGCTCCGGGAGCGCTTTGGCTAGGTAGCGAGAACCCGATGACCGATATCTTCGATCCGCCGGACCAGGCGAAGGGGTGGCTCACGGCGTTCGACGCGGAGACGGGCAGTGTCCGCTGGAAGTTTCACGCGCCGCATCCGATGCTCGCTGGGGTGACGCCCACAGCCGGTGGGCTGGTGTTCGCTGCGGATCTCGGAGGTCAGATCTACGCCGTGGACGCGGACACAGGGAAAATTCTTTGGCAATCGGACGCCGGGCAATCCACAGGTGGTGGCATTGTCACTTATCGCGCCGGAGGACGACAGCTCATCGGCGTGGCTTCCGGAATGAAGTCACCGATGTGGCCGGGAGGCGCCCAGCAGAGCCGCATTCTCGTGTACGGTTTGCGCTGACGGATGCGCGCCTCGAAAGTGAATGATGCTCCGTTTTGACCCGTGCTCGTTTTCGGCCAATCGAAGGAGAAGATCGTGTCTGGAGCCGGTTGGTGCGCGAGCGCGGGACACTGGCATTTGGAATTCAAATAAAGAAGCAGTTCTGACCGATTCCTGACTGGGAGCAATTGCCACTTGTGGCCTTACCAGTTTGGATATAAGAATAATCGTGCGAGCAACGGAAGTATGGAGCGGATCATGGACACGGAAGGATATAAGCAACGTCTTCTGGCGGAAGAACGGAGACTCTCAGAGAGTATTGACCGCGCCGATGAAAACGCCCGCGATCTGAGCGGCGGACCTTCAGTCCAGGATCGGGGCGACGCGAGCGTCAGGGACGAAGAAAAAGATGGGCAGTTCCAGGAAGCAGATACTGAGTTGACTACTCTCAACCTGGTACGAGACGCACTGAAGCGCATTGAGGAGGGCACGTTCGGCAAGTGCCTTATCGATGGCGGCCCTATCGAACAGAAGAGGCTCGATGCAGTCCCTTGGACCCCGTACTGCCTGAAACATGAGCAGTTTCGGGAAAACAAGGACCCCCACCGAATTCCGACATTATGACGACCGGGATCACTGATCCAGATAACGAGGCTGTACCTCTTCTGAATGGCTCGACAGGATCACCTCAGTGCCGGGCGCTTTGGACCCACCTGGAATACGGCTTTGGAGAGTGGCGGCATACTCGTCGGCGATGAAGTCAAGATCACGATTGTCATGGAAGCGGTCCGTTGATCGCGACTGACAGGTGTACGTGGAGCACGTCGGCGTGTATCCTCTTCGTAAACGTCGAGTCGGCATCGCCGCGAGGTTATGCATCTGTTGAGTCACGAAATCCCGCGCTCCATCGATAACTCGACCTGAAGACTAACAATGTCCCGGGTGATCGTAGCGACTGCAACGGTCTTTCCTCCCAGGGGTAAAAGACGGCGCAATTATCTTCTTCGAGGGTTCCGTCGATGAGGACTTCGTCCCATCTCTCGGCATGGCCGACGTATTTCACGGCGATATCGTAATGCTGGCTCCAAAAGAATGGCACAATGTTGAATACCTCACGCTTTCCCGGTATGTTTTTCGCTGCGACCTGTCCCTGCCGCTCAGCAACGACCCAGTGCTCAACCCGAATCGCCTGCCCAGAACGGGGATTCGGCCAGCGCGCAATGTCGCCAGCTGCGTAAATGCCGCCATGGCTCGTTTCCAGATACTGGTTCACAACAACGCCTCGGTCGACAGCAAGCCCAGCTTGACTCGCGAGCGTCAACGAGGGCCTTACCCCCGCTCCAACAACTTTGGCTGACCGGCAGTACGGAGGGGAAGCCTGCGGGGGTATTCACATCGACAGCGTCAACCCACGGTGGTCAGGAGACAACGCTTGTGTCGATGATGATCCCGTTGTTGTATCTCGGAATGTTGATCGTTGGCGTTCCGTACTCAGTTCCGGGAATGATCCACACCGAGGCTCGCGGCGGTATCCCGCACGGGCGACCACAATCGCCGGGCCCAAAGGTGAGTTGCACCTGACGAATGATGATCTTGCGATTGCACGAGCTCTCGGCAGGCGGGTTGCAGAGACAGCTCTGGCGCACCGGGCGAAAGAGACCGCCTGAATTGCTGCTGGGCCTGTCATATACCAGGGCGGATGGAGGAATGATCCGTGGGGATATCCAACCTTCACCATGCTGACCGTTGAAAAGGAGTCCGATGCCGGAGCCGATAATTGGCCTACGTCACGTCGCAGGCTCACGCTTTCGGGTGGAATCCGTAAGATTTACGGGTTTTGATTGGTATTCACCAGATGTCGCACCGACGGCACCTCTTGGACTAAGCTGTGAACGCGTTCCTCTATCGCGCGATCAGCGAGAGTAACGCGTTCGTGTTGGCGCAAATGCTCAGCCCAGGAATCCACCAGGAACGCTTCAAGAAAACGGTCAGGGGTCTCAAGGTCCCGAAAGATGCCCCAACTATACGCGCCGTCGCGACGCCGAATGCGGCCGAATTTGCTAATGGCCTTGAGAAATTCTGCCTGCTGCCTTGGATCCACTGAGTACTCAATGGTCACAAGAATCGGACCCGCATCTGATATGGCCGCATTCTGAGGCAACACGACGGGCACTCGCCAATGAACCCATGGACTTAGATCAATCGTCGTGTCAGGAAGCTTAAGGAATAGAGCTAACGCCAGGCTGGCAATTGTTCCCAATCCGGCATCAACGAGAGCCGCATGGATGCCTGCCTTAGCAGCCACAGCGCCCCACGTGGCGCTGCCGGCTGCCATGGCTCCTTGAAAGACGAGCATCGATACTGCAAGTACCCGAGACCGCACCCATTCTGGTGTGTGAGTCAGGACGACCACATTGAACAGTGATACGAACACGATCCATGCTCCACCTGCAACGAGAACACCGATGGCGAGGGCTGGCAAATAGCGAATCGTACCCCCTGCTACGCACGAAATTCCAAAGATTAAGATTCCACTGGAAAGCACAGCTTCGGCCGACCAACGTGCCCGAACCTTCTCCATCCCGAGTGCCCCAAAAACTGCACCTGCACCAAAGCAGCCTAGCAGGAATCCATAAGCTGCTGGGCTCGGGTTTACAAAGTGAGCGATGGAGGGCAGCAAGGCCAGGAACCCGCTCGCAAAGAACATCACAATTCCCGAGCGAATCAAGAGATCTCGAAGTGCTGGAGAATAGCGCACGTAACGAAGGCCTGCAACAGTCGCACCGCTTAACGTCTCAAGTGGCGCGGTGCGCTTCCTTGCGTGCCGTCTCCATCTCGCGATCACGGCGATGACGCCGAGCGTCGAGATGGCATTGATGACGAATACGGTGCTGACACCGGCAATCGCAATGATTATGCCACCCAACGCCGGCCCAACCGCTCGAGCGAAATTGAACTCGATACCGTTAAGCGTCGCCGCTGGCGCAACATCTTCCTTGGGAACCAGTTCCGGTAGGGCAGCCCTCCACGCCGGACTCTCCACGGCGTCTCCCGCAGATAGAGCGAACGTCAGAACCAGAAGCAACATTGGTGAGACTCGCCCGGCCACGCTCAGGCCGGCGAGCATAATCGCAGTTACACACATCCAAATCTCAGCCAGTAGAATCAGCTTCCTGCGATCGACGATGTCTCCTAGTGCGCCAGCCGGAAGAGCGAAGATGAAAAACGGTAGAGCGGATGCCGTCTGAATCAGGGCAATGTAGAAAGGTCCCGAGTTCAGTGACACCATCATCCACACAGCGCCCACGCTCTGCATAAAGGTGCCGACGTCTGAGACGGCGTCTGCGATAAGCAGATTCCGGAACGTTGGCGTTCTTAACGGATTCAAAAGACGCGATGGATTTATTGATCTGGACACAGTACATCCCTGGAAACTCAGAATGTGCTTTCGATTATGGCATTCTTGTCTCTTGGCTCGCTGGCGTGTTTGCCACAGAGCCAAATCGCTCTTGAGGAACAAAGTCCGTCAGACCAAAGTCGTCGCGGGTCGAAACCATGCTCAAAACGCGATTGGCAATGGCTGATGCTGGAGACGAAACAGTTCAACGACTACGTTGAGTTTTCGTCGTCGGGGACAAGCTTGCAGGAGGTAAGGTCTTGTACCTGCGATGCAGACGCTAAGTGTGACTCCGCGCATCACGAGGATTGTGGAATTTCCGGGAAGCCACGCCACTGATACTGGATCTTCTCTGAAAGAAGTGGCAGCATTCGGTTTGACTCAGGTTTATCCATTCGGGCGTCGAGGCGATATGTTTGGTGCTGCGTTCAATTACAGCGAACCGAGCGCGGGCGAACACCATGAAAGCGTATTCGAGTCGTTCTATCGCCTTCGTCTGACTCAAAGCATGGACCTCGGCCCGGATATAGAAGTGTCCATCCATCCCACCTACGCTACGAGGGCTGATAACACCACTCTCCTTGGCGCTAGGATGCGAATCATCTTCTGAGGAACGAACACGCGTCTGCCCAATGAGGCCTTCGCGAACAGTTGATCCATCACTTCGATCGAGGTCCCGTCCCTGCTATCGGCAGATGCCAACCGTGGAATATGGCCATGACTCTGAGCCAGAAGCATAGAAGTGCGCCCGCAATCATGAGTGCAAATGACGGGTAGTGCAGCACATGTCCAGTCACCACCACGACACCGGCAGCAAGCGCGGCGACTGCATAAAGATCAGCCCGGAGCACTGTCGGAGTCTCATTCACGAGAACATCACGCAGCATTCCGCCGCCAATACCAGTCAACATCCCCATAATTGCAGCCATCACGGGGTTGAGTCCGGCGGCCAGCGCTTTCTGCGTACCGGTGACGGCGAACAGGGCCAGTCCCGCGCCATCGAATAACAGCACGGGCCTGCGCTGCACGTCGATCTTGGGATACCACAAGAACATCACCAAACCGGCCAGGACAGAAACTCCTAGATAACGCCAGTCGCGGATGGCTGCAGGCGGAACGGCGCCGATAAGAAGGTCGCGGGTAATCCCACCCGCATTTCCCGTTGCGAAGGCAAGCACCATCAAGCCGAACATATCCAGCTTGCTCTTTACACCGGCGGCCGCACCGCTGAGTGCGAAGACGAACGTACCCAGCAGGTCGAGCACAACCAGAAAGGGGCCAGCCATGTGTCGTCCGTAAATCAGAATTTCGTTCATGATGTCAGCCAGGCGCTCGCCGCGACCACCAAGGCCTTCACCCCTGTCTCCAGAGTTGGGTGGATGACCGGTGCAAAGCGCGGATTGTGATTGGTCGGGAGCGAACTGATCGTCCCGTCTTTCTTGGCCTTGGCATAGACCTCAGGATCGTCGCCTCCAAAGAACCAGTACACCGCTGGAGCATGCCACTCCGCACCAAAACATCCGAAGTCCTCGCTCGCCATTGTGGGCTTCGTTTGTTCTACTGAGCCATCAGGGAAGTTTTGACGGAATGCGTCCACAACCTTCTCAGTTGCATCGGAATCGTTCGTTACAGATGAATATCGGTCCAGTGGCGTGATCTCCGGTGGCTTCGGCGCGCCTGCCGCCGCTGCCTCTGCGTTGACGATCCGTTCAATGGCTGCAAGCACGTGTTTGCGGACCCCCTCATCGAAGGTACGCACATTCAACTTGATGATTGCGTCGTCGGGAATCACGTTCTCCTTTGTGCCAGCCTGCAGAACCCCTATTGTCACCACGGCGGAATCCGTAGGCGCCACTTCCCGGGAAACGATCGTTTGTAGCCTCATCACGGTTGAGGCAGCCATGACGACGGGATCGATGCTGGCCTCGGGCATCGAGCCATGCGCGCCACGCCCGATCAGTCGAATTTGCAAGCTGTCGGCAGAGGAAGTGACAACTCCCTTGCGCCAATCGAGGTGCCCGGATGGCAAACTCATGACATGCTGGCCAAGTACGACGTCGGGCTTCGGGAATCGCTTGAAGAGCCTGTCGTCAATCATCGCCTGCGCGCCCTGCGCCGTCTCCTCTCCTGGTTGGAAGACTGCCATGATCGTTCCGTGCCAGCTATCGCGGCTCTTGGCAAACAGCGAAGCAGCCCCCATCAAGCAGGCCACGTGCATGTCGTGCCCGCAGGAGTGCGCCACCGGCGCGGTCTTGCCATCAGGGCCTGTCGCCATAACGGTACTGGCGTAGGGAAGGCCGGTGGCTTCTTTGATGGGCAACGCATCCATATCAGCGCGCAGCATTACGGTGGGGCCATCTCCATTGCGCAAGATACCGACGACTCCTGTCTTGCCGATACCCGCGGTGACCTCAAAGCCGTCGGTCTTGAGATGATTCGCCGCAATTCCAGCCGTTCGCGTCTCCTGCATCGATAACTCGGGGTGAGCGTGTATGTCTTTGTAGACTGCTTCCAGTTGCGGAAGCATCTCGTCGAGATTTACAAGGATCTCGGTTGGCTGTTTTCCCGGCATTATGTGCGACTCCTGTACGGCAATGCAGCGTTGTCGGGCGACTACATGGAGCTCGAGAACGCTTAGGAAACCGACGCCGTCAGCGTATCCCGAGGATGTTGCATCTCGCGTGCAGCGCGAGCCGGTGTGCTGTTCCACCCAGCAGCTGGCTTAACCCGCCCGGTTCCAGCCGAAGACCAACGACCAGAAGATCGGGCCGTACTTGGTCTAACAGTCGGAGCATCGCCTGTATCTCGTCTCCCTCAGCAATCACTGCGTGAAAGCTAATCCCTGATCGTTGGGCGATGAGCTTTGCTCGACCATGTAAGTCCTCATAAAACGTTCGCCGTTGGCTTTTCAGCATTCCCGGCACATCTGGAGCCACCGCCGATACGCAGCTTATGTACGCGGGAAGGTTTTCGATCACGGTGACAATATAAAGCTTCGCGGAGGTAAGTTTGGCAAGGTCGAGTGCCGCATGGAAGGCCCTGTCCGCTTCAGCAGATTCATCAAAGGCCACGGCGATCTTCTTAAACATTATTTCTTCTCCCCACCACGATTGTCCCCAAGATAACAATTCCCGAGACGACACAGAGGATGCTTTTAATTGCTCGCAGGTGCGAATCCGGAGAAGGGCTTTAAAAGGTGCCGTCCATTAAGCCTGTCCGCTCTGCAAATTCAATACCCGGCTGTCTTTCAGATCCTCACTGGCAAGCAGAGTTGTTTGCGTTCGGAATCGCAAGAAATGTGATGCTGGCCGGCGCGAATATGAGGTTTCCGGAATCTGTTGCCATTCCCGTCAGTTGCGGCAAGGCGTCGTCTGCGCCCAGGCTCAGTTCGTTCCCGTTCAACTGGACCTGTTTGCTCAACAGATTTCCGGCCGTGATGGTATAGCGTTCCGCGGCTAGGGGTAGGTCAAGCAATTGCGGTGCGGTGCGGTTCGCGTTGATCACCAGAACTGTCACTCCGCCCGGCTTGTCTCGCAGACAATGGGCGTAGACATGCAGTCCTGCGGCAGAGAAAGCGCCAGGATTGAGCACAGTTGTTCCCATGAGTTTCCGCCACAGCAGCGCTCCCCAATAATCGGGTCGCGGTGCCAGCGTGTTCTCATCGAGCAAGCCGTAATCGCTTGCATCGAGCGTGTTGTGCATCACCACCTGGACGCCGCGTTGGGCCATGCTTCCGAGCTGGTTCAGATAGCGAAAGGTGTCGAGAAAAGTGGAGGCCCACGAGTTACCCCCGCACGCTGCATCCGCGGTCTCAGTGATCCAGAGCGGCTTGCCCGGCTCAAAGCGGTCGCGGAGATTCGCATAGAAGGCTTCGACGGTATCTGTTCGCGAAAGCCACTCATCGGAGAGGGCGGCATCCTCAGTGGTTAAGTCGTTCGCGCCAAGGCTCGCACATCGGTTAGAGACCGCTCCATAAAAATGATAGGAGAAGGCATCGAAGACGGGACCGGCAGCCTTGAGCAGATCTTCTGACCTCAGCATACCTGCAGGCAGCACCATGGTGCCTCCCTCGCCCACTGAACCTGGGCCGAGGATCACCAGGTTCGGAGCGGCCTTCTTGACGAACGGGCGAAAGACAGCTAGATCGCGCCCATAGGCAGCGGCGTCATAACCCTTCGGCGCACCCCCCATCGACGCGGCTGTCGGCTCGTTCATGAACTCTGCCGCGGCAATATCGCCGCCGATCGATCGCGTGTAAGCAAGGACCTTACTTGCCTCCCTCGGCGTCCACACGCCGGCGCTATTGCGTGTGCCTACACCGGTTGCAAACGATGTCACGACTCTTGCATTCACCGCATTGGCAAAATCAATGACGCCCTTCCATTGCTGCCGCGTAAGCACGCCGTTGAAACCCTTCGGCGGCGATTTGGGCGCCGGTCCATTCGCATCGTAGAAGTAGGTGGTGTTCGCCCACGTTCCACTGACGCGCACATACGCCGGCCCCAGGGCAGCCGCCAGCCTGCGCCGCCGGAGATTCGTCAGATCGATAGGCGGACGGTACTGATATATGTCGGGATTCATCCCGGCAGGCACGTTCGAGCTTGGCCGAACCGGTTTGGCTCTGGCATTTGACGGGTTGCCGTAAGGCTTCCAGAAATTCCCGCCAGTCACTTCGAGCATTTCAATGTTGTACGACTGGAAGCGCTCATCAACAGTGCCGATGCGAGACATCGTTGCCAGAGTGAGGGCTGGCGGTGGCGGACCACTCTGAGTCTTGGAACACGCCGTCACTCCAAGTACTGCCAGTGCCGCACTCGCTACCGCAGCGATACCTCCGTGCTTTGGCATGTCACACCGACCTCTCGAGTCAGTACTTGCTTCGCGACAATCATACTCGCCAGCAATTTCAAACGCTACGAGTTGATTGGACCTTCTGGATAGCGCTGCCCTCACTCAGCCTGATGGCGTGAACATCTGAGCCGCCCGATATGCGCTTCACCTCAGTGAAACGGACTCGATTGTCAAAACGCGAGACAATCCCCCGCAGTCACCGATTTCTAGGACGGGCCGGTGCAGGCTATGACATGTCCTCGCTGATCAAGGCACTTCGTTTACCGAAGAGATGCCGGTTCACGTATAATCGCGCCCAAGCAGGATACCGCGACAGAGCATATTAATGGCTATCGGTATTCGGTTAGCACGTCAATCGATCGGCATCCGTTCCAACTGACCCTACAACCGGTCTCATAAATACCTCTGCTGCGAAGTGAGCACGCATGGGACCCGGCAACAAAGCGGGTCCCATCATTCCCGGCGAGGAAACAAAAATGGTTTATGAGACCGGTTCTAGCATATGAAGGGTACATCGACATGGCCGAGAGACTTCCCGCAATCTTTTTTGGCCACGGCAATCCAATGTGAGTTTTCGGCAGGCGTGCATGATTTGAGGCGGTCGGCGCTGGTAGGTTGAGTTAGTCGCGGAGGAGAGCGGCTGACGATGGTTCACAGAAGCGGTCCGGTTCCGGATTCGATCAAGCAGCTAGGGGAGCAATTTCAACAGTTCCGCAGCACACACCCCAAGTGTACGAGGCTGCCTGAGGCGCTGTGGCAGACGGCGGTTAAGGAAGCGCGGCGGCACGGGATTTATATGGTGGCGCTTACGCTGCGGCTGGATTACGGCAACTTGCAGAAGCGGTTGGGCGGCGCACCACCCCAGAGACGAATCCGCAGTAGCGCAGATAGGGACGCCGACGTTCGGCCGCAACGAAGACCCGTCGGAGGCGACTCGGGGGCTGCATTCGTAGAACTGGCGAGAAGCGCGGGCGTCGGAGCCGATGAATATGTGATCGAGTTCGAATCCGGCGCCGGCCCACGGATGTGCGTGCGGTGGAGAGGGACAACGCCGGAGTGGAGCACGTTGTTGCGTGCCTGGCGGGAAGTTGCGGGATGATTCAGATCGCGCCGCAGATGCGGGTCCTGGTGGCGATTGAGCCGGTGGATGGACGCAAGGGCATAGATTCCTTAGCCCGGCTGTGCCAGGAGAAGCTGGCCGAAGATCCTTTTTCCGGCTGTGTGCTTATCTTCCGCAGCCGGCGGGGAACAGCGGTGCGCCTGTTGACTTACGATGGCCAAGGTTATTGGCTTCTGGTGAAGCGGCTTTCGCGAGGAAAGTTTCGCTGGTGGCCGGAAGCAGAGGGCGGATCGGCGCGGGCGCTGGAGGCCTGGCAGGCGCAGTTGTTACTGGCCGCAGGTGACGCATCGCGGGTGCAGGCGGCGCCGGTGTGGCGGCCGGTGAGCGCAGGGAAGCAACAGGTTGCCTAACCTGATTCGGGGCCGAGTTACGAATACGAGGAAAGACTTGGCGCCGTGCGCGGAAGCGGGTCAAGCTGAGTGTGGATGAAGCCCGCGATCGAAGTTCTGGAAATCCCCCGCGAGGAACTCGATGCGTTGCTCGAACACGCCCGAGCGGCGTTGCCGGAGGAAGACTATCGCCGCTTCAAGGCAGTGGTCGAAGGGTTGAGTTATCTGACCGAGCTGATCGCCGACAAGGACACGACCATCCGCGATCTGCGCCGGCTGTTGTTTCCGCTGCTGACAGAGAAGACGCGCGAGGTGCTGCGGCGAGCTGGCCTCGAAGCGGTGCAGAAGACTGTTGCAAAAACTGAACAAAGCGCCGCCGATGGGAAGCAGCAGAACAAGCCGGGCCATGGGCGGAACGGCGCCCATGCCTATCACGGTGCGCAACGGATCGTGATCCCACACCCCGAGTTGCACTCGGGCGACGTGTGTCCGGCCTGCGCCAAGGGCAAGATCTATGTGCAGCAGGAGCCGAAACGGCTGGTGCGGATCAGCGGTCAGGCGCCACTGACTGCCACGTTGTACGAACTGGAGCGTCTGCGCTGCAATCTGTGCGGTGAAGTGTATACGGCGCAGGCGCCTGAGGATGTGGGCGAGGAGAAGTACGACGAAACGGCGGCGGCGATGATCGCGCAGATGAAGTATGGCAGTGGCATGCCCTTTCAACGTCTCGAACGGCTGGAGCAAAATCTGGGCATTCCTCTGCCGGCGGCCACGCAGTGGGAGATCGTGGAGGAGGCTGCGGAACTGATCCGCCCCGTTCATGAAGAGCTGATCCGCCAGGCGGCCCAGGGCGAAGTGCTGCACAACGACGACACCAGCATGCGGGTGCTGCATCTGGCTCGCGAGCCGTCGGACGAACGCACCGGAGTGTTCACGTCCGGCGTCGTGTCGGTAGCCGGAGGACGCCGCATCGCACCGTTCTTTACCGGCCGCCAGCATGCGGGCGAGAACCTGGCCGAGGTGTTGAAGCGGCGGAGCGCGGCGCTGCCGTCACCGGTGCAGATGTGCGATGCCCTGTCGCGTAACACGCCGAAGCTTGCCGAAGGCGTGGAGATCCTGCTGGCCAACTGTCTTGCGCATGGCCGCAGGCAGTTCGTGGAGGTGGCGGCCAACTTCCCCGCCGAGTGCCGTTATGTGTTGGAGATGCTGGGCGAGGTCTACCATAACGATGCCGCGGCGCGGGAACAGAAGATGCCGCCGGAGGGACGCCTTCGTTTCCATCAGGCACACAGTCGTCCCCTCATGGACAAGCTGCATCGCTGGATGGAGGCGCAACTGGCGGAGAAGAAAACGGAGCCGAACTCCGGTCTGGGCCAGGCCATCCGGTATATGCTTCGCCACTGGCAGCCGCTGACGCTGTTTCTGCGCAGGACCGGCGCCCCGCTGGACAACAACCTGGTGGAACGCAGTCTCAAAAAGGCCATCCTGCACCGCAAGAACGCTCTTTACTATAAGACCGAGAACGGCGCCCGAGTAGGCGACCTGTTCATGAGCCTGATCCACACCTGCGAGCTGAATGGCGTCCACTCTCTCAACTATTTAACTGCGCTCCAGCGGCACGCCGACCAGTTACCGCGGAATCCGGCCGCCTGGATGCCGCGGAATTACCGCGGATCCATCGCTCGAATGTGACGACTTGGCCAGGAGTCTATGGTAGCTCCACAGCATGGCCGGAATGGATACTGCGGTTCACTCATCAGCTATGCCGATTCTTGGAGCACAGGATGCCAATAATGAACAGTTCTTTCACGGCGGATCTCACGCCAGGGAACTCGAGCAGGAATGGGACGCTGAATTTGATGGCTGCGGCGGGAACAAAATCGCAGGTCCATCCGAGTGGTTCAGCGGTCATGGGCTTACTCCGGGATGCCTGCAGCGGGATTCTCGTTCATCAGTTTGCGGACGGCCCAGAATCCCCATACGATGGCAACTGCGCAGAGAGCAACGAGCGACAGCAGGTGTGGGAACAGCGCGTACGATGGGGCTCCGACGATGGCCAGCTTACGGACCAGGCAGTTCATATGAAACAGAGGCGTGAACCAAGCAACGGCACGCAACCAAGCAGGCATTGCGTAATAAGGCCAAGTGAATCCCGAAAGTGAAAACAGCACCACCGACATGAACAAATGGAGCTGTGTAGAAATGACCGGAGATCTGCAGAGCGCTGCATATCCATAACCGAAGCCGATTTGAATTAGGACAAAGAGCGGAAGAGCAAGGAGCAGAACCGGGAAGCTGCCGCGAAATGGCGCACCGAAAAGCACGAACGGCAGCGCCAAGGCGACAGCGGCGATTGGAAGGACCAGAAGTGCAGTTGCGAAGACCTTCGATACGAGAATCTGCAAGTAATCGATTCCGCGGCCGGGAAACGAACGGCTCCATTGCACAACGCTATCCTTCGTAATCGCGATGCCGCATCCGATGCGTGTTACTGACTGCAATGCAATACAGACCAGGCCCATAAGGATGTAGTAACCGTAATTGGATGTGGGGTTGAAGAGTTGCCGTGTGGCAGACTCCAGGGGCATGGCTGCGACTCGAGCTGCCGACGGGGACATCCCAACGGCCTCCAGTCGTTCCCGGCTTAATCCCACCTGGTAGGTTGTGACAACTGAGCGGATGGCAATGAGCGTTGACCCGTTAACGAGAATATTACTAGCGTCGAAGACAACTCCAACGCGAGGCTTTTTGCCGGTCAGAACATCACTCTCGAACCGAGGGGGAAACACGACACAGGCGTATGCATCTTCACGGCGCACCAGAGGAAGAAAATCGTCTGTTGAGTTGATCCACCCGGCGACTTGCAGGTTCTCAGAAGCATCAAGCGCCGTCGTGATTTCGCGGGACAAATGCGAGTGATCCTGATCGACAATGACAATGGGCACATGTTTCGCCCGGCCCTGCCAGTAGACGCCGCCAAAGATCAAGGCATAGAAAAACGGGCCTCCGAGGAGAATCGTGACGATCCGGTAATCGCACAGGATCAGTTTCCACTCGCGCAGACAGAATTGGAACCAGGGTTTACGCATGAGCAGACGGCTCCTCGCGAGTGGCTGTCAGGATTCTCTTTGTTCCATACCAGGCGAGAGCCAGAGCGGCGATGCTCCAGGCGGCAAGCCCAATCAACTGAGCGCCGCAGTCGGCGATCCCGGCGCCCATCATGGTGATCTTTCTGGCCATAAAAACAATCGAGTACATGGGCAGGCCGTAGGCCAGGACCCACATGATCTTGGGCATAGCGAAGATGGGCCACGTGTAGCCGGACAACAGGAAGTTCGGCATAGTGATGATGGCGCACAACTCCGTGGCGAAGACGGGATCCCGCGCCAGACTCGACAGTCCGTAGCCCAGCGTCACCATGATGGCGTCGAACCAGATTAGAATGAGCCAAAACGAAGGATGCGTTTCCAGAAGCGGAGCGGCAAAGAGCCAGTGTGACAATTGTGTGACCACGATGGAGAGGGGAACGGCGATCAAAAAGTAGGGCAGCAACTTGCCGGTAAGCGCGATCCACACGTTCCCTTCCGTTTCTCTGAGTGGTGAAGCTCGGTGACCTGATAACTCAGACGAACCGGCGCAAATGGTGAGGAAGAGGCCGGCCAACTGCACAACGACGTAAGCCAAGCCGACGACAAGATAATTGAGGTAATTCCCATTGAACGCCGGATTAAACCACATGCGTGTACCCATCTCAAACGGCATGGCCTGCGGTAACGCTGTCGTCTGTGAGACGCCTTGGGCGGCTTCGATCAGGCGCATCTCAATGCCCACGGAATATGTTGTCAGTACAGTATTGGCGGAGCTGAGTTCTGCCGTGCCGGCCAGATAGTTCGAGTAGTCCAGCAGCACTTGCACGCGAGCCGGCCCGTGAGCAAGTACCTCGCGCTCCAAGCCGCGGGGGAAGACAAAGCAGACATGAGCGCGATCGCGAGCGACCAACAGTGGGAATTCGTCGGGTGAATCAGCGTAATCGCCCAGCGAAAAGGTTTCGCTTGCCAGAATCGCGCTTGTCAGCTCGCGGGATAGGCGGGAATGATCCTGATCCACAATAGCCACAGGGATATGGACCACTTTTTTCGGCGAATAGATGGCACCCAGCGCGATGACATAGAGCATCGGGGCAAGAATCACGAGTGTAAGATATCTCCGCTGGAGACAAATCCATTGCCACTCACGTGACGCGACATTAAGGATCGAACGAATCAATTCTCACCTTCGTACAACACGACACGAGCCGTCATTCCATTGCGGAAGCGGCTATCGTCTTTCAGCTTGATGACAAGTTGAATGCCCCGCACATCGAAAGTACCTTGTTCGTTGGTTGCGCGCTTGGTTGCGAAATCGGCCGACTGGGTGACGCGAATCAACGTTCCATCGAATTCCTGGTTTGCCAGAGCGGGAATGATGACTTTGATCCCGCGCCCCAGGCGTAGGTTCCCGAATTTGGATTCGTCGACGTAGACCTTCACCTTGAAATCGTTGGCCCGGACGATGGTGAGCATAGGAAATCCAGGAGCAACCATCTCGCCGTCATTCGATACCCGCTCGGAAACGTAACCGCTCACCGGGGAGGCGATTCTCGTTTCGTCGTGGTAAGCAACCGCCTCATTCATCTGGCCATGTGCGGCTTCAGCGAGTTGCGTGGCAGCGGACAGGTCCTGCTTGCGAAGGTTCACCTGCAGCGAACCGTCTTTTGCCAACTGGAGAGCACCCTCCGCGGCGACAACGCCCTGGTGCGCCTGCTCAACCTTTGATTCGGCCGCGCCCAATTGGGCCTTGGCCGCAAGATACTTGTACTCGACTTCCTGTTCGGTCTGTTCAGGAATCACTCCATCCTCAAACAGCCCTTTGAAGCGCTTGTAGGTATCCGATGCAGTCTTGTAAGCGGCTTGCGCCTGGTTCAGGTTCTCCTGCGCCTGCCGTACATCTTCGAGGCGCGCGTTGTACTGCGCCTGCGCCTCCTTCAACTGATCAGCATATGTGAACTGCTGGAGCGTGACGGCCGTACCGGCCTGCGACACCTTAGCCAATGCGGACTGGTATGCGGCCGTCGCCTGCTCGACCTTCGCATCCAGTTCTTGCGACTCAAGGATCACAAGCGGATCCCCCGGCTTGACCAGCGCACCTTCGTCCACGAGCAGTTTCTGAATGCGTCCGGGAATCTTGGAGGAGACGCTGATTTCGTCACACTCAATTGTGCCGTCAACAATGGTCCGCGCTGCGGCTCGACGATGATGTGAATATGCAGCCAGACCAGCGATAACGATGATAGCGGCAGCGACAATCGCTGCGATCCATTTCTTTTTCACTTTTGAATCCTCGCGGAAACTTCAGCAATATCGCCTTGGTAGCGGTGGATGCCTAGATAGGCCAGGTCCATTCCGTAGAGAGCCTGTTGAATACTGATTTGCGCCGCGGTGAGCGACACATTCGCGTCCAGGACCTCGAGGCTGGTTCCGGTTCCGACCTCGAAGCGCTTCGTCGCCAGGCGCAGGCTTTCGGTTGCCAACTCAGCCGCCTTTTGGGCCGATGCAAGTTCTTCTTGCATCGACTCGAGATCGAGATAGGCGCTGCGCACTGCCAGCCGAATCTGTTCCTCGGCGTGGTGGTATTCAAATTCGGAGGAGTGCAACTGTGAGCGCGCCTCGCTGACGCGTGCCTGACGCTCGCCGCCGTCGAAAAGGTTGAGCGTGACCCGCCCTCCGACATACCATTGGGGATCGGTTTGCGCCAGCTTGTTGGTGACCATCTCCTTGCCCCCGAGGGCCGTCACTTGCGGCAGATAATCCGCTTCCTGTGCGTGGACCGCGGAGCGGCTGGCCGCAATCTTCTCGTTCAGCGCCTTCAGGATCGGACTGGACTGAACGGCAGCGTTCATAGCCTGATTCAGATCTGTGTCCTCGCCTATTTCGAACAGGCGACCGTTAACGGTCACGGGCGCTGAGTCGTCGAACGCCAGAGAGGTGCGTAGAGCGGCTTCAGCAAGTGCTGACTGGTTCTTTGCTTCGGTTAGCCGCTTTTCCTGTTCTGCAACCGCGGCCTCAGCGCGAATGACGTCGTATTTTGCAGCCGTGCCCTGCCGGAAGGCCGATTGTGCGTGCTCCAGGTGCTCCTTATAGGAACGAAGAGCTGCCTCATTCAGATCGACTACTTCGCGTGTGAGTAACACTGACAGATAGTTTCGTTCGGCCTCAAGCACAACATCGTCGTCTGTATCGCTCGCCACGGCCGCAGCGGCTTTTGAGCCGGCCTGCGCCTGGTGAATCGAGCTTGTGATTTTCCCGCCGGTAAAGAGCGGCAATCCAGCCTGAAGCTCCACGTGCAGGTTGTCCTGGGGCGCCACAGGGGTTGCGAGGGATTTCAATCCGAGAACGGGCACAAGGGGAGCCGGAATGGGCGACTGAATCTCAATCGGGTCGTTGAAGCGAAGGTACTGGCTCTGGAAATCGACCCTACCCCATCGCATGCTCTCCGCTCTCTTCGCCACCGCATCCGCCGTTGTGGCGTCCTGATGCGCCTGCTTTGAAAGCCAGCTTCGCGTGCGTGCCAGATCCGCAACCGACGCCAGGTCAAGATTCAGCGGTTGCGCAGGATTTGATGTGTGCACCGGGTTTGCCGGCTCCTGCCCGGAAATTCCAAAGGCGGAAATTGAGAGAAATGTGAGGAGGAGCAACCTTGCAACGCACTTACACGCACGGATGCGCTTCGTGTGGGAATATGAAGGAGTTTGACCGTTTGTCGCCCCGCCGTAAGATGGCCAGGCACGGCTGTAAACATCAGCGGTGTAGGTCAAAATTGGTTGCATGCCGAGAGAACACAAGCTCACGAGACTACCCTCTTACTGTGAGGACCGGGCACATGGCCTCACGATTGACACGGTTAGCAACGGTCCGGGGAAAGCGAATAGCAAGCTCGGAGAACGAATCTCGATGCGATCCCATGATGATGGTGACGGCGCGAACGCGCGTTGCGGCGCGCAGGATGCCATCGGCGGGATCGCACGACTCGACGAGCAATGTGGCGTTGCCCCTTAAGGCAGCGCCCTGAGGGATGAGTGCATTCATGTGCTCGATCGCGGACGATTCGTTGTCGTCCTGCGCCGAGCGATCCTTGCCAAGGAGATGCGTGCGATGCGGAGGAACCACGTGTAGCACAAACAACTGGCGTTCGAAGTCGTTTGCCAGCGAGACGGCATACGGCATGGCTTTTGCCGAGGCCTTGTTGAATGCCGTGGCAAACAGCAGCGGCCTTCCCGAATCAGCCGGGTTGTCGAGCCACGGGCCAGGTGCATGAGGGCCAACTGTCAGGACCGGACAGCAGCAACATTTCGAAATGAGCTGCGCGATCGACCCGAAGAACAAGCGCGCCACGCCTTGCCTGCCGCGAGTACCCACAACAATCAGGTCGACGCGATAACCTCGCACAAGGGAGTTTATTTGTTCATCAATATTCCCTCTGAGGACGATTGGCCGCACATCGACGCCGAGCAGTTTGCCCGATTTCGTCAGTTGAGTCATGAGGTCATCGATTTCACGCTCCGACGCTTCGGCAGCGAGCTCTACCGCATCCGGGCCGGCTAAGGTGAATCCGAGCGAAGACACTACGTGGACGACATAGAGTACGGCGTGATAGTGGCGCGCAATTGCGATACCGTGCTGCAGAGCCTTATCAGCGGATTCCGTCAAGTCGGTAGCGACCAAGATCGATTTCAGATCGAGAGGCTTGAGCGGGATACATGGATTAGTCATGATGGCAACTCCCAGCCTGTGTCTTGTGAGGAGGGAGGGCCGGGCTTGAGTCGGCCATTCTCAGGTGCAGGCGTTCACAGATGTGAAGTGGGTAGGAACTGTTGGCGGCAAACCTCACTCCGCGCTGACCGAGCCAGCAAAGGACTTCTTCTCCGGCCCAATCGATATATGTGACCTCCGATAGGTCGACGACCATGTTGGGGACAGTTTTATGGGAGCCGACGAATGTCTCCACCTCTTCGCGGCATCCTTCTGCGAGCCGGCCCGACATGCGGAGGAGGCCTGACTCTAACAAATCAATGCGTAGCATCGTTCACATCCTGTTCATTGGTAATGCAGATGAAATGCCAAACCCCTTGAAGGCGTAACATATTGATATTGAGTCGTTAAACTTCTATGCTTGCGCCGAACGTGGTCTTGAAGATGGCCAAATCGGGCCAGCATGGCCAAATGTGGCCACCTACGGAAACGATCGGGCGCATACCCGAGGAGTTGCTGGCTAGCAGCGCCAGGAACGGCCATCACAGACCGAAGCGTTCCGAATCTGCGATAACGGTGGCGCCTGAGCAGTTCGAAAGAGGCAGAGAGCCTGATTTCGGAGCACGATTCGATGAATCCTGAATCCCTGAACGCGGAGGCAAACAGCCGGTACCGGACGCTCCTAAAGCTCTCTTCGGCCATCGCGGCACACACCAACACCAGCGACATGCTTCGGAGTGTCCGTGAGCTTCTGTCGGATTTTCTGGCTCTCGACGGAGCCTTACTGGTTCGGCTGGAGGACGATGGCAAGACGGCACGGCTGATCGCATCGGATCAGAGGACCGCCGCGCCTGTGGTCGAGCTGGGCGCCAATATCGAGTTGACCGGAAGCGCAACTGGTAAGGCTTTGGCGGAAATGGAGCCGGTTTTCATTCCGGATCTCAATCAGGCAATGCTAGTCAACCCTCATCTCGCTGGCCAAGCAAGCTTTGGGCTGCACCGCTGCGCCTATGTCTTTCCGCTTGCGGCCCCGCGCATGCGGCTGGGAGCTCTTGTGTTTGCCAGCGCCGAAGACGCCCGGTTCAGCAGCCAGGACTTGGAGCTGATGGCCTCGGCGACGTCACAGGTGGCCGTGGCGCTGGAAAGCGAGATGGCGGCTGGCGAGGCCGCGCGCTACCGGCAACAAATGGAGAAAGAGCGGGACAGGCTGGGCCTTCTTCTGGACATCAACAATCAGATCGTCACGAAAAAGGATCTGAATGAACTGTTTCAATCCGCGTCGGAAACGATCCGCAAATACTTCCGAAACGATTGTGCGGGTTTCTGGCTGAGGGACGGAGAATCTCATCAATTCGAATGTGTAGTGCTTGATTTTCCCACTCGCAAAGGACCCCACGAAGACAATCCAGTTCTAAAGCCGGCAGGCGGCTTTCTTGAGCGCATGGGCGATCGAAATCCCACGATATTGGCGGAAAGCGATATTGAGGGAATGTCCGAGGATGCGTCGCGAGCGCTAAAGGCCGAGTCAATCAAGTCGATGATCAGCGCTCCACTGGTCACGGTGCGGGGAGTGGTGGGAATGATCGCTTTGGGCAGCCGCCAGCCGCACTATTTCAACCAGGCTGACCTCGATTTATTGCTTCAAGTCGAGAATCAGATGTCTCTCGCGCTCGAAAATGCGATTGCCTATGGAAGGCTGGATGCATTCAAGAATCGCTTGCAGGCGGAAAAGCTGTATCTCGAATCGGAGATCCGAACGGAGCTGTCGCTTGAGGATATCGTGGGCGATAGTGCGGCGTTTCGGAAGGTGCTGGATCAGGTGGCTGTTGTCGCGCCCACGCGGTCGACAGTAATGCTCCACGGAGAAACGGGCACGGGCAAAGAACTGATTGCCCGCGCAATTCACAATGCGAGCCCGCGGCAGGAGAGGACGTTTGTGAAGCTGAATTGCGCGGCGATCCCTTCAGCTCTAGTGGAAAGCGAGATGTTCGGACACGAGAAAGGGGCATTCACAGGTGCGTTCGCTCAAAAACGCGGGAGATTCGAGGTTGCTGATCACGGCACGCTGTTTCTTGACGAAGTGGGTGATATTGCTCTTGAACTGCAGCCCAAGTTGCTGCGCGCCATTCAGGAACAGGAGTTCGAAAGAGTGGGAAGCAACCGCACCATTCGCGTCGATGTCCGGCTCATTGCGGCAACGCATCAGGACCTCCGGGAGATGATTCGCGAGAATCGATTTCGGGAAGATCTGTTCTACCGGCTCAACGTATTTCCCATCGAGATTCCGCCGCTGCGGGAGCGGCGCGAAGACATTCCGCTGCTGGTCCACTACTTTGTTTCGCGGCTTTCGCGCGAGATGCAAAAGACCATTCGACACATTCCCAGGGACGCAATGGACGCCCTGACTAATGCTCCCTGGCCCGGCAACGTGCGCGAGCTGGAGAACTTCATCGAGCGGGCGGTCATTCTAACCAATGGTGAGGATTTGCAGGTACCGATCAAGGAACTTGAACAACCGGCGTTGGTCGGCATGCGAGCAGAGGCGATTCACGCCTCCCCAACGTTGCGCGAATCGGAACGCAGGGCCATTCTTGAGGCGCTGAAAGCATCGAGCGGGAAAGTCGCTGGCCCCGGAGGAGCTGCAGAACGATTGGGGTTGAAGCGATCAACGCTGCGCAACAAGATGCGTCGATTGAACATCAGCAAGTCTTTGCCCCCGAGAGACCGCTTTCGGAGTAAGTGATTCACCTCACTGATGAGTGGTCGCTCAATTGACAAGAGATCACCGGGTTCACAGACTAAAGTCTATCCCGTCTGCACAGATGGTCAACTCGCCTGTCCGCCCGAGGACTGCGGTGGCGTATCAGGGTTTTATGACCTTCTCGATGCTCTCGACGACCCCAGCCATGAACGGCATGAGGAACTCAGCGACTGGATCGGCGAAGACTTCGATCCTCAGGCCTTCTCGCTTGACTTAGTCAACCGCAAGCTCGCACCCAAGCGCCGTCGCCCCAGCACACCCAAGAGCTAATCCCGGTCCACAGCTACGCAGGCTTGCCGAAAAGACACGTTGTATCGCTGGCAGCGTGAGTTCCGGCAGGCGCCGGGCAACGCCTTTCCGGGCCAGGGGCAGCGGCGCTGGTCCGAGGGCCAGATCGCGGAACTGGAGCGCAAGATCGGCCGGCAAGCCGTGGAGATCGATTTTTTGAAGGGGTGCTTGCAGCGCATCGAAGAACAGCGGATGCTGCAGGTATCGATTGGAAATCCGCAGTCTACCGCAAGGCGCAGAAGAAGCGGCGGTTGGGCGGGGACTGAGCATCGCGCGGATGGTGGAGCTGGCGCGGGTGAGCCGTGCCAGTTTCTACCGCTTCAACGAGGACGGGGCATCACGACCTGATCCAGACATGGACTGGCGCGACCAAATCCAGCTCATTGCTCTGGAGTGGCCCAGCTACGGCCGGCCGCGCATCACTGCCGAACTGCGCCGGCGCGGTTGGACGGTGAACGCGAAGCGCGTCTACCGGCTGCTGTGCCAGGACAACCTGCTGTGCGTGCGCAAGCGCAAGTTCGTCGTCACCACCAATTCCAACCACGGCCTGCGCGTGTATCCCAACCTGGCTGCCGATATGGTGCTGACCGGCGTGGATCAATTGTGGCGCGCCGACATCACCTACATTCGTCTGCGCGAGGAGTTCGTCTTCCTGGCGGTGATCCTGGACGCCTTCTCGCGCCGTGTAATTGGTTGGGCGCTGGATCGACACATGGAAGACGAGTTGACGTTGGCGGCGTTGCGCATGGCAATCAAGCAGCGCGGCATTCAACCTGGCCTGGTGCATCACTCCGACCGCGACGCACAGTACGCCAGTAACGACTACACCGATTTGCTCAAAGCCAACGGAATCGCGATCAGCATGAGCCGCAAGGGCAATCCGTGGGACAACGCGCAGTGCAGTCAGCTACCAATTTTGTTGAATTAGGCGGAAAAACTACAGTACAAGAACCGCGAAAACGCGCTCCATCTGCGCTCTGTTTATCGGATTTAGCCTGCATTGCATGGTCTAAGGTGTCATCCGCTGACCTGCATGTTGTTGAAAATACGTTTGAGCGTTGATTCGAGTCCTACCTGAGGAGCCAATCTTTCAATAATTTAGAGCAGTCGAGAGCGGCCAGAATTTCTGTTAGACTCGCAACCTTGTCGATCGGGCGCTCCCGTCACTTCTTCTGCCTTTGAAGGCGTAAGGTGAGAGCCCACTCTCGAAATCTCCCACTCGTTCCCCGCTTGTCTTCACCCGCCTGCTCCTGTCTCCTCCTCTCTGTCGTGCTCATCTTTCCTTTCTTTTGTTCGTCCAATTATTCAGCCTTTCCAATTATTGTGACGGTGCCGGTTTATCTTGTTAGTGCCGGTCGCCTTCGGCCTCCGACGGTTCCGAAATTATCCGGACTTTACCTCGCTGCAACGGGAGGCATCAGATGTGTGCATCACGGGCCCGCACCTTTCTGAACCCAGGCCGAGTCGCTATTATTTCGCTCTCTTTAAACCTTCTGTTTCCGCCGGTCTCGCCGGCTCAGGCGCCGCCCGCAGGGGCACCCGCCATCGGCCAGGCTCCTGCTGCATCCCCAGCGCCGGATTCTTCAGCCGGCCCGCCCCTCACCGCCACCGTCGACGAAGTCTCGCTCGACCTGACCGTTCGCACCAAACACAATAAGCCGGTCGTCGACCTTGCGCCCGCGCAGCTCGCGGTCACCGACGGCGGATCGCCGATTCAGCTCTCTACCCTTCGCCTTGTGGCCAGCACTTCAGGATCGCAGCACCTCGTGACCCTTGTTTTCGATCGCCTGGACCCCGGCCCCGCCAAAACCGCGCGCAAGATGGCGGAGAAGATTCTTGGAGCGTTTCCCGAGAAGGGCTACGCGTTCGCCGTCCTCGAATTCAACGGCCGGCTGCGGCTGCTTCAGCCCTACACCGGGGAGCGCCGGCTCGTCGATGCCGCTCTGGCGGATGCGACGCCAGCCACGCCTGCTCCCCCCTCGGTCGATTTCACCCAGGCCGAGAAGACCTTGATCGCGTCAGACTTCAGTGACGCGCTCACCCTCAGCTCTCAAGAACGCGCGGAGGGGAAACCGATTCTCTCCGCGCTCGAGGAGTCGCAGCGCATCATCGCGGACCGGCGCGGCTATCCTTCGCTGGGTGCGCTTCAGGCGCTCGTCCAGAGCGATCGGCTGCTGACCGGCCGCAAGTTCATTTTCTATTTCTCCGAGGGCATGGCCTCGAACTCCGATGCCCGCGACACGCTCCACTCCATCGTCGCCCTGGCCAACCGCGCAGGCGTAACGATCTGCGTGGTAGACACCAACCCAGTCGACGCGCAGATGGCTGCCGCTATGCAGGCCTCCATGGCCATGTCGACCCTCGGCAAGGGCGGGGCCATCGGCTCCAGCAGCAACATTGGCGTCGCTACCCAGGGAGGCGGCGGGTCTTCCGGTGGCTTCACGGCTGCCCCGCAACTTGGGCCCCTCACCGTCCGCAACACCACGGCTTTCCAGTACGGCAGCATGGACGTCGGCCAGAGCCCGCTCATCGCCCTGGCTTCCGGCACCGGCGGTTTCTATATCAGCGCCTCCGGCGGATCAAAACATCAGTTGCAGCAGCTCCACGACGACCTGACCACCTGGTACCAGGCCTCCTGGGTGCCCCCGATCAAGAATTACGACGGCCAGTTTCGCCCAATCGACATCCGTCCGCTGCGTAAAGGCCTCGTCATTCGCGCACGCTCGGGCTACTTCGCCGTTCCACCCTCGGAATCCACCGAAGTTCGTCCCTTCGAAATGCCGCTCCTGAACATCCTGGCTGGGTCCGTGCTCCCCGCCGATGTCGCATTTCACGCTGGAGTGCTGCGTCTCGGCACGTTGCCCGACGGAAACTCCGGCGAGCTCGCTGTCCAGGTTCCCGTCTCGCAGCTCGAAGTCCACGAGGATGCGAACACCCACATCTCCTCAGTGCACGCCGCCGTCGTGGCCGTCGTTAAGGACGCCAAAGGCGCTGTTCTTCAGCGCTTCGGCGAAGACTTCCCCCTGCACCAAACTCCTGAAATGTTCCGCCATGATTCCGGCCAGGCCATCACGTTGCAGGAGCATTTCTCCGCCGATCCCGGCGTCTACACCCTTGAGACCGCCGTAATGGACCGCGTCGCCAACAAGGCAGGCGCCCAGCGCAGCACTTTTACCATCGAGCCTCCGCAGAAGGGGCCCTCTCTCAGCGACATCACTCTCGTCGAAAACGTGGAGCCCGCTGAGGAAGACAACCAGACCTTTGAGCCGATGCGATACGGCGACGGCCGCGTCGTGCCCAACCTCGCACCCGAGCTGCCCGAAAACACGCGCTCCCTCTCGTTCTTCCTCCTCGTCCATCCCGTTGCCGGCAGTCAAAGCCAGCCCGCGCTTCGCATTCAGATCTTCCGCAACAGCAAACTGCTGATGGAAATGCCCATGGAGTTGCAGAAAATCTCAGGCACCGGCGCCGCCATTCCTTACCTCGGCACCCTCCGCGGGCAGGTGATTCCGGCCGGCGAATACGAGGTCAAAGCCGTCCTCAGCCAGGACGGCGGCACCGCCTCCAGCTCCGTGTCGTTCAGTGTCGCAGGCACCGCCGCAGCCTCGAACGCGCCCAACTCGTCGCTGACCGCCGGCGGCTCCGCCAATGGCGGTGGAACGGATTCCGGCCTGATCGCCGAAGCCTCGACTGCCAACAGCCTGTTCGTCATCACCAGCCCGACGAATCCCGTCCCGCCTCCCAGTGACGCTGAGATCCAGGCCATGATCGAAGGCGCCCGCCAGCGCGCCCTCGCCTGGTCTGATACCCTGCAGAACTTTTTCTGCTTCGAGGTCACCAACCACTCCGTCGATGGCACCGGCCACGGCGACTGGAAGCACAAGGACACGCTGGTGGAGCTGATGCGCTACGTCAATCACGGGGAATCCCGCACGACGCTCATGCTCAACGGCGACCGCAGCGACGTCCAACCCGATCAGCTCCAGTTTGCACATTCCGCCGGCGAATTTGGCGCCATGTTCCACATTGTCTTCGACCCTTCAGCCAAAGCTGTTTTCACCTGGAAGCGATCCGCTACTCTCGACGGCGAGCCTGTACAGGTGTTCGCCTTCCAGGTGGCGCGTGCGAACTCCGGTTTCGACCTCTCCGATCGCTTCCGCACCCAACGCGCGGGCTTCCACGGCCTGATTTATCTCGACCCGGCGACCCAGAGCGTGCGCCGCATCAGCATCGATGCCGACGATATTCCCCCCACGCTCGACATCCGCGCCTCCAGCATCTCAATCGACTATTCATGGATTTCAATGCAAGATCACGATTTCCTGCTGCCGGTGCGGGGCGCCGTCAGCCTGCAGGAGACCAGGAGGCACCCCGTCCTGAACGAATTCGAGTTCCACAACTACCACCGCTACGGTTCGCAGTTCCGGGTCCTGACGGACGCCGATGCGAAAGCCGGGAAGACGAAGACCGCAGAGAACTGATCGGTTCTACTGTTGGCTCATCGAGCGCGGCGAATCTGCCGGGAAAATGGTTGAGGCGGTCAGCGACATTCGAAGCTGCTTGCGTCGCCGGTATTGCCCTGGCCTTTATATTGGGCGTGCATTGGGTAGGGGCAAAGAGGCCGGCTGCGGCCGGGGAAGGCCTTTCCCGTGGCGGTGACGGATTCGGGGGCAATGCCCTTCTCGACCCAATTGGAAAGCGTGCCGAGCAAATCGAACTGATCAAGCGAAGGGCCGCCGGCGCAGTGACTCATTCCGGGAACAAAATAAAACTGGCTCCACTTTGAAACGGAGTCGAGCCCGCCATTCGCCGCGGCCATGTCTTTGTAGTAATCGAAGGTATCGAGGGGCGAGAACCACGGATCGCTGTCGCCGTGGAAGAAGATCAGCTTGCCGCCATGGGCGGCGAAGGTGGAGAGGTTGGTGGCTGTGGAATCGACCAAAGGCTGAACGTCTTTGAGCGCCTCGGAATCGACGTCGACTTCAGTTGCGGTGGGCGGTGGCCCGAAGATGCCGGGACCGGGAACGAGAATACCCCTGATCCCGGTGGTCGCTGCAATGCCCGAGTCATAAAGGAAGCCAGGATAGACCTGAACTCCGCGCGACGTTTTGGGCCCAGCAAAGGCCTTGGCGATGGCGGCGGCCTTTTCGGGCGCGAGACAGGCGGCGGTCTGGCCAGGCTTGCAGGCCAACGACTCGGGGTCGAAATGGCAGGCGAGCGGATCGGAGATCAGGCCGTCAGCCAGTCCGTCGGTGGCGTCGCATTGTTTCATCAGCGCATCCATGAGCAGCTTGCGATCGTCATCGGTGATGGCTTCGGTGATGATGGGCTTTCCACTGGAATCTTTGGGCGCGACCTGGTTGAATGCCGCGGGAATCCATTGGCCGATGGCGAGATTGGGAAAGCCGGTGCGCATCGCCGGGTCGCCGACGATGATTCCGTCGAACTCTGTGGGGAAGCGCTGAGAGAGGACCATTCCTTCACGGCCCCCCGTTGAGCAGCCGGTGAAATACGAATATGCCGCGGACTTGCCGTAGTACTGCGCAACAATTTGCTTAGCGAGCGCGGCGACCTGGGCGTTGGCCTGATAGGCGAAGTCGAGATAGGCCTGCTGGTCTTTCTCGAAGCCAAAGTCGAAGGCGCCGTTATGGCTCTTGTGGCCGGTGTCCGTGCTGACCACGGCGTAGCCGCGCAAGAGGGCGGGCTTGTCTCCCGAAGCCGTAAGGCCAAGCGGTTGAGAGACGATTCCGTTTCCGCCGCCGCCGCCCTGCATGAGGAAATCGCCATTCCACTGGTCCGGCATGGCGAGCGCGAACTGAATGCCGAATTCTTCGCCGCCGACGCCCTTACGACGATTGATGACTCCCTCAACGCGGCAATATGCAGGGAGAACCAAAGACTGTGGCGGCATGCTGAAGGGAATCGGCGTGGTGCTGCCTGCGGCAACTGGAGCGGCTTTGGTGATTTCGACGCCAGGAGCTTTGAAGTTGGACAAATCGGCGCAGGAATTTGGCTGCTGAGACCGGGCGCAGGAAGCCAATAAGAATACCGACCCAATGACTGCGGGCAGGAGACGCGTGTTCATGATGCCTCACTTTCTCGAGTTTAAGCGGCGGAACGATGGAGCCGCCGGCCGGTTTCAAGCAACGCGCAAAGGGTGGAGAGCGAATTGCGGGAGCCGGCTCGCAACTCTCACAGCATGGAGATGCCCGCGACGCGGTAGATTTCAGTGATGTAGCGCATGTCGCGGAGGCCTTCTTCGCCGGGAGTTTTGGGCTCGAGGTTGTTCTGCACGCAGTTGGAGAAGTGGTTGGCCTGAGCCGTGAACTGGTAAGGATTTTTGGCGGGGTTGGCCTCATCGATGATGGTGGGGGAATGGTCGCCCACGTTGGCGGAATACTCTGCGCGGAGATGCAGGCCGTCGTAGTTGAATGCAGGGTCGGCGTCGATCCATCCTTTGGCGCCGTGCACCTTGAAGAAACCGCCCATCTGCGCTCCGTAGGTGGTGTTGCACGCGGCCACGATGCCGGAGGGGAACTTCATCGTCCAGGAGATGTTTTCCTCGACCGACGTAAAGCGGCCGTCGTGATCGATGACGGAGCTATAGGCGGAGAAGCTGACAGGCTCTTCGCCGGTGAGATAGCGGGTGGCGTTGAGCGAGTAAATGCCGACGTCGCACAGCGGGCCGCCGCCGGAAAGTTTCTTGTCGAGACGCCACTCGCCGAGCCTCTGGTTGAAGCCGAAGGCGGTTTCAATGGCCTGAACCTGTCCGAGAGCGCCGGAGCGAATGAGGTCGACGGCCTTGAGGTTGGTGGACTCGAAGTGGCAGCGGTAGGCGATCATTAGCTTGACGCCGGCGGATTTGCAGGCGGCGATCATGTGCTCGCACTCGGCGACGTTCATGGCCATTGGTTTTTCGCAGAGGACATGCTTGCCGGCCTTGGCGGCACGGATAGTGAAGTCGGCGTGCATGGAGTTGGGCAGGGCCACGTAGACCGCATCGACCGATTTGTTGGAGATGATGGAATCGAAGTTGTCGTAGCTGTAGATGGAGCTTTCGGGGACGCCGTAGTCGGCGGCGATGCGCAGAGCCTTGTCGCGATGGCCGCTGACGAGCGCGGTTACTTTGGAGTTCGGGGAGTTGCGGACGCCAGCCATGAAGATGGCTGCGATGCGGCCGAGACCGATGATGGCGTAGCCGGTTTGGCGGCCGGCGGTTTGGGCGAGGAGCGGCGGGGCGAAGCGGGCGGCAACGCCCAGCGCGCCCAGTTTGGCGAATTCTCTGCGAGTAAAGGACATGGGCAACAATATAACCTCCTGACCCTTTCAGGAGAAAACAGGTTTTGGCAATGAACCGATCCTGAAATCGTATTGGGGTGTTCATCACGAGGGGAGATCGACGGAGCGGGCGCCTGCTCGCCGGCGGACTCGCCGCGGATGCTTGCGCAGGAATTCTGCGCGAAGGAAGGGATTCTACAGTGGTCGCGGCGGCTTTGGCGAATGCGCCGAGCGGCCATTTTGCCTTGTTGTCTTGATGACAGGGTCCGGCATCACGTATAAATGATTCAAAGCCCCCGTGGAATTGAAGGTTTTCTCGGGCCTGTTGAGCCTCAAAAAAGAGCGCAGACAGGCAGAAAGTGAATGTGTATCGTTTGACATATCGGGTCAATTGCCGCGCCTGAACCGCCTGAAGACGAGGAAGGACGATGAAACCGGTGAAATCGAACCTAGTGAAGCCACTGACGACGAACAAGCACCTGATCCGTTGGGTGGAGAAGATGGCGGACCTGACGCAACCGGACGCGATCCATTGGGTGGATGGAAGCCAGCAAGAATACGACTGGCTGTGCGACGAACTGGTGGCTTCAGGGACGTTTATCCGGCTGAACCGGGAAAAGTGGCCGGGGTGCTTTTATGCGCGCTCGGACCCGCGCGATGTGGCGCGCGTGGAGGAGCGGACGTTTATCTGCTCTTATTCCAAGGACGACGCAGGGCCGACCAACAACTGGGTCGATCCGTTCCAGATGCGGGCGAAGCTGAAGGAACTGTTCAAAGGGTGCATGCGCGGGCGGACGATGTACGTGCTGGCGTTCAGCATGGGGCCCGTGGGCTCGCCGATAGGGCGGGTGGGCGTGCAATTGACTGACTCGCCTTACGTTGTGGTGAACATGCGCATCATGACGCGGATCGGGCTGCCGGTGCTGGCCCAGATCGACAAAGGCGAGGTGCGCGTGGTGCCGTGCATGCACTCGGTGGGCATGCCGCTTGCGCCGGGGCAGAAGGACGTGCCGTGGCCGTGCAACGATGCGAAGTACATCGTGCATTTCCCAGAGGCGCGCGAAATCTGGAGCTACGGATCGGGGTACGGCGGGAATGCACTGCTGGGCAAGAAATGCCTTTCGCTGCGCATCGCGTCGAACATTGCGCGCGACGAAGGATGGATGGCGGAGCACATGCTGATTGTGGGCGTGGAGTCGCCGCAGGGCGAGAAGACGTATGTGGCGGCGGCGTTTCCTTCCGCGTGCGGCAAGACGAACCTGGCCATGATGGTGCCGCCGAAGGCGCTGGGCGACTGGAAGGTGACGACGGTCGGTGACGACATAGCGTGGATCAAGCCGGATGCCAATGGACAACTGCGAGCCATCAATCCTGAGACGGGTTTTTTTGGCGTGGCGCCGGGGACGAGCGAGAAGACCAATCCCAACGCAATGGCGACGCTCAGCAGGAACTCGATCTTTACCAATGTGGCGCTGACGCCGGACGGCGGCGTGTGGTGGGAGGGCATGACCGACAAGCCGCCGGCCGAGTGTCTGGACTGGAAAGGCGAACGCTGGACACCGGAAATTGCGAAGCAGACAGGGGCGAAGGCGGCGCATCCCAACGGGCGATTTACGGCGCCGGCCGCGCAGTGCCCGTCGATCGATCCGGCGTGGGAGGATCCTGAGGGCGTGCCGATCGGCGCGTTTGTGTTTGGCGGAAGGCGGTCGACGACGATTCCGCTGGTGTACCAGGCGTTCAACTGGAGCGCGGGCGTTTATGTGGGCGCGACGATGGGGTCGGAGACAACGGCGGCGGCAGCAGGGGCGGTGGGGACGGTGCGGCGCGATCCCATGGCCATGCTGCCGTTCTGCGGGTATCACATGGGCGACTACTTCCGGCACTGGATCAAGATGCAGCGCTCGCTGAGCTCGACGCCGCGAATCTTTCACGTGAACTGGTTCCGCAAGGGCGAGGACGGAAAGTTCCTGTGGCCGGGGTTCAGGGAGAACATGCGCATCCTGAAGTGGATTGTGGACCGCGTTCACGGGCGCGCGCAAGGCAAGGAGACACCGATCGGCTGGACGCCTTACTACGACGATGTGGAGTGGAAAGGGCTGGACATTTCGCGCGAGAAGTTCGAGCAGATGCAGGAAGTGAGCCGCGCCGCCTGGCGCAATGAGTTGATTGAGCACGAGGAGTTGTTCATCGACGTGCACGACCATTTGCCGCCGGAGATGATTTACGAGCGCGAGCTGCTGATCTGCAGGATGTAGGGCCGAGTGCTTGGGTGAGAGCGCGGGCGCGAAACTCAGGCCGAGTCGCGTTCAAGCGCGGGGTGGAAGCCGAGCCGGCGGAAGAAATCGACGACAAGTGAAGAAGTTTCATCGCTGGTGAACGGCGCGGCGCGAAGCGTGAGGCCGGCGCCGTGCGCCGCGGCCAATTGCTCTGGCGAGGCGGCGATGGCGATGCACTTTTCCGGGCGATTGGTGCAACTGGCCAGGTCGGCGATGGAATTGTGGAGGGTAGGCGTGGCGATGACCGTGCGCGGCGGAGCCATGCGATCGACCAGCCAGAGAATCTCGAGCTTGGATTCGAGTTCGTCGGGAACGCAGTCGATCACAAGGCCGGCATCGCGGACGGCGTCTTCGATGGAGGAGACGAAGGTGACGGCGGGCAGAGCCTGGGGGCCGAGGTCCTGGCGGATGGACTCGCGTGCGTGGTGGAGGTTCGAGGGCATTACGTCCTCAAGCAAGACGCGATAGCCAGCGCGCGCGGCTCCCAACGCGAGCCGACGGCCGAGGGGTCCGGCTCCGATGATGGCGACGGTGATCACGAGCTTCTGAAGACCAGGAGTTTACTTGACGGCGAGGGCCGCGGCAACATCCTCGGCACTGGGGCGGGCGCGGAGCAGATGCTCGGCAACCTTGGCGCGCTCGTCGGCGGGAAGCGTTGGGACAGCGGCGAGCACGCGGCGCAGCGTGACGGCGACGTCGTCAATGTAGTTCATCAGGCGGATGGCTTCTCCAGATAGCGGCATGGGTCTCCTCTAAGGTGGGCTCCGCTTCTATTGTAGGGCGCGGACCGCTCTACGTGAACGCGTATGCTGGAGCAGGCGGCGCGGGATCGCTCCAGGAACGGGGACGATCGATCGAGCCTGCCGGTGGAACCGGGCGGTTTTCGAGTTTGCTCGCCGACGGTTCCGGCGGTTCAGCGGCCATTCACAACGAGGGAACAAGCGATGAGTTTCGAAGTTACGAGGCGGCGGTTCGTTCAATTGCTCGCCGCATTGTCGACCGCCGGTAGTTTGCCGCAACGCGCGCGGGCCAGCGCCGCGCATGCTTCTCTGCCCGCGGCGAAGACGGTGAGCCGGAAGAATCTTGTGGCGACGCAGGTGAAGGCGTACGCGTGGCAGGACGAAGGGATCGATGCGCTGCTCGACAACTTACAGGAAAAGGGCAACGTGAATACGGCGTTTGCTTTCACGTTCAACTCCGAGGCGACCGATGCGAGCGGAAAGATTCCGCTGCCGGACCACGGGACGTATGGGAAGGCGAACCCGGAGATCGGAGGCGCGTTCTACGAGTACGATCGGAAGTATTTTGCCGGCAGCACGCTCAAGGAATTTCACGCGGCCAGCCGGTTTAATGTGATCGGCGAAGTGGCGCCGAAGATGAAGGCGCGGGGCATGGATTTCTTTGCGTTCGACTATAACAACACGAACGCGAACATGATGCGGCTGATTCCGGGACTGACCGAGGTGGCGGAGGTCGACGTGTACGGGAAGCGCACCGACGGCGCGTGCTGGAATCATCCGGACTACCGGGCGCTGCTGACGGGCAGGATCGAGTCGTATCTTTCGGGATATCCGGATCTGGTGGCGGGCATCATCTGGGGATGCGAGCGCATGGGGCCGCTGGACAACCTGATCGGCGGCGGATGGGCGACGACCGGGATCTCGTGCTTTTGCCCGTATTGCCGAGCCAAGGCGAGGGACCGCGAGATCTCCGTCGAACGAGCGCAGGAGGGATTCATTAAGCTCGACCGGCTCTTCGGGGCGGCGGGTAAATCGCAGCGTCCGGCGGATGGATACTTCGTCAGCTTCTGGCGAATTCTCGTGGAGTACCCGGAGGTGCTGGCGTGGCATCGGATGTGGCACGACAGCTACCACGAGATACGCGCGACGCTTTACAAGACGGCGAAAGCACTCGCGCCGCAGAAGCCGTTTGGATTCCACATGGTGCAAAACATCACCTTCAGTCCGTTCTACAGCGCGACAGACGACTACGCAAAGACGAAGAACTACGCAGATTTCGTCAAGATTGCGACCTATAACAACGCGGGCGGCGGGCGAATGGCGGGATTCATCGAGCGGCTTTGCTCGACGATCTTTGCCGATGCGACGGCGGAGGAGTTGACGCCGGTCTATTACAAGATGATGGGTTACGACGAAGCGGCGATCGCGGAACTGCCGGCGAAGGGGCTGTCGGTGGAGTACATTGCGCGCGAGACGAAGCGGGCCATCGCGGACACGGGACATGCAATCCAGATTTATCCGAGCGTCGATATCAACGTTCCTATCCAGCCGCGATGGAAGCAGACGACGCCGGAAGGCGTGAAGGCGGAGGTGCGCGCGGCGTTTGACGCCGGAGGCGACGGCGTGGTTCTGGCAAGGGAATACACGGAAATGTGGCTTGTGAACCTGGCGGCGGCGGGCGAAGCGACGCGGGAAATCTCTGCAAATTCCTGAAGCGGCAGCGGAGCGATGCGTGGGGCGGAGCGAGCGATTCGACAAGACGTGCTCTGCTATGATTTCTGCAAAATTGCACCGAAGGAGGGAATCGCCTGACCCCCGTTGACGATCGTCGTTCGCGCAGCGCGCTGGCCGCGGCTTTTGGCGCGCACAGGGCAGAGTTGGCCGAAGCGCTTTTCCAGGCGGTGAAGGAAGCTGACCAGTTGGCCGGATTTCTGCCGGAACGAATGGCGGAAATCCACGAGTGGTGGCAGGCGGTGACCGAGACGGCCATCGACCTGGCGGGCGAATGGCTGAAGGCTCCCGATGACCTGCGCGAAGATCTGTTTTCGGGATGGATCTCGCAATTCAATCACCCGTCGATGCGTCCGGAAAGCGCGCCGGCGTTTTCAGCGGGCAGAATCCTCGAATGCGCAAAGCCGCGGTGGTCCGGGATCCTGGAAGGCAAGGTATCGGCGGAGGCGCTCGAATCGCTGCGCGAGAATCTGGACCGGCTGGTGGGGCGGCTTTCGCGGCCGATACGCAAAAGACTGCGCGTGCTGTTCATTGGCGACTGCTTTATGAACGAGATCATGGCGGGGGTGACCGGACCGTGCCTGCGGGCGCAGATTGCTCTCGATCCGGTACACCGGTACAGCGGCGTGGGGGCCGCGCTAAGAAACGAGATTCGCGAACTTGGGCAGGGTGGGTTCGACCTTGCGTTCTTCAGCCCCTTTTCGTACACATTCGTGACGGGGTACGACCAGATTTTGCGCTGGAACACGGGCTGGTGGGCGCGGACGAAGTTTTTTGGCGTACTGGACACGATGCTGGAAGAGGTGGCGCAGACGATCCGCCTGCTGGCCGAGCGGTTCTCCTGCCCAATATACGTACACAATAGCGCGGGCGTGGTTCAAACATTCGGATTCTGGAGCGGGGTGGCAAAGAACCTGACGTCGGCGAGGAACCGCATGCAGGCGCGGCCGTTCATCGCGCGGAAAATCGAGCGCATCGCGGGCGACCCGGCGTTTGACGGACGCGTGCGCGTGATGGATGAAGCTGCGCTGCGGGAGAAGACGAGCGATTTTGAGCTGGGAAGAGTGTTGTTCCACGGCAACGTGCTTCACCCGACACGAATGAGCATGGAGCTGGCACGCGGGCCGTATCTTGACGCGATGGCATCGGCGGCACTGCTGGCGGCTAAGAAGGTGGTTGTGTGCGACCTGGATAACACGCTGTGGAATGGCGTAATCGGCGAGGGGCCGGTGGAGCACTTCAACGACCGGCAGAGGACTTTGAAGGGGCTGAGAAACAAGGGCGTGCTGTTGTCGATCAACTCGAAGAACGACGCGAAGAACGTGGATTTCTCAGACGCGGCGCTGAAGATGGACGACTTTGTGGCTTCGCGCATCAACTGGGAGCCGAAGGTCAAGAACATGGCAAGCATCGTAGAAGAGCTGAACCTGAAGGAGAAGGACTTCGTGTTCATCGACGACCGGCCCGACGAGCTGGAGCGCGTGCAGAATGCATTCCCCGCGATGGCGGTTCTGGACGCACGCGAGGCGGCGACGTGGCGCCAACTGGCGCACTGGGAGAAGCACCTAAAAGCAGATCAGCTGGAGGACCGGACGCGGCTTTATCACGAGCGCGCCGCGCGGGAGGAGTTCCTGACGGAGGCGGGCGGGTCCGCGAAGAGCCAGGAGGATGAAGCTGCGGCGCTCGGCAACTTGCAGCTTGCGGTGCGGATCGAGCAGGCTACGCGAACGCCGGAACTGAAGCGCGCGGTGGAACTGGTGAACCGCACAAATCAATTCAACCTGTGCGGGAGCCGCGTAACCATGGACGAGCTGGAGAGGGGCTTGGGCGGGGAGCAATGGGTGATAACCGCCGCGGCGAAGGACAAGTTCGGCAGCATGGGCGTGGTGGGCGTGATGGTGGTGAGGCGCGCGGCGGCGGGACTGGAGATTCCCGTGTTCGTGCTGAGCTGCCGCGTGTTCGGGTTCGGGATCGAGTATGCACTGCTGAACGCGGTGGGCGAGCTTGGCGCGCGGGAGAGCCGGCTGCTGGGGCATTACAAGGAGACGCCGAATAACGGGCCGTGCCGCGAGTTCTATGCGAAGGCGGGACTGAAGCGGGAAGAGGCCGGATGGGCGGGGACGGTCGGCGATCTTCAACCGACTCCATCGTGGCTGGCAGTAGAGAGCATGACCGTCGGTGCCGCCGCTCGATAGCGTTTGGATTGAAAGCTCTTCCTCTGGAAGTTGCGCTCGAATGTCGTGGATCGTATCGGTTTTGCTCATCGGACTGATTGGTTTGTCAGCCATCGGTAGGGCACAGCGCACTGGCGAATGGAGATGGTCGAGGTTTGCGTTGGCGCTGGGCTTTGCGGTTTTCGAAGGACTCCTCGTCGCCGCCCCGCCGCCCCTGATGAATATGAACGCTCCGTATTTCCTGTGGGTGTGGGGCGCGACATGGGTGATTGCGATCGTCCTGATGATCTGGTTTGCGTTGTGGGCGCGGCGGTGGAAGACGCCGCAGGCCGGCCGGGACTGAAGGTCGGGGGAAAGCAGTAGCGGCGGCACGAGACTCGACCGGCCAGTGAGCGCGACGGGGCCGGAGCGCGGCGCTGGACCAGGCCCTAACCGACAAATACAAAGCAACGAAGGCCGGCGGAATCTTACGGGTGCTGCTGGACTGCGATGCGAACGGTGGCGGTGTTGCCGCTGGCGGCGAGGCCGATGAGATTTGTAGCAACGCCGGAAAGCGAAACGGGAATGAATGTGACCGAGCCATCGACGGCGGACGTGGCTGTAGAAGCCTGCGTGGCGAGGAGCGCGCCCTGAGTGCAGACCGTGTGCGGGGCGCAGGGTGGCGACCAGGCATAGAGAGCCTGATAGAGCGCGACCGTGCCGCCGGCCATGGGATTTCCGTCCATGTCGAGGAGGCGGAGAGCGATTTGGCCTGGAGTGGCAGAGGCGGCCAGAGTCTGGCTGGTTCCTGAGATGGGCTGGAGCAGGGCGTACTCGGGGCGCGCGCCGAAAACGGTAAAGGCAACACACTGGCCGGTCCCGTTGAGGCAGGCGTTGATGCTGACGGTCTGGCCCTCGGCGAGCGGGCCGACGGTGAGAGTTTTGGAAGCGATGCCGGCGGAGTTAGTGAGCGCCGCGAGAGGTCCCTGGGGAACGATGCCGCCGCCGGAGGGAGTTTGCCATGCGACCGACTGGTCAGCAAGTGGAGCGCCGCCTGAGAGCACGAGTGCCTGCACGGTCCAGGAGAAGGTGGCGCCGGCAGCGAGCGAAAGCCGCGAAGCGAGGGGAGCAAGCGTGGGCGGCGTGCCGCCGGCGAACTGCGCCTGCAAGCCGGACCCGTTGGTGAGCGAGGCAGTGACGATGGACCAGGTGCCATCGACGGCAGTGACGTTCATGGTGGCGCGGCCGTCGCCTGTCGCCGTGACGGAACAGACGGGCAGGCCGCAGGCCAGCTTGGCCGTTCCCGCAGTGAGCGTGTAGATGACCGTGACCCCGCCGGCCGGGGCAAGCGTTGAATCGAGCGCCATGACGGTGAAGGAAAGCGGCACGCCAATGGGGACGGTGTTTGAAGGCGCAGTGATGAGGGTGAGCGCGTCGCCGGTACCCGAGTCGTAGCTGACGCCGCCGGGGATGACCGCCGCGGCATAGAGCGTGGGCAGATCGTCGACCTCAACGTCGACCGAGCCAGTGACGCCGGAGGCCGCGGGCGGGGCGATGACGGTGATCTGGTTAGGCGAGATGCTGGTGACGAGCGCGGGCTGGCCGCCAACCAAAACCGTGTCGGCAAGGCGAAAGCCGGCGCCTTGAATCGTAATGGGACCGCCAGAGGCCGGAAGGTGCGCGGGCGAGACGGAGCCGGCATAGAGCAGCCATCCGTCATAAGCGTAGTCGGGGCGGCCATCGCCGCGCATGTCGGCAATGCCGATGCGGACGATATCGTCGGCGGCGCTGGCGACGCGAAGCCAGGTTTCTCCTGCGGCGAGGCCGTTGAGTCCGGGCGCGGCACCGATGGGCGTGCTGCCCACGGAATCGAAGGCGTCCCAGACGCCAATGGTGGGCATGGCCTTGGAGTTGGAAGGGGAACCGGTTTCGTCGAGGGCCTGCGTGACCACGGTGAAGATGCGATTGGCGCGGACGGGGAAGGTGAACCAGTCGGCCTGATCGATCTGGCTGAGGCGGCCGCACCAAAGCCCGGCTGTGGGCAAGGGGCGCGGCTGGGATTCGGATGCGATGGCATCGTTGAAGCCCGCGACCGGTGAGCCGGCGCCAGTGATGGTGAGAGTTTGCGAACTGCCCGCGGAGAGATTGGGGAGAGCGATCGGGCTGAGCTTGCCGGACGGCGCGACCTGGCCCAGCGTGTATGGACCCACGGAATTCTCAAGGATGTAGAGAGGATCGATGGGTTCGAAGGTGATTTGATAGGTGGCTGAAGTGACGCCGGGCGGGAGCGGAATGCCGCTCAAGTCGAAGGAACCCTGCAACGACGGGTCGTAAGAGCCCCACATGGCGAGGGGGTTGCCGTTTGCGTCACTGAAGCCGGTGACGGGGTTGCCGTGGTTGCCGCTGAAACGAGCGCCGGTAACGGCGGTGACCGTGTACTGGTAGAGAGGATTGCCGCTCGAATCGAGCGGGCGGGCAACGACGTTGACGCCCTGCATGCCATAGCCGGATGGGAAGCTGATCGTGCCGCGGATGGAGATGGTGTTGGCCGCAGTGAGTTGCTTCGACGGGAAGTTGGCGATGTTTGCCGTGGTGATGGGGTAAATGCGATTGAGCGCGGCGATGTCGTCGTAGCGGAGGTCAGTGGGGTCGGGAATGCAGTCGCCGCCGGTTGAGCCGCAGGCTCCGCTCATGGGCTGCATGACAGGCCAACCCTGTGAGGCTTCGGGATCGCTGCCTGTAAGCGCGCCGGGATTGACCTGGGAGTCATCGAGGCCGAGCACGCGGCCGAAGGCGCGCTCGAGCTCGAAGTTGATCATGTCGAGCAGATTGGCGTTGGTGGCGCAAAGACCGTTGAGAACGATGACGGCATGAGCGATGGTGGCGTCAGGATTGAAATTGTCGATCCAGACGTAGACGCCGTTGTTTTGGCAGGCGTCGGGTTGGCTGGCGCCGGCGCCGAAGATGGCGTTGATGACGGAGCCATCGGCATCGAAGATCACGGCAAGGGGATAGTTGGCAGCCGCGGTGGTGACGTCGGCTGGCGCGGTGATCTGACCTGAGGAGTTGACCTGGATGTTTGCGGCGTTGACGTCCTCATTAAGCGGGCCTTTGTCGTTGAGCGTGACTCCTGCCGTCGAAACGGCACTCCAAAGGGCTGCTGCGGCGTCAACGATCGCAGTGGCTTGCTGGTTCGTGACGGTGGCTGAGAGCGGCCCCTGGTCGACGTAGTAGTTGACTTCGCCGCCGGCCCAGTGGACGGGTTGGCCGGAAACAGCGGGGTTGAAGAAACTGGACCCCGCGATATTTTTGGGGCCGCCGGCAAGGGCGGTTGCGGGAGCGAGAAGGAGCAAAGCAAGCAGGAAGGCCGCAAGGAGGCGGGGCACGGTGGTGCGGGGCGCAGTAGAGTGCTCGGGCGCGGAGGTAGTGATGGGCACGGGGTCCCCCAGACGGGGTGGCTGGGGCATGTGCGTGTCCGCAGGTTTTGGGTGACTCTTAAAGGGTTCTAATCTTGTGGTTCTTCTCCGCGATGAGAGTTTTCAGAGCAACTCTCGCAATGATAAGGAGGCTCTGAGAAGTGTGCGGCTGTGCGACCATGCGCAATGAAGCGCACGTGAATGCGAAAGGTTAGAAGCCGCACATGCAGACGGCGCAACGGTTAGAGATTCCTCATTCGACTCATTGGCTGCTGTACATTTGTGAGCTGGCGATCTGCGGACTCGAGTCCAATTGGCTACGGATGACATCTTATGTGGAGCGGAAGGGCCTGGAGCCGGGGCACATGCGAGCGTAACGGCGCAGGCGCCTTTCCGTCTACAATCGACACGGGTAAACCGATGGCAGAGATACGCGATGTTGTGATTCTTGGCTCCGGCTGCGCCGGATTGACGGCCGCGCTCTACACGGCGCGCGGCGGGCTAAAACCGCTGGTTCTGGAGGGCCATGAGCCCGGAGGGCAGCTTTCGATGACCACGCTCGTTGAGAACTTTCCGGGCTGGCCCGAGGGGATTCAGGGGCCGGAACTGATCGACAACATGAAGAAGCAGGCGGCGCGGTTCGGCGCCGAGTACCGGCATGCGCACGTGACCAGGGTGGAAGCACATACGCATCCGATCCAGCTGCGGATCTCGGCGGGCGAGATTCATGCGCGGACGCTGATTGTGGCCTCGGGCGCAAGTGCGCGCTGGCTCGGACTGAAGAGCGAACAGGCGCTGATTGGGCGCGGCGTATCGAGCTGCGCGACGTGCGACGGGTTCTTCTTCCGCGACAAAGACATTGCGGTGGTGGGCGGAGGCGACTCGGCGATGGAAGAGGCGATTTTTTTGTCCCGTTTTGCTTCGAAGGTGACGCTGCTGCACAGGCGCGACGCCTTCCGCGCCTCAAAGATCATGCTGGAGCGCGCCATGGCGCACCCGAAGATTGAGTTGCGGACGAACACGGTGGTGGACGAAGTGCTGGGCGTGGAAGAGGGCGAGGTTAAGGGCCTGCGCCTGCGCGACTTGAAGAGCGGCGAGTCGGACGAGCTGGCTGTGAAGGGGATGTTCCTGGGCATTGGGCACGAGCCGAACGCGAAGATGTTCGCCGGCCAGATCGATCTGGACGAAGACGGGTACATCAAGACGACGAACAACGTGTTCACGACGAAGAACGGCGCGATTGTGCCGGGTGTGTTTGCCTGCGGCGATGTGCAGGACCGGCGGTACCGGCAGGCGGTCACGGCGGCTGGCTCAGGGTGCATGGCGGCGTTGGAGGCGGAGAAGTACCTCGAGGAGCGCGGGCGCTGAGGCGCGCTGGCTGAGTGATGACGGCGCTCAAGAAAAATCTCGAACAACTTGAAGAAGCGATCGATGCGGCCTGCCGGGCGGCGGGGCGCGCGCGACGCGAAGTCGAGTTGATGGCGGTGTCGAAGACGTTTCCCGCGGAAACGATTGCAGAGGCCGCTCGGCTGGGGTTGACGCTGTTTGGCGAGAATCGGGTGCAGGAATTTAACGCCAAGGTGCTGCATGCGGCGGAAACCGGAACCTGGGCGGTGCGAGAGAGACTGCGCTTTCATTTGATTGGCCACTTGCAGTCGAACAAGGCTGCGAAGGCGGCGGAGCTTTTTGACGGGATCGATTCGCTGGATTCTGTTTGGCTGGCCGAACGATTGAATGAGGCGGCGGGGAGATTCGGCAAGCGGCTACCCGTGCTTATCGAGGTGAAGTTGAGCGCTGAAGCAACGAAGACAGGGGTCGAGCCGGAGTCGGATGAGGCGGCGCGGCTGCTGGAGCGGCTGCCGGACTTTGAGAATCTTGAGGCGCGCGGGCTGATGACCATAGCGCCGTGGGGCGCGGCGGAGGATGTGACGCGGACGTGTTTCAGGGACCTGCGCGTGTTGCGTGATCGATGGGCCGCGGCGCATCCGAATCTAAAACTCGACGTGCTGTCGATGGGGATGAGCGGCGACTTTGCGCTGGCGATTCAGGAGGGCGCGACGCGAATCCGCATCGGGACGGCGCTGTTCGGCAAGCGCACGCCGCAGGGGGAGCGGCGGAGCCAGGAATCGGAGCTCGACTGATGCTGCGCACGGCGACGGGCGGTGTGACACTGGCGGTGCGCGCACAGCCGGGTGCGAAGAGAACAGCGATCGTTGGTATTTACGGCGCGGGCGCGGCAGCGCAGCTCAAGGTCGCCGTGCAGGCTCCGCCGCTGGAAGGGCGCGCGAACGCGGCACTCCAGGAATTCTTCGCGGAGTTGTTCGGCTTGCCGAAGAGCGCCGTGGAGCTGGTGTCGGGCGGGATGTCGCGCAGCAAAGTGTTCCTGCTGCGTGGAGTAACGATGGCGCGCGCAACAGCGGTGCTGGCGCAACGGATCGACGTTTGACTTATTTCCTTTTAACCAACTGACGCTCGAGTTCCGCCTTGAATGCCTGCTCGCGATCGATCACATAATCTCTGTACCCATTGGGATCGATGAAGGCGTCGCGATCGCCGGCAGTCCAGCGAGCGTATTTTTCGGTGAGGCCGAAGTAGGAGCCGTGCGCGCCGAGGAAGATGTCGCACGGCAGACGCTTGAGGACGGCAAATCCTCGTTTGTAGTCGGCGGCGATTTGCGGATAGGCATTGTTGTTGACCAGCTTGTATCCATCATTAACATTCGGGCTGCCGACGATGACGACATGCAAAACGCGGACGCCTTCTTTCTCGTCAAGCGTCCAGGTGGTCGTGCCCCTGGTATGTCCGGGCGTTAAGTGTGCGGTAAGGACCGTGTCGCCGAGCTTGACCGTGTCGCGGTCATGGAGCACACGATCGACGTGCATGGGCGGATAGCGCATGATTTTCTCCGCGCCGTACTGGAAATCTGCCTTGCCGCCTGACTCGACGACAGGCACATCGCCATCCATGACGTAGTATTTGGCGCCGGAGAGCTGAACGATGCGCGCGCTCCCCGCGCAGTGATCGTTGTGCGCGTGGCTGATGAGCAGGATCTTGATATCGGTAAAGTGGAAGCCCAGAGATTCGACGCTTTTCTGGATGAGCGGAACTGAAACCTCAAGACTCGAGTTGATGAGGATGAGCCCCTGGGGCGTCGCGATGAGGTAGGATGCGAGGTCTTCGCTGCCGACGTAGTAGAGGTTGCCCGCGAGGCGGAAGGGCGGGAACGGCCTGGTCCATGTGGGATTGTACTGGGCCGCGAGCGGGAGTGTGCGAGCGAGAAGAGCGAGCAATAAAAAGCGACGTGCAAGTCGGATGACGTTCATGGTGTATCTCGAAGAGCGATGCGACGGGTAAGCGTTTCGATGGCGCGCTCGAGGTGGACGCCGCGAGAGCCCTTGACTAGGACGACGTCGCCGGATCGGAGATTTTCCGCGAGCCACTCCCCGGCGGTTTCGGCGTCGCGAAGAAAGACGGCAGGAACGCCGCCGGCACAGGCGGCTGTTGCGAGGTGTTCGGCGTTGCCCTCGACGGCCACGACAAGATCGAGGCCGGCCTCGGCAGCGGCGCGCCCGCAGGCGATGTGCAGCGCAGGACCGTGCTCGCCCAGCTCGAGCATCCCTCCGGCGACCAGGATGCGGCGGCCTTTTGCGGGGCGCGCGGCGAGAGTGCGGATCATGGAGCGCAAGGCTTCAGGGTTGGAGTTGTAACTGTCGTTGAGGACGGTAGCACCGGCAATCTCGATGACCTGGCCGCGCTTGTCGCCGGCGGTGAGGGAGGCAATGGCGGCGGTGGCGGCCTGGAGATCGACGCCGGCCTCGAGCGCGACGGCCAGGCCGGCGATGACGTTGAGGGCATTGTGCGCGCCGAGCATGCGGAGCGTAAAGCCGCCTTCTTTCTCGCCGGCCCGGTAGCGGACGTGCAGGCCGTCGAGATCTTCGGTTGTGGAAAGGATTTGCGGATCGGCGCAGGGGCCGCTGCCGAAGTAGACTGCGCGGCCGTGAAAATCGCGGCCGAATTGCGCGGCATAGTTGTCGTCGCAATTGAGGAAGGCAACGCCATTTGCCGGAAGCGACTCGACGAGCTCGAACTTGGCGCGGGCGATGCCTGCCTGGCCATCGGCAAAATTCTCGATGTGCGCGGAGCCGACGTTGGTAATCACGCCCCAATCGGGCGCGGCGATGCGCGCGAGGGCGGCAATCTCGCCGGAGTGGTTCATGCCCATCTCGACAACGGCGAATTCGTGCTCGGGCTGAAGGCGAAGAAGCTGCAGAGGCAGGCCGAAGTTGTTGTTCAGGTTGCCCTGAGATTTAAGAACGCAGAACTTTGCGGAGAGCGCAGCGGCAACGGCTTCCTTGGTGGTGGTTTTTCCTGCCGAACCGGTAATGGCAACGAGATGATGGCCCCACTGGAGCCGCGCATGGTGGGCGAGCGCCTGCAGGGAGAGGAGTGGATCGTCGGTGATGAGCAAGGGATGGGCAAGCGCCGCATCGGGAAGGGAGGCCGCACGTGCGTGGGAGACGACTGCAGCGACTGCTCCGCGGTCGAGCGCGGCGGCGACGAAGTCATGGCCATCGTGGCGCTCCCCCCGAACAGCAAAGAACAGCTCGCCGGGTGCGATGGTGCGCGAGTCGATGGAGTATCCGGAGGCAACGAGCGCGCCTGCATTAGTCACACTGGCCGGCGCCTCGAGTACGGCCCTGGCGCCCATCGCCACTTCAGCAAGCGTGAGATTCATCGCCCTTCACGATAGCCCAATTCGCCAAGGATGGAAAGCGCGACCTCGGCGTCGTCAAACGGTATGGTGCGGCCGGCGAGAATCTGTTCTTTCTCGTGGCCTTTGCCTGCGATCAAAACCACGTCGCGGGGTTTGGCGGCCGCAAGCGCGAGACGAATTCCCGAGGCGCGGTCAACCTCGATGGTATAAGCGACGCCAGTGGACTGAAGTCCAGGCTCGACTTCGGCGAGGATGGCCGCGGGGTCCTCGGAGCGAGGATTGTCGCTGGTGGCGACAACGAAGTCGGAACCTTCTCCGGCGGCCAGGCCCATTTTGGGACGCTTGGTGCGGTCGCGATCGCCGCCGCAGCCGAAGACTGTGATGACGCGAGCACCGGAGACGGCGGTCATCTGGCGGGCGAGCGCCGTGAGGTTGCGCAATGCATCGTCAGTGTGCGCGTAGTCGACGATGACGGTGAATGGCTGGCCCGCGTCGACCGGCTGGAAACGGCCGGGAACGGGCCTGAGCATTGGAACAGCAGCGGCGAGATGAGAGAAAGAAACGCCGCGCGCGTGCGCAGCGGTAAAGGCCGCAAGAAGATTCAGGACGTTGACCTCGCCGGCGAGATGGGAGGTGAGGCAGGCCGAACCGGCGGGAGTTTCGAGTTCGATTACCGCGCCCGAAGGTGTAAGCGTGTAGCCGGCCGCGCGCCATTCGCCTTGGCCGATGCCATAAGTACGAATCTCGGCGCCGGCGCTGCGTGCAGCGTGTGCGAGATCGCCTGCGCGCGGATCGAGCGCATTGATGACCGCGACGCGCGGCGGCGGATAAACCGAGCCGTCGAAGAGCAGGCGTTTGGCGGCGAAGTATTTCTCCATCGTCTGGTGGTAGTCGAGGTGGTCGCGGGTGAGATTGGTGAAGACCGCGACGTCGAAGGGAATTCCGATCATCCGGCCCTGATCGAGAGCGTGGCTCGAAACTTCGGTGACCAGCTCATCCGCGCCGCGTGCAACGCCCTCGGCCATCAACTCGAAGAGGTCACGGGACTCGGGCGTGGTGTGGACGGAGGGGCGCGTCTCGCCTGCGACGTGATACTCAATCGTTCCAATCAGCACCGTAGCACGCGCGGCGGTGTTTAGGAGCGACTCCGTGAGGAACGCAGTGGTGGTCTTGCCGTTGGTGCCGGTAATGCCCGTTGCGGCGAGCGAGCGCTCGGGGTGGCCGAAGAATGCAGCAGAGGCCTCGGCGAGTGCGCGCCGTCCGTGTTCTACGTTGAGAATAGGAAGGCCAGGCTGGTAGACGGTGAGATGGTCGAAAGTCTGCGCGGAGTCGGTGACGATGCCCAAAGCGCCGGCGGCGAGGGCTTGTTCGACAAACCGACTGCCGTCGGTTGAGCCGCCTTTCATCGCGACGAAAACGGCTCCGGGGCGCACTCGGCGAGAGTCGTATTCAACACCGGTGATGGGCACGGACGAGCTGCCCGACGCGCCGACGGAAGTCACTTCGGCGATGAGATCGTTCCAATTCATCTCGTGGTTGATTGTAGATTGCCGGTGCGGGGCGCGGATCGGCGAGTGGAATGAGGGGCGCCTTCGATCAGGGGTAGGTTTCAACGAACTTGGTCACGCCCTCTAGGAGAACCTGGCGTCCGCCGTCGTCGCCGGCGGCTTGTTCGGCTGCTTCAAGGAGCGCCGAGAGGGAGTTCTTCATCAGCTCGTATTGCGTCTCGGCTTCTTTCGCGGAGCCGAAGAAACGTGTGTGCATCATCCAGCCATAAATGCCGCAGGTGATCGCGAAAGGAGCTACGCCGGCCTCACGTTCAAGAGTGATTCGCGCGCCAAGGGGATGGTCTTCATCGTGGACGATGATGCCTTGCTCGGAGCCCGATTGGCCGAGGGTTGCACCGTCTTCGAAAGACCGCCACGAAAGTTCTCTCATGAGCTTCGATTATCGGAGTTGAAACTCGAATTTGTGAAGCAGGCGATGAATGGTTTTCGGCGAGATGCCCATGCGATTGAGCCTTTGGGTGCCGGCTTATCAGTCAACCAGAAGCGGGTAACCGAACGGTGTTCCAATGGTTATACCCCAATGGGTTAGAAGGTAACCGCGAACCAGGCGGCCGCAACTTGACCGAATTGACGGGCACGAGGCGTTCTGATACAGCAATGGAATGGTCTCCTGCAAGTCGAGGTTTCTCGTCGCGGTCATTGGTGTGCTGTCGGCTCACTGGACTTTGTGCGGGTGTGGGAGCCCGGGATCGAGCAGCGGGGGACAAATCTCCAACTCGAACGGAGTGACTTCAATCGGTCCCATTTTCCCGGGTGGAATTGGAGTTTCTCCCGATCTATTTGGTTCGCAAGGCGTGGCTATTGATTCCGACAACCACGTCTACATCAGCTCCACACAACAGTTGACTGCCTACGGCAAAGACTGGGGAGTTTTGTGGAGCAACACCAATCCGCTCTCCGGGATGAGGAGTGGGGTGACTCACCTGGGAGACGTCGCCTACTACAACGGGTATATCTACGGACCGGTCGAAGCGTGGAACGGCTGCAACAGCTTCTTGCCTGCGGTGCTGGCCGTATATGACGCAAAAACAGGACAGCTGGTTACATGGAGCGATATCACCGCGGATGGACATGAGGCCAGTTCGGTGGCGGTGGTTCCAAGCACGAATCAGATGGTCGTGTCGAGTTTTTGCAGCGCGGAGAATGGCAATGCGACGTTGTGGACCTACGATCTGAATGCACTGACGACGAATGCGCCGGGCAGCACAATGACCTACACCGGTACGATCACACTGTCCACAGCGATTCCGTTGATCCAGGGCATCAGTTGGGATGCCACAGCAAATCAGTTCGCGATTTCCGCGGATGTGGGCGGGAACGCGGGAAGCTTATGGCTTGCTTCGGCCACAGGCACGGTCAGCGGCCCGATCTATGTGATCCCGTCAGCGACAAGGCTGGAACTCGAAGGCCTGGACTACAGTTCGGGGATTCTTTACTACCTCGAAAACGGGTATGTCACAGGAATAGGGCCGGTTCCGGCGACTCCAACCTTCAGCGTGGCGCCCGGCGCCTATTGCGGAACGCAGACGGTCGCGATCTTTGATGCCACAGCGGGCGCGACCATTTACTACACCACGGATGGATCGACACCCACCACAAGCTCAACGGTGTTTTCCGCGCCGCTCACCGTTGCAGCGAGCGAGACGGTCAGGGCCATGGCGATGGCCGGCGGCTTAGCCGGCAGCGGCCAGGCCACAGCCGCTTACACCATTCAGACATCCGGATGTTCAGCGGCGATGGTACGTCATTGAGCTCCGCCGCGCTGTCCCAGCCTTTCTGCAAAGGAGCCGCGGAAAGGCTGGGAGCCGGGCATCTATGGTAGGTCGAAGTTGAATGTCGTCACGCCCGGCCCGGAAGGCGTGATATTTGAGTCGTCGAGCCCGACGTTGGCATACTGGGTGCTTTGCTGTGCCGTCGAATCGAGATGGACGTGCGCGAGATAGATACCGAGGATATGGTTTTCGTCGTATCCCTCGAACTCAGAGTAAGCGCCCGATTGTGAGTTTGCCGCCGTCAGGCCGTCGACCACGATGTCCTGGTATTCGGGAATCGTCGCGTTGTTGGCCGTGGAACAGCTGTAATCGGTGGCGAAGTACATCAGGTGCTTTACGCCGATCAACTGTGTATGCATGAAAGTGACCTGTTGGACCAGGCCGCCGCAGCTGGGGCTCGTCTTGATACGAATCCCGTTGTTGTCAGAGGAGACGTTTCCGAACATGTCCGTTCCGAAAACAGTGTTGTGATCCCACAGCACGTTGGTCACCCCGTACATGGTCTGGCTTCCGATGGATAGCCCGTGAGTGCCGTAGAGCAGATTGTCCTTCACGGTAATGTCGAAAGCCGGAGCGGAGTTGGTTTTGACCACAATCCCGTCGTCGCCATCTTCGATTGAAGAGTGAGTGACGGTCACATCGCTCAGACTGTCGATGTCGACACCGTCAGTATTCTTGGTGTTCGCGGGTGTGGCCACCGTCAATCCCCATACGGTCACGTCCGATCCGTCTTCCATGTAAAGGTGCATCTTGCCGGAATTGGTGAGGGTGACGTTGTAGACGGTGAAGTTGGTGATGTGCTTGGCGTTGACGAGGCGCGGGGTTCCGGAGATGCCCAGATCGGCGCGCCCGTCGATCGTACCCGGCCCCATGATCGCGGCGCTGTCGCCCTTGACGGAGATAAATTGACTGGTCCCGTAATTATTACCGAAGAGCGTGACGCCGCTCGAGACGACCAGCCCTTCACCGTTGACCGTAAGCGCACCGGCGTAGAAGGCGTCGCTGGTGGTTGTGGGCTCCAGGACCACGCTTGCGCCCGTGCCTGCGCAGCTAGTGAGCGCACCCTGCAGGCGGGCTGTATCGTCATCGACCGATGCGGGCGGGGTTGCGCGTTGCGAGCTGCTGAATTGAGCCTGCAAAACCATGCAGACGGCTGGGTAGGTGGGTTCGTGGACTGTGCGCGGATCGCCGGTAGCGATTGTCTGCGCAAACACGGTGGATGTGAAAGCAAGAGCAGCGAGCGCGGCCCATAGGGCGCGCGGGGGACGATGCAACTGCATGGGAATGACCTCCGTGTGGCAGGCCAACGAGTGCAATCTATCTAAAGTGGTCTGACCACCGTGATGGCGAGAGTAAAGGAGCGCGAGAACGGCTGTCAAGCGAAAATTGAGTGAAAGCCCGCGGGGCAATCGAAGGCGGAAAAAGGCGGAACTGTGCGGGCCAGAGCGGAATCACCGCGCGCAGCGGACGACGATCTTTGTGCCAGCGGGGACCATGGTGCCGGCAGCCGGAGCTTGCTCGCGGGCGATGCCGCTACCGACGATTTCTGCTTCAAAGCCGGCGCTGCCGGCTTCCTGAATGACCTCACGCATGGGCAAACCGATAAGCGAAGGCACACGCAATTGGCCAGAGTCTGCAATAACCACTGCGTCAGCAGGCGCCGCCGCCGATTGGGATTGCTGGGGGTTGGTTTGAGGCGGCGCAGCGGGGGAGGGCTGAGGCCCGTGACCGTGCGTGGAATCCGAGAGCGCGGTCACGGTTGGGGTGACGGCTGAAGTTTCAGGCGGCACCGCGCTCGCGGCGCGCGCTGGTGGAGCGCGGAGCGGGTCGTCGCTGGGCAGATCGTTGGCGGCATCGTAGAGCGCCTGGATGCTTTCGCCCTGGGCGGGTGCATCGTCTTCGGTGACGGGCGCGTCTTTCTTTGAGGCCAGGTCAGCAGGGCGCAGGTCGATGTCGTGCTGCACGCCCAGGTATTCGAGAACCTGCTGCGCGACCTCGGCGAAGACCGGCGCGGAGACTTCGGCGCCATAATACAGACCTTTGGGCGAATCGAGGACAACGGCCACGGAGATGACGGGAGAGTTGACCGGCGCGAAGCCCGCAAACGAGGCGATGTGCATGGTCTTCGAATAGGTGTGCGTGACGGGATCGATTTTCTGCGCAGTGCCTGTCTTGCCGCCGGAAGAGTATCCGTCTAGCTGCGCCGACTTCCCGGTGCCAAAGAGAACGACACCTTCCATCATTTTGCGCATCTGCGCGGCAGTGAGCGTGCTGATGGCGCGGTGCGCGCCAGGCGGAAGTTGGCTCGGCAGATCTTCACCAGCTCTGACGGGGCTAGCTAGGAATTGCGGGGCCTGCGCCTGTTGTCCTGAATCTGGAGTCGTCTGGCCCTGCATGAGGATGTGCGGTGGCAAGTAGACGCCGCCGTTGGCGATGGTGGAGACCATGGATGCAAGCTGCAGCGGTGTGACGGCGACTTCCTGGCCGATGGCGACGTAACCGATTGACGCCGGCTGCCACCGTGCGAGCGGACGCAGCAACCCACGAGTTTCACCGGGAAGCTCAATGCTCGACCGCGACCCAAATCCGAAGTTGCGAATGTACTGATACATTTTGTCGGGGCCAACCCTGAGCGCAAGCTTGATGGCGCAGACGTCGCTGGAGTGAGCCAGAGCGTCGGCTACCGTGATGGTACCGAGGCCGCGATCGCTCTTGTCATCGTGGATCACCTGCCCGGCGACTTTAATCTGTCCGCCTGAGCAATCGATCATTTGATCGGGAGTGGCCACTTGGGTATCCATCGCGGCAGAGTAGGTGACGAGCTTGAAAACGGAGCCCGGTTCGTACACGTCGCTGACAGCGTGATCGCGGAGCACGGCCGGCTTGGTGTGACGAAACTGATTGGGATTGAACGTGGGCCGAACGGCAAGAGCAAGTATCTGGCCGGTGTGCACGTCCTGCACAACGACCGTTCCGTTCACGGCCTGCGTTTTTTCCATCGCGTGATCGAGCGCGCGCTCGGCCATGAACTGGATATTCTCGTCGATGGTGAGAACGAGATTGCGGCCGGGTTCAGGGTCGTGTTCGCTCGAGCCGAGAACCTTGCGGCGCGCATCCATCGCCGTGTACATCAGGCCCGGCTTTCCGTGCAACTCGCCGTCGAATTTCTCTTCCAGGCCTCCGAGGCCGTCGTCATCAGTGCCAACGTAGCCGAGAACCTGCGCGGCAAGTTGATTATCGGGGTAAAAGCGCTGGAACTCCTTCTGGAAGTAAATGCCCTTCATATTGAGGGCCTTGACCGCGGCGTCGACCTGAGGCGTGACGCGGCGCGCGACCCAGGCAAAGTTGCGGCCATCATTGAGCTGCCTGGCGATCTGGTCTGAAGTGGTGAGCGCGTCCTCGGGGTCAGTGTGGACGATGGCGGCGAGCGTGCGCGCGGCTGCCTGTTTATCCGCGATCTGGGAAGGGTCGGCGTAGATAGAGTCGACCAGGACGGTCATGGCCATCTCGCGCATGTTGCGGTCGTAGAGAATGCCGCGGCGCGGAGCGACCTCAAAGGTGCGTTGTTGCTGTTTTGCGGCGCGCTCCACGAAGTCCTGGTGGCGCACAATCTGCAGCCAGAACAGACGGCCTGAGATGGCGCATAACCAAACAAGAAAGAGGAGGCAGATGACGAAGAATCGGGCCCGTTTGAGGGGCGCGCCTTTGGGGGTTTGGGAACGGCTGCGGATGGGGTGGACGGCTGCCGACATTTTCAAATCCGCTCTCAGCTCTTAGCTTTCAGCAATCAGCTCCAAAATTTCGCGTTGCAGCTCCGTGCCGGTAAGTGGAATCAAATCGGTTTCCAATCTGTTTGCTGCTTGGAAACCAGAACTGAAAGCTGACAGCTGTTTACTGCGCCGCGGGCGCTGGAGAAGCGACCTGTGCGAGCACAGGAGCACCGGACGCAGGGCGGCCGTCAGAGTAAATCACCTGGCCAGGCTGCGGCTCGGCTAGGCCAAGCTGGTGAGCCATCTGGTCGATGCGGCCGGGCTGCGTGAGCTCAGCCTCGCTGAGGTGCAATTGGCGATTCTCCTCGCGCAACTGATCGAGCGTCTGCTTCTCGCTTTCCACGCAGTAGCTGCTCTCAATGGCGTAGAAGTGCTGCAGGCCGTAGATCATGATGAGCGAGAAAAGAACAGCGACGGCAGCGGAGAAGACGCGCATCTCGCGCACGCGGACAGGGTCGGACGCCTTGACCAGGCGCGTGTTGTCAAAGTGCTTTACGAAATAGAACTCTGGCGTGCGCACGCGACGGCGGCGCTGCGCCTGCTGCGAGATTAATTCCGCGTTGTGCTCGGCGATTCTCGCGGCCCAGCTACGGCCGGTCTCAAAATATGTTGTCGCACATGCCGCCATGGGTGCTCTCCTTCGTCCCTAGTCCCTATTCCCTGTTTCTCCGCCGCTCTCAGCTTTGCACTGCGTGAGCGCGGGTTGCGTTCAATCTCTTCTTCGCCCGCAGTCACGGGTTTCCTGGTCAAGACTTTCCAGATCCCGTGCTGCGCGCCTTCCCGGATACTGTCCTTCGCGATGCGATCTTCCAAAGAATGAAAACTTATGACAACGAGCCGTGCGGAGGGCCTAAGCAACGCTGGTGCAGCCTCAAGCAATGCCCGGATTTCGTCCAATTCGCGGTTAACGAAGATTCGCAACGCCTGAAATGTTCTGGTAGCCGGGTGAATATGTTTCATTGGCGGGACGGCCGAAGCTACGATCCGGGCCAACTGCGCCGTGGATGTAATCGGCCGCCCTCGCACAATGGCTCTGGCGACTGTCCGCGACCTCCTTTCCTCACCGTATTCGTAAATGAGATTCGCCAGCTCGCGCTCGCTCGTCTCATTCACCACTTGTTCGGCGGTGGGCTGGGATCGCGAATCCATTCGCATATCCAGCGGCCCGTCCGCCTGAAAACTAAACCCTCTTCGCGCCTCGTCGAACTGCAGGCTGCTTACGCCGAAGTCGGCCAGCAGGCCATCGGCCGAAGCCGGCGCTACGTACGCGGCGATGCGGCTGAACGCATCGCCGATGAAACTCACTTGCGGCGCCTGGCTGCCGAGCTCTTGGCAAACCCTCGCGAGCCGGGCCCTGGCCAACTCAAGCGCCTCGGGATCGCGCTCAAAGCCGATCAGGCGTCCCGCCGATCCCAGTTGCCTGACGATGCCTTCAGCATGTCCCGCCAGGCCGAGCGTGCAGTCGACGATGGTTGCGCCGGGCCGCACGCGCAGAAACTGCAGCACTTCATCGAAAAGAACCGGCACATGGCGTGCTTGCGGCTGCGTCATGCGAGCCCCCCTGAGGGGCTTACGTCTCGCTCCGGCGGCGGAAAAGCGCCGCCACAGTCTTGCGATCGTCGGGGGTCAGAGCCTGGGAGGGCAGTGACTCCTCGAGGAGGGCAAGGTTGTGTACCTGGAGGTGATTCACTTTGCCCATGACCGCGACCTCGGCATCGAGCTTGGCCGCGGTGCGGAGGATCTGCGGCAGCAGAACGCGCGCCTGGCTATCGATCTCGACCTGTTGGCCGTAATAGCTGGTCATGTGCAGATACTTGTCTACGGCGTCGTCCATGGTGCTGGACTCGGCCAGAAGGGCTTCTTGCTTTTCCCACTCGGGCAGGGGCCAAATCTCGGCGCTCTTACCGTCGACTGAGGTGATGTAAAACTGGGAAACGTTCTGGGCGTCCAGCAGCTGCTTGAAGGCAGCCGGAAGCTTCAGGCGTCCCTTCTCATCGACCTTGGCCGTGTGGTTGCCGCGAAACATACGTCGTCCTCGTTCGTCTCCCGCGGCCCCTGGCACCGGCCGTACCGCGAACCGAACCCATTCAGAGGTCATTCCGGGTTAGCCACACTGATTCCCTCGTGCGCTCGGCTGCCGGAATTCCATCCTCCAGGTGGGAATCGGAGTAAACTTAGGAAGAAAGACGGGTTATCGGGTGGTCCAGAAAGCTCCACTCAACTCCAGAATCCTCCACCTCGGACGATAGTACCCCTGAACAATGTTTCCGCCAAGCAAAAAATCAGTGGAAACCTTAGGAAAATCAGGCTCTCCGCAGGAACGCCGACTAATAGAAGAGAAAAATTCAGGCACCACAAGATATGGGGTTTACTGCTGTGATTCCCCCGTCTGGACAGGTGTTTCCGGGTGTGATAGGGGAACAAAAAGCGAAAGTAACAGGTTTAGGCAAGTCGAGAAGAGGCCACAGCGCGCGCTTCAGGATTCTGGTGGAGCAAATTGGAGCGGGGCTATGACCTGCGGGCGCCGGAATGGGAAGCGGAGAGCGTCAATCTGCGCCGTGGGTCAGGCGGAAGACCGTTTGTGCGATTTGGCGCGGAGGTTGGCGCGGTCGAGGACGAGCCGGAAAAGATAGACGAAGATGAGGATGTTGATGGTGAGAAGGCTAACGCGGATCCAGGTGACGCGGCGGAAGTTTTCGAAGATTTCCCAGGGCAGGAAGGAGGCCGTGATGGCGAGAGTGAGGAACTCGCCCCAGGCCTTTTCGAGATACAGGCCGATCCCTTCAGCGAAGGAGATGGCGGCATAAGAGAAGGCGACCAGGCCGATGCGGCGCAGGGTGGGGTCGTTGAGGAGCGAGGCTTTCTCGAGGAGAAAGTTGACGAGGCGTGACTCGGGATCGAAGTGGAGATGGTCGGCGAGGATGCCGATCTCGTCAGCGACGTCTTTGTGGAGCAGGCGATGGGCGCCAATGCCGATCACGACAAACAGGAGCGCATGGAGGAATTTGTCCGCTGCGATGAGAAGCAGCCACCGGTTGTGACGTCGGCCGCCGGAGCGGGTTAGGGATGAGAAGGGGGACATGATGGCGGGATGGGTGGCTGAATTCAAGAGTACATGATGAGGCCGCGGAGTCAGGCCGGGACGCCTCGGCTACCTTCTGATGTGCAGAAGCGAGTTGCGGTCGAGGGTTTGGCCGTCGAGGATGACGGTGGATATGCGGCGAGCGTTCCAGACGTTGGTGGTGGGGTCGGAGTCGAGGACCAGGATGTCGGCGCGGCGGCCGGGAGCGATGAGGCCGAAATCGTTCCAGCCGAACTGGAGGGAATAGTTGTTGGTGGCGGCGGCGAGGGCCTCGCGCGGCGAGAGGCCAAGCCGGACCAGCAGCTCAAGCTCAGTGTGGAGCGAAACGCCGGGCATGGTGCCCATGGCGTCAGCGCCGGAGCCCGCGAGGTAGTGGGGAAATGCGGAGAAGATTGTCTGGTTGATGCGCCAAAGGCGCAGGGCGCTCTGGTCGGCCTTCTTTTGCAAGTCCTGTTCCATCCAGCGCTGGCCGATGGCGGGCAGACGGTGCGCCCAGGAGGGAAGGGGAAACGTCATGTCGCCGGTTGCCGGGTCGCTGGGATGGAACATGCGGCCCGGATCGAGGAGGGTGGCGGCGGGCTCCTGCCATAGATTGCGATGGTCGGGGAGCTCGACGTAGTAAAGGCTGAATGTGGGCATGAGCGCGGCATGATGCGCGGCGAGGAACCGTGCGTAGTCGCGCAGGTGAGCGTCGGTAGGCGGCAGGCGCTCGGAGTAATCGTAAGCCGTGTCGGCAGAGGCGCCGTCGGGATCATCAACGAGGGGACGCTGCAACTCCGCGGGAATGACGCCGAGGTCGTAGTGGTCCATGGAGACCAGAGCGTCAACTCCGGATTCGACGCCGACGCGATAGGGCGTGGAGACAAACTGGCCGTAGGTGACGAGGCCCATTTCGTGGGCGCGGGCGATGATCCACTGCGAATTTGCAGCGGTCAGGTGAGCGGTGAGGAGCAGCACACGCGTGCCGATGAAAGCGGTGTCGGCCATCTGGCGGGCGGTGTCCTGCGGGCTGAGCTCGACAGGATGCGCGCCCTCGCGCAGCTTCGAGACCCACTCGGGATGCCGGGCAAGCAGGCTCCAATTGTCGGTGACGCCGATGGTGTCAACGGGGTAAATGCGCGGGCTGGGCTGGGCGGCCAGGTCGATGAAGCCCCGCTCCGAGTCAGCGCGAGCGACGACGGTGGTGACGCCCATATAAAGATTGGCGTTGGCCTGGGCCTGGGAGTTCATGCCGGCATAGCCGTCGATTAGGCCGGGAACGAGAAATTTGCCGGTACAGTCGATGACGCGAGCGCCCTTTGGGATAGGGACCTGGTCGGGCATGCCGACGGCAACGATGCGGCCGTCCTGGATGACGACGATGGCGTCAGGAATGTCGCGCGCGGAGTCGCCCCAGTTGGTGAGGTCGACGACGGTGCCGCCGGCAAGCACCAAAGGAGCCTGAAGCGGTACAGACTCGGGTTGCGAACGGGCAGGAATAGAAGCCAGAGCGCAACCAACAACGAGCAGACCCCGGTAAAAGTGACGCAGTCGCATGAAAGGTCGTTCTGATGAGGATTGTCGCATAGGGAGCAGCGCAGTTCGCGGGTTGAGCGGAACCCCGCGATCGATGAGCTAAGGTTTGACCCCCGCCGAAGAGATTTGAGCAAAGAAGGCCGTGGAGCGGGAGCGTGTAAGGGCCGCAGCAGCGGCGACGATCAGGATGGGAAAGAACTGTACGGTGTAGCGCGGCTCTGGATTCTCCATGGCGCCAAGGATGATGAAGCGCACGACGACGTAGGAGATGAGCATCAACGCCCAGGGCACGTGGCCACGGATAAAGGCCCAGGCGGCAGCAGCGACATAAAAGAGATTGATAAGGCCGAGGAGAATTGCAAAAACGGTTTGGGCAGGGTGTTCACTCCAGTTCCACCAGAAGACGTCGAGGTCGAACTCAAGCGTCCTGGGGCGGAACAGCATGTCCGCATCGCGCAGCAACGGAAGGGCTATGTAATAGCGCAACGGGTGGTCGTGAATGCTCTCGTTGGCCACGGCAGCAAAGCGATCGACCAGCGAGGGAGAGAGCGCATCGTCACGGTTGTATTCTGCGAGGAGTTGGAGCGTGAGTTCGCGCTGCTGGGGCGAGTTGTATGCGCGCGGGGGAATGTCGGCGGGGTCTACGAACTCGCCGGGAAACCTCCAGCAGACAACGGCGGTGTCGACGAAATCGATGGTCCAGGTGCGGAGCCAGCGGCGCGCGCCGGCAATCGACTGCTCGCCGGGGTCGGCATAGCGCGGGGCGAGCGGCTGAAAGATGTGAAAGACCTCCCAGTTGCGCACCGTCCACGGGACGAGAGGGAGCAGGGCGACCACGCAGAAGATGGATGTGACGGCGAGGCTGCGGCGGAGCGCAATGCCGGCCGGCTGCGCGGCTGTGCGTGCGCGCATCGTGTAGAAAAACAGTCCCAGGGCGATCGAACCGAAGAGGACAACGCCGTCGGGGCGTAGAAGCGTGGCGAAAGCCGCGGCACAGCCGGCGAGCATCAAGGCCCACAGGTCGCGGGATCCGGATGTTTCAGCAGCGAGGGCGCGGCCGGCCGCATAGATGCCCAGAGAGACGGCGAAGACTGAGAAGCACTCGGTCATGGCGATGGCAGAGTAGACCGCGGTGAAGGGGCAGAGCATGGCGAGGGCCAGAGACACTTCTGCTGCGCGTTCAGAAAGAAAGCGGCGGGCAAAGGCCGCAAGCAGCAGCCCCGAGGCCAGATCGGCAAGCGTTTGAAAGAGGAAGACGGTGGTGAACCAGGTATTCGGCCAAAGCCGCGCGAAAAGCTGCTCGAATGTGGCGAGAAAGATGGGATAGGCAGGAAGGCGATAGGTAGAGGGACCAAGATCGTCGCCCGTTCCCGTGCCATAAATGCCGTAATGGAAAAGATTGTGGCCCATCTGGAGGTAGTCCCAGGTGTCGTCGTCGACCGGGCGGGGGAAACAGACGAAGACCAGGCGCAGGACGAGTCCCGCGGCGAGCCACAGCAGCCAGCGGCGCGGCCAGCGGAACGAACGAATGCCGAGGGACATGCAAGAAGGATACAAGAACTTCGAGTAAGCGACTGAGCAGGCGAGCGATCAGGAAGCCACGAGGGCGCGGCGCTGGCGGCGAGTGAGCAAAGGGAGGACCTGCGCGAGGGCGGCCTCGACCGTGATGCCGTAGCGGGCGCGGAGCTGATCGACTTTGCCGTGCTCGATGAACTGGTCGGGCCAGCCGATGCGGACGACGGGAACGGCGAGGCCCATCTCTTCGAGGGCTTCGGCGACCGCCGAGCCGAATCCACCCATCTTCACATGGTCCTCGAAGGTGACGAAGGCGGCGACGCGCGAAGCATAGTGCTCGAGGGTTTCCCGATCGATGGGCTTGATGAAGCGCGGATTGATGACGGCGGCGGAATATCCGTCGCGCTCGAGAGTGGCGGCGAGATCCTTGGCAAGCGAGATCATAGGGCCAAGGCCGAGGATGGCCACGTCGGAGCCGTCGGAGAGAACTTCAGCTTTGCCGATGGGGAGCGCTTGCGGCTGGGGCTTGCAAACTACACCGGCCGCGGAGCCGCGAGGATAACGTATGGCGCTGGGGCCGGGGAGATCGAGAGCGGTCTTGAGCATGTCGGCGAGTTCGTCTTCATCCTTGGGCGCCATAAGGGTGATGCCGGGAATGCCGCGCAGGTAGGCGATGTCAAAGAGGCCGTGGTGCGTGGGGCCGTCGTCGCCGGAAAGCCCGGCGCGATCCATGCAGAAGAGCACGGGAAGCTTTTGCAGGCAGACGTCGTGGACGACGGGATCGAATGCGCGCTGCAGGAAAGTGGAGTAAATCGCGCAGACGGGACGAAAGCCGCGCGTCGCCATGCCCGCGGCGAAGACCACCGCGTGCTCCTCCGCGATGCCGACGTCGAAATAGCGGTTGGGGTGACGGGGCCGGAAGTGGTCGAGGCCTGTACCGTTGGGCATGGCGGCAGTGATGGCGACGATGCGCGGGTCTTTGTCGGCCAGATCGGCGAGCGATGTGGCGAAGAGTTCAGCCCAGGTGGGCGAGCCGTCAGGGGTCTTGCCGGTCTCGGGATCGTAGGGGCCGAGGCCGTGGAACTTTTTCTGGCCGTCGAGAGCAGGCTGAAAGCCTCGCCCTTTCTGCGTGAGTATGTGGAGCAGGACGGGGTGGTCGAGCGTTTTGAGGAACTTGAAAGTTTCGACCAGGAGAGGAAGGTTGTGGCCGTCGATGGGGCCGAAATACTCGAGGCCGAACTCCTCGAAGAGTATGGATGGCCAGAGCATGCTCTTGGCGGCTTCCTCGGCGCGGCGCACCACTTTGACTGCGGTCTTGCCGCCGAAGCGCTCGATGAGGCGCGTGGCGCGCTGATGCATGTGCTGGTAGTGCTCGTTGGTGACGATGCGGTGGAAGTAGCGGGCGACGGCGCCGACGTTGCGGTCGATGGACCACTCGTTGTCGTTTAGGACGACGATCATCCGCTTGGTTTGGACGGCGATGTTGTTGAGCGCCTCAAAGGAGATGCCGTTTGTGAAAGCGGCGTCACCGGCGACGGCGACCACGTGCTCATGCCCCCCGGCAAGATCGCGCGCCACGGCCATGCCGAGCGCGGCAGAGAGCGCGGTTCCAGCATGACCGGCGCCATAGCAGTCGTGCTCGCTTTCCGTGCGCAGCATAAAGCCGTTGAGTCCGTCAGGCTGGCGAATGGTGGAGAAGCGATCGCGGCGGCCGGTGAGAATCTTGTGGACATAAGCCTGATGGCTGACGTCGAAGAGAATCTTGTCTTCAGGCGTCGAGAAGACAGCGTGCAAGGCGAGGGTCAGCTCAACGACGCCGAGATTGGGGCCGAGATGGCCGCCGGTTTTAGAGAGAGTCTGGATGAGGAAGGTACGAATTTCCTCGGCGAGCGAGGCCATTTGCGCGTAATCGAGGCGTTTGAGGTCGGAGGGAGAATCGATGGACTCCAGGAGTGTTCCCATTTAATTCCTTCCCCCGGGGGGATGGCCGGGCATCCAGGGAAAAGTCTCAGGCGGCAACACGCCCCCTGATGCGGGGGTCTATCGATCCTGGAAGATCGAGCGCCGGACGCCGCCACAGCGGTTGCGCATTTACTGTTTCTCGAAGCATTGACGCGAAGTGGATTTTTACTCAAGAAAAATCCACCCCGCACCGAGCTTAAAAAGGCTACAACAACTGCGGAACCGCTCTTAACCCTAGTATACCTGCGTTACAGACCGCGGGTTTGCTGCATTAGACGCCGCGATGAGGCCGGGGTTTGGGCCCGGAGGCCGCCGGCGGAAATCGGAAAGCGGCTATACTTGAGCCGCGGCCGGAGGGACACAAAAGGGATGCGGAAATGGGTGACGCTGCTGTTTCTGTTGGGAATCGCGTGGCCTGCGTGGGCAGCTAAAACCATGTCAGTGGAGCAGATGGAGCAGTTGCTGAACAAGCTCCAGGGCAAGCCGGATGGGAAGGTAGCAGGCGAGCTTGACGACGTACAACTCACGGAGCGCGTGACCCTGGCGCGACTGACGCGCTGGGAAGCCCAATTCCCCGGCAGTCGCACTCGCGAACAACTGATAAAGCTAGCCGATACGTCGGCCTTTCAGAATCCTCCCGGATCGGATGTGGTTCCCGATCCGCCGCCGAACGTGGAAACGGAAGAGCGGATGCTGGAGATGGCTGTCGACTACGTGAAGTCGACGATGTCGCGGCTGCCGGACTTCTATGCCACGCGCCAGACCACGCATTTCGAGAACATCCTGACGCAGCGCACGAACTATTCCATGAATGAGATTGGGATGGGAAAGCCGTTGAGCGGCGCTTCGATTCAACCCGTTGGCGTGGCCACCGACACGCTGATCAAAGGCTTGCACAGTACGGGCGAAACCAGCACGACCGTGACCTACCGCGACGGTCACGAGGTGACCGGCGAGGATTCGGGAAAGCGGAAGAAAGAAGAGGCGCCGTCGCTGGGGCTGACCTCATTCGGAGAGTTCGGGCCGATCATGGGAGCGGTGATCGGTGACCTGATCCAAACGGGTGTCAGATGGCTGCGATGGGAGCAAGGCCCCAGCGAGCCGGCGGCAGTTTTCAGTTTTGCTGTGCCGGCAAACCAATCGCACTTCAGGATTGGAATCGAAGTCGAAGGAAAGATGCAGGAACTCTATCCCGCCTACCACGGAGAAATCGAAATCGACCCGGCGACGGGAGAGATTCTGCGGCTGAGCGAGGTAGCGGAAATGGCGCCGCCGCACGCATCCATGCGGGCCGCGATCGTTGTGGAATACGCACCGGTGAAGATTGGGGATCGCAGCTACATTTGCCCGGTAAGGGGCGTGGCCTACTCGCGGACTCCGGTGCCGAGTGCGGCCACGACGGATCAGGATTCAGGGCCTGTACAAACCAACCTAAACGATGTGGCGTTTGTGCAGTATCACGAGTTCGGCTCGGAGGCGCGAATCGTACCGAACACGGGAGCGAACGGCGGGAGCAACGAGGGCGGCGAAAGCGCGACGCCCGCACCCGCGGCTTCAAATGGCGCTGCCCCTGCGAGCACGCCTGCGCCGGCGACGGCTCCCACGGCAAGCCCGGCTCCCGCTCCCGCTGGTGAAGAGGCTGCCACGCCGGCCCCAGGCTCGACTCCAGCCGCGTCAGCACAACCGGCTGCCCCCGAAACCTCGGGCCCCGCGCCGGCATCGGAATCCGCCGAGGCGCCGGCGCCGCCGCCTCCAGCCAGCACACCGGCGGGCGTAGTGGCAACGGGGACGGTCCTGCAAGCAAAATCCAACCTGGTTCTGGTGGACGTGGTGATTACCGATCACGATAAACCGGTGAAGGGGCTGGATCGCAGCCGGTTCCATGTGCTTGAAGACGGACACGAGCAGCAGATTGCGTCGTTTGAAGAGAACCAGCCCCCGTCAATCGTGGCGATTGCGAAAGTTCCTGAGCTGCCGCCGAATACATTTTCCAATGTTCCCATCTATCCGCAGACGAGCGCGGTGAATGTGCTGCTGATGGACGCGCTGAATACGCCCACGGGCGACCAGGAGCAGGTGCGGCGCATGATGGTCGACTATCTGGGCACGATCAAGCCCGGAACCTCGCTCGCGATTTTCACGCTTTCGTCGCAGTTGCGGATGGCGGCGGGATTCAACACCGATATTGCGCAACTGGCCAAAGTCCTGCGGGGACAGAAGCCGAACTCAAGTGCGCCGTCGAGTGTTGGACCGGGCCAGGACGCGAGCCTGTCGACGAGCCTGACGCAAGTGGCGTCAGCCCTGGCTGTCGTCACCGATCCGGAAACGCGCAAGCTAGTCGGTCAAATCCAGCAATTCGCAGGCGATATGAAGGCCGTCGATTTGGATCAGCGCGTTTTGATGACACTGGAAGCATTGAGCGAGCTGGCGCGCTATCTGGCGGCGATACCGGGCAGAAAGAATCTGATCTGGTTCTCTGGATCGTTTCCCATCGGGCTGGGACCGGATGCCGTGGCGCGAACGCCTATGAGGAATCTGAGTGATTACGCCGACGCGGTAAGGCACACGAACGCGCTTCTCACTGCGGCTCAGGTTTCGGTGTACCCCGTAGATGCGCGGGGCCTGATGACGTCGCCCACATCGGACGCGACGTACGTGCCGCCGCCGGTTGGAGGGGAGACGTTTCCCAGTAGGGCGATCACGAATGACAACGTGAACTTTTCGGTACAAACGTCGGAAGACCAGGGGGCGATGAAGACGATTGCCGAAGAGACGGGCGGCCATGCATACACGACCGGCAACGATCTCAAGGCGGCGCTGGACAAGATCACCGCGACTGACTCGAGCTATTACGCGTTGAGCTATGTACCACCGGAAGAGAAGGGCGGCAAGTTCCACACAATCGAGGTCAAGGTGGACGGAGCCAAATATCAGCTTGCCTACCGGCGCGGCTACTTCACCGATGATGCGAGCAAGCCCGCAGGCAATGCAGGTGGACCGCCGAAAGCGATGGCTGGCGCAGCTCAACTGGGCGCGCCGCCGTCAACGCAGATTCTGTTTGAGGCGCGGGCGTTGCCGGCGGCAGACCCCCAGATCCATGGGCCGGTGCCCAATGAGGGAACAGCGAGTGCGAAAGCAGGCAGCTTCCCGGGCGGAGCCCACCGCTACGTTGTAGACCTGGGCGTCGATCCGAGGGGCTTGACGTTTGCTGGGGAGGCGGACGGCACGCGCCGAACGCAATTCCAGTGCGCCCTGGTGGCTTACGACGGCAAAGGCAAAGCAGTGAATTCGGTAGGCCGCGAATTCAACTTCGATTTCCCCGCCGAGCAATACCAGCAGTTGCAGGCCGGCGGCAAGGAAGTTCCGGTGCGGCTCGCAGTCGACTTGCCCGCGGGCGAGACCGTGCTGCGCATCGTCGTCTACGACCCCGCGAGCGCCAGGGCCGGATCGCTCGAAATTCCACTGCATGTAGAGGCTAAGCAGGCAGTCGGAAACTAAACAGCCGTTTTAGCTCTTCTTCGAAGTGACTGCGGAAAAAGCTGTGACCAACTGCTCCACGCGCTTGCCGCCGCAGTGCGGACAAACCACCTCGCCCTTATCGCGGTCGGACATATGCAGCGCCTTGGTGAACTCTTTGTTGCAGTCGCGACATTGAAAGACGTATTGAGACATAGCCGTTCTCCAGCGCCATATATGATAGCGCCGTTTGCGGGAAAGCGCTCCTTGGGCGCCGAGCCTGAGAGTTGTAGGATGAGCGCATAGACTTCAACTTCGCTGGTGAGGTGGGATGGTGCCTGAATTGCGGAATTCTCTTTCATTGTTGATTTTGATTGCGGCATTGGCTGGATTGGGCTCGAGCGCGGCGCAAGCGCAATTGCTGGAACCAGGAACCAAATCTCAGACGCCGAACCCTCTGGCCGATGCGACGGTGAAACCGGGGAAGATGGTGCTCTTTGAACTAGAGACGCGCTTTCAAAAAGATGTAGCAGAGCACGGGGGCGCAGGGTTTGCGTCGTGGTTTGCCGACGACGGCGTGGCGCTGGGCAATGGAGCGGCGCCGCTCATCGGCAAGGTGGCCATTGCGAAATCGGCGAGTTGGTTGCCCAGGGACTATCAACTGACGTGGACGCCGACCGAAGGGATGATGGGGCCCTCGGGCGATATGGGCTATACGTGGGGTCACTACGAGGGACACAGCAAGGACGCGAACGGGAATCCGGTGGTCACGAGCGGGCGCTATATCACAATGTGGCGTAAGGAGCCCGATGGCACCTGGAAGGTGGTTCTGGACGCGGGCTCGAACGAGCCGCCGGGCGCGGGCGAATGCTGCAAACTGCCTGAGCACTGAAAAACAGGAAACAAGAGACCGAGGGGCCGAAAGAGCGAAGAAACGAGTGACCAGCTCGGTCGGTCGAGCACAAACCTGCGCATGAGGACCACTGCGCGGAACCGGCAGCGTGGATCGGCACGCCTTTATCGTGGGTTTTGAATCCGCGCGCAGGGTAATAGTTCAGGAATATCCATAGTAATCATCGACAGTAATCATCGACTCAATCGAGTGGTGCGGAAAAACGCGGGTACTTGAGTTGTACTGCGTTTTCCTCCGACTGACCTGATAGTGGAAGAGCCAAGTGTGTCAATCTCTTTGATACTGGCAGGCAGGAACGTCTATCTATATGGCCGCATTTCTGGGTTCGCATGGGGGAGAGAACCAGGAAGCGGTGGTGCGCGCGGAGATGAGCATCTTCGATCGCAACCCCGATCCTGCGCTGGATGAGCTCGTTGAGCTCGCGGCCGTCTTGTGCGACGCCGAGTATGGCTACATCGGCTGGATGGACTTCAATCGGCTGTGGTTCAAGGCGCGGTTCGGGTTCAAAGCAACGGATCAGCCGAGGGCGAGCACTGCGTGCCAATGGACGCTGGAAAAGGGTGAGCCATTGCTGATCGCGGATGCGAGCCAGGACCCGCGCTTTCCGCCTGAGGGAATCCCGCTCTCCGGAAGCAATTCTTGCCGATCGTATGCGGCCGTTCCGCTTTTCTCGAGCGATGAGCACATGATCGGCACCATGGCGGTGCTGTCGCAAAAGGCCGACCTATTCAAGCCGGAACATCTGACGCTGCTGGAGATTCTTGGCCGGCAGGCGGTGACGCGGCTCGAGCTGTACAACCGGATCCGGCTGCAGGAACAGGCACAGAGGCAGAGGCAGCGGCTGGAGCGCGCGCTGGCGATCGAGCGGTGCTTTGTGGCTGCAACGCTGGATTCGATTCCGGCGCTGGTAACGGTGCTGGACACGGCGGGACGCGTGGTGCGGATGAACTATTCGTGCTCGCAACTGACGGGATTGAGCCTCGCCCACTCGGTGGGAAGGCCGTTTGTGGATGAGTTTCTTGAAGAGGACGACCGCGGATGGGCGGCCGCCAAAGTGCGTGAGGCGGCGGGTGGCCAGCCTTCCGGACCCCACGAGACGCAGTGGCGATCGGCGGGCCGTGAAAGCCGCCGCGTGAGCTGGATCCTTAGGCCGCTGCAGGGGCCAAGCGGCGAGATCCAATACCTGATTGTGAGCGGGCAGGACGTGACCGACCAGCGAGAGATGGAGAAAACGCTGCTCAAGAGCGAAGCCCGTTATCGCGAGGTGGTTGAGAACAGCCTGGGCTTTGTTTTTACCTGCTCGATGGAGGGGCGGCTGACCTCGCTGAATGCGTTCACGGCCGAGACTCTGGGGTATCGTGCCGATGCGCTCGTGGGGCGCATGGTGACCGAGTTGATGGACGCTGAGGGGACAGCGGCCTTCCAGGATTGCCTGAATACGCTGGAGAGCGCGGAAGAATGGCATGGTGCGTTTCCGCTGCGGCGGAGCGACGGCGTATACCGGCGCATCGCAGTCCGGAGCCGGCGCATGCAACTGCCGGGCGAACGGCCCTTCGTTCTGAACCACGGCATGGACGTGACGGAGCAGTACGAGGCTGAAGAGGCGCTGCGGATGGCGACGCGGCAGCGCGAGCTGATTCTGGAAGCGGTCGACGACGGCATCTTCGGCATGGACCTGGACGGCAGAGTGACGTTCATCAACGAGGCCGGCGCGCGGATGCTGGGCTATACGGCCAGGGAGCTTGTGGGGCGCGATCTGCACGAGCTGATCCACCACAGCCACGCCGATGGCACTCCGTATTCGCGGTCGACGAGTCCCATCCTGCAGGCGCTGCGGCGGTGCGAGCCGATCCGCATGCGGGACGAGGTGTTCTGGCGCAAAGATGGAACGGCGATACCGGTCGAATACAGCGCCAATCCGCTGCAGGAAGATGGCAGCGTCTGCGGCACGGTGGTGGCGTTCCAGGATGTGAGTGAGCGGCGGCGGCTGGAGATGATGAAGGATGAGTTCATCTCGACCGTGAGCCACGAGCTGAAAACCCCGCTGACCTCGCTGCGCGCGTCGCTGGGACTGGTGCAGTCGGGCACATTGGACAAGCGCCCGGAGAAGCAAAGGCAAATGGTCGAAATGGCGATTGGAAATTGCGACCGGCTTATCCGGCTGGTGAACGACATTCTCGATTTCGACCGCGGCGAGAAAGGGCGGCTGCCGCTGAACCGCGGGCCAGTGGATCCGATGATGCTGTTGCGGCGCGCCGCAGACGTTGCCCACAACATGGCGGCACAGGCGCGCATCGAGTTCCGCTTCGAGTCGATTGCCTCGCCCGTTTATGCCGACGAGGACCGGGTGCTGCAGGTGCTGAACGAACTGGTGGGCAACGCCATCAAGTTTTCGCCGCCGGGAACGACCATCCGGCTGGGTGCGTGGAATGTTGAAGTTGCCGCGCAGAGCGCCGGAGCAGGAACTGGCGAGGTTTGCTTCATGGTGGAAGACCAGGGCCGTGGCATCGCCGCGGACAAGCTGGAACGCATCTTCGAGCGATTCCAGCAGGGCGACGCGAGCGATTCGCGAGCGCTGGGCGGCACGGGCTTAGGGCTGGCACTGTGCCGCAGCATCGTGGAGCAGCACGGCGGGCACATCTGGGCGGAGAGCGAGCCGGGCAAGGGAAGCAGGTTCCTGTTCACGATCCCGTCGGCAAGCGAAGGCCAGTAATCGCGACCAATCTGATTCAGAGCGCGGAACCGTCGAACGTTGCGCCGCGTACCATGGGTAGCCTGCGCAGCGGCACAGATTCAGTGCGCCTCAGACGACAGGCATGTTGCGCCCGGAAGACCAGATCGTTTCGGCAAGCGGAACCGGGGCTATAATCGTGCTGCAGAACCCATGAATCCTGCGCAATCGCGTCCTCCAAATCCAGCCCGTCCGCGTGTGCCCTGGGGTGGAGAGCCTCTTCCCGGGCGCGCGCGACGGTTCTGGCTGCGCGTTTCAGAGGGAATGAAGCTCAACGACATGTGGAACCAACTGCGCTCTGACGCGCGGACCACGTATCGCCTCTATTCGCGTGAGATCGACGCTGTCCGCCCTGCAGGAGCACCCCGGTGGAAGCATTTCATCTACGTGGCGAAGCAGTTCTTCTGGGCGATCATGGACAAGCTGACGCCGGCGCGCCGCATCTTGCTGCTTGCGGCGCTGGTCCTGCTTCTGATGCCGGAATCAGCGATGGCCGGTCATACCGGCCAGCAGTGGGAATTCCGCTTTGATACGCATCTGGCCGGCGGGCTGTTAATGTTTGGAGTTCTTTTATTGGAGCTGACGGATCGCGTGGTGATGAAGCGCGATCTGCAGATCGCCAAGGAGATCCAGGCATGGCTGCTGCCGGCACGGCCGCCAGAGGTGCCGGGATTGGAGATCGCGTTTGCAACGCGGCCTGCGAATACAGTCGCCGGCGACTATTATGACGTGTTTCCGCGGCGCGATCCCGGCACGGCGGCCGCGGACGCATCGGCGGAGGAGAGCTTTCTGATTGTTGTGGCCGATGTTGCGGGCAAGAGCATTCCCGCGGCAATGCTGATGGCAACCATTCAAGCAAGTCTGCGAACGCTGTGCATGACGCCGGGATCGTTGCTCGATCTGGTGGCGCGGATGAACAGGTATGTTTGCAGCAACAGCCAAAACGGACGCCGGTTTACCACCGCTTTTCTGGCCGAATATGCGCCTGGTCCGCGCGAATTGCGTTATGTGAATGCCGGCCATAACGCGCCCGTGCTACGACGCCGGTCTGGAGTCACCGAAGAGCTGCGCACGGGAGGGATGCCACTCGGCGTGATGGAATCCGCGACGTACGAGAGCGATACCGTGACGCTCGAGGTGGGAGATTTGCTGGTGGCATTCACCGATGGACTTGTGGAAGCAGAGAATGCACGCAGCGAAGAGTATGGCGAAGGACGGTTCCTCGCGTTGTTGCGTGCGAATGCGGAGGCGCCGCCAAATGCGATCCTGCGCTCCGTCCTGTCGGACGTCGATCGCTTTGTGGGGACAGCTCCGCAACACGACGACGTGACATTGGTGGTGCTGAAAGCGGTCTAAGTTGCGCAGGCCGGGAAGGCTCGCGCGCGGCCGAGGGGTTTTGAAATCCGCAAGGACCGTCGGCCTTGAAACAGCGGCAATCGCGTCGTTCCCAAGCCAGACTTCACCGCTGCGCGCGGCGGAGCTACCAGTTCGCCGCCAATGGCGCATCGTGGTGATCGGAGTCCCCTGGCACCTTGAAAACAGATAGTTCCCGCGCAGGCCGCGGCGCGAGCACGCCCTTTTTGCATCCATCTGAGTCCAAGATTCGAGCGCATCCGGCGCCGATGGGACTTCGTGAAAGCCGGGGGGAGAGGATAGTCTAGGAGGGTACCGGAAACTGAGCCAGAATGCCTGCTCCGGACCGAAATCCGGATGCGGGTAGGTTTGTTCGTGCACGCTAACGATTGAGGAGACTTTCGAGTTGAAGAGGACGTCATTTTTCTGGCTTTTAGCCATGGTTGGCGCCACGCTTTCGCCGTTGACGGCCGCGCCCCAGGTGAACCCCGAAGCGGCGCCTGCCCCCCAGCAGGTTGCGCCGTTGAAATGGGAAGCATATGGCGGGGTTGCCTACACCCGCATCAGGCAGGTGACCAATTCTTACAGCGGACTGGTGGGCGGAAAGGTGTCACTGGCCCGCAATTTTGGAAAATATTTTCAACTCATGGCATCCGCGGACGAATACAAGTTGGGGACCGGCCACGCCGGACTACCGAATCCCGGACACCCGACCGTCTACACGTTCCTGGTTGGGCCGGCAGTCCACGTACAGATCTTTGAGAAAGTCAGCGGAGAGTTTTTCGCGGAGCTGGGCGGAGAGCATACCGGGGGCGAGCATATGACGCCCAATATCTCCTTTGCGGGGGGCTTTGGCGGCGGCCTCTCCTATGATCTCAATCGGCGTTTCTCAATTCGCCTCACCGGTGATCGCGTGGGTGCATCGTTCTCGCTGCCCAACAATAGTCCGCAACTGAATAACTCGACGAACCGGACCTGGAATGCGCGCGGGACATTCGGCTTGGCGTACCGGTTCTGAGGCGCGTATTGCGGCGCTGATGAGCGTATCCGCGAGATGCATCTTACCGCGTTTCTCCAGTTCCTGCGGCATTTCCGACGCCGTGCCAAGTGGCCTTTTCCTGGTGAAAACGCCACTTACGGTTTTTGGCTTCGCGTGGCTCCAAATGGAGAAACGCGATCGTGCGCGCCTCCGGTGCGAATTGGGTCGGGGACTGCCGCGCCGCCTGAGGGAGCGGCCGATCTTTCTGCGAGGGCGAGTTTGCCCTCGGCCATGCGCACGGCGAGTCGCATGGCGGATTTCATATTCGTAGCGTCGGCCCGGTTGCGGCCGGCAATGTCGAAGGCTGTGCCGTGATCGACTGAAGTGCGGATGATAGGCAGCCCGAGCGAAACGTTGACGCCGCCTTCGAAGTCGATCAGCTTCATGGGAATGTGGCCCTGGTCGTGATACATGGCGACGATGAGATCGAACTCACCGCGAAGTGCGCGGACGAAGATGGTGTCGGGCGAGTGGGGGCCGGAGCAATTGATGCCGAGCGCGCGGGCTTCTTCAATAGCAGGAGCAATGAATTCGGCGTCCTGAGTGCCGAACAGACCGTGCTCGCCGGCGTGAGGATTGAGTCCGCACACGGCGATGCGCGGTGCGCGGCGGCGCATCCGAAGCAGGGCATCGTTGCCGAGCTGAATAGTGCGAACGATCTGTGCGCGATCGAGGCGGCAGGCCTGCTCGAGCGGAATGTGCGTGCTGACGTGGACCGTCGCGAGCTTTTCTGAGTAGAGCAACATTCGAGGCTCGGGCGAGCCGGTGAGTTCGGCGATATATTCGGTGTGGCCTGTGAAGCTGCGGCCCGAGAGCGTAACCGCTTCCTTATTGAGCGGCGCGGTAACCATGGCGTCTGCTTCGCCGTTCATCGAGAGTTCAACAGCGCGGCGAACATAAGCGATAGCGGCGAGGCCGTACTCGGCGCGAAGCTGGCCGAAAGCGATTGCATGATCCGCGGCGAGCGTGCCGGTTTCGATTAGTGTGAACGGCAATGAGGCGGGGTCGATGCCGCAGGCGCGCCCTGCTGCGTTAAGTGCGGCTGCGTCCGCGATAAGAATCCACTGCGCCAGCGACGCGACGGATGGATCGCTGAGGGCTTTGAGGGCAATCTCGGCGCCAATGCCGGCCGGGTCTCCGATACTGACGGCGATGCGTGCGAGCCTGCTCATGCTGGACCTCGAAGTGCGGCGAGAATTTCGTTGAGCGCCGTGGGCGAGCCGAAGCCGCCTGATTTGGTTACGACGGTGCAGCCGTGTGCATCGCCGCCCTGCACCATGCCCCATGGAATGCCCGGCGCAAGCTCACCCTGGAGGATAAAAGAGTGGGCGTCGAGAGCGCGAACCGCGAGCTCGGCCGTGTCGCCCCCGGTGAGAACGAGGGCTTGAGGAGCGAAAGAGCGATATGCCGACCGTATGCGCGCCGCCGCGCCGAAGGAGAGGCGGAGACGCAAAACACGCACGCCGTCGAATTGGGCGCATGCCAATGTTTCGAGCTGAAGCTTTGTGACGGGATGCTGCGATCCGGCGATGAGCAACGTGCGCTCGGCTGAAGGCAACAGCGCTGCAGGCACATGATTTGGGTTGAGTGCGGCGAGCGCTTGTGCCAATCCGGCTGAGCCTGCGTAGAGCAGGCCGGGCATTTCGTTCGCGTCGCGCACCAGGGCTTCAAGATCGGCTTGCGTTGCACTGTCGCACACAAGGATGGATTTGCCCGAGTCGATTGCGGGGGCGATCTGGCCGGAATTGGAGATGTGGGCGAGGCGGGCCCGCGCCATGAGAGGAAAGAGGCGCGCCAGGCGAATTGTGGAGCAGCGGCCTGACGCGTCGTCTATTTCGAGGAAGCCGTCCCTGACGATTCGGCCGGCTGCAGGGAAGGCTGGAGCGAAGAGGATGGCGCGCGCTCCCAGTGCGCGTTGCGCGGCAAGCAGCTCCGCGGCGACCGGGCCGCGGCCGGCCGAGTCGACCTTTTTGAAAAAAAGAGAATTGGGATCGCCTGCAAGCGCCTTAACTGCTTGAAAGACGATGCGCGCTGCGCGGTGAGGCGAGAGCGAGCGGGATCTGGTGTTGAATGCCTGCACGGATTCCGGCGCGGAAAACCGCACGCTCGAGCCGAACCAGACGCGAACGGAGCGGCCCGCGCGAAGAAACGGTGCGCCGGCGTCGCAGGCGCCGGTAAGATCGTCGGCAAGAACGACGATCCGGCCGGAGTTCGGATCGGCAAATGAAGGCCGAACGAAGTCCGGGCTGCGGGCTTCGGCAGGCATTGCGGCGAACCTCGCTCTATTTTCGAGAGTATACAATTGTTTTTCTGATTTGAGGGAAGCGCTCATGAATCGCCGGACCTTTTGCCTTTCCGCCGCTGCCGCCGCCGTTGCGGCCAGCCGCGCACGCGCGCTCAGTGCGCTGGCAGCCAAGGACCCGGCTAACGGGCCGCTCATCACTCTGAGCGAGATTGAGAGTATCGACCGCGAGCGAATTTTGCGCGCCGCCAACGAGTACCTGCCGGAGCCGCCGGTCACCATCACGGCGTTTTCTTCGCCGCGCTCGAAGGGCGGCAAGCACGACTACTTTTCCGAGGCAGACTACTGGTGGCCTGACCCGAAGAATCCCGACGGGCCGTACATCGAGCGCGACGGCTACTCCGATCCGCAGAACTTCAACGAGCATCGCAAGGCGCTGATCCGGCTGAGCCTGATTGTGCCGGCGCTGACGGCGGCGTGGATCGTCACCGGCGAGAAGCGTTACGCGGAGCGCGCAACGGTGCATCTGCGCGCGTGGTTCCTCGACGCGGATACGCGCATGAATCCGTCGCTCGACTACGCGCAGGCGGTCCAGGGCCGGTGGCCGGGGCGAAGCTGGGGCGTTATCGATACCCTGCACCTGGTGGAGGTGACACGCGCGGCGCGGCATCTGGAATCGGCGCAGGCAATGACGGCGGCGGAGTTCGCTGGCGTGCGCGAATGGTTCTCGGAATATTTGCTGTGGATGCGAGCGTCGAAAAACGGGCAAGACGAAGAAGCCGCGAAGAACAACCACGCAACGTGCTGGGCCGCGCAGGTTGCGGCGTTCGCGGCCTACACGGGCAACGAAAATGCGATGTCGCTCTGCCGCGAACGGTTCTGCGACGTTCTGCTTCCGGGGCAGATGGCGGCGGACGGCAGCTTTCCGCTGGAACTGAAGCGGACGAAACCATACAGTTACTCGCTTTTCAACCTGGACATGATGGCGATGGTGTGCGTGATTGCGTCTGCTTCGGGCGCGGCGCCTGGCGGGGCGACGAACAATTTGTGGCAGTTCACGCTGCCCGGCGGAAGCAGCTACAAGAGGGCCGTCGACTTCATGCTTCCGTATATCGAGGACAAGAGCAAATGGCCGTATGCGCACGACGTGGAGTACTACGACGACCTGCCCAACCGGCAGCCGAGCCTGCTGTTCGCGGGGCTTGCGTATCGCGAGCCGAAGTACATCGCGCTGTGGCGAACGCTGCCGCCGGATCCCAAGACGGCGGAAATCATCCGGAACTTCCCCGTACGGCAGCCAGTGCTGTGGGTGAGGCCGGTGTAGAAAGCAGGGAGCGAGGGAGCAAGGGAGCGAGGGAGCAAGGGACCGAGGAAATCGCGGTCACGGACTTCACAAAAGTGCGTAAGGTAGACCCGTTGTGATAAAGCCTGTCAAATCAAGCGAAATGTTCGCGATTATGGTGCGTTGACCCCGCCAAATGTTCGCTTAGATGGTTAGCTTTGGCCCCCAAAGGTTTGCCTGAGAGGTTGCGATTTGCGGGGACATGCACCTAGAAAAGTTGTGTTTTGACGGCAAATGGAACCTAGAAAAGTTAGGAATTGAAGGCAAGTGTAACCAAGAAAAGTTGCGAAGTGCATTCTGAAGGGTCGATTCAGCGCACTCCGGCAAGCCAAGGGCCACATGTTTCGGCGGTTATCGCTTGATGTCACAGGGACTTGTGGCATTCAGGCAAGAGAAAAACGACCGCGGATCCCCGTTCGACTCGTCGGCCGCAGCGGACCGGGTCTCTGACCGCATAAATTCGTTCCTTAGATTTGTGGTTTCCCAGGTCCCAAAATCGGGACCTTGATGGGATAAGGACGAAGGCTTCTACGATGGTGCAGTGGTTTTTGGATTTGAGGACCAGAGACCGCGAGCCAAGGGAGAAGCCTTCTATGAAGATTGTAGGATGTGATTTTCATCCGCGG
>Ga0208034_1000122_pt1 | contig 77785 bp, 67 predicted proteins | sample June2015DPH_8_10_FD_184699 | JGI IMG/M metagenome (GOLD analysis project Ga0208034, IMG submission 184699) | Peatland microbial communities from SPRUCE experiment site at the Marcell Experimental Forest, Minnesota, USA - June2015DPH_8_100... | ecosystem: Environmental > Terrestrial > Soil >... | reverse complement strand
GTGGTTCTGTTGCTCGAACTATGCCCGGAATTGGGCGGATTACTATTACACTAATCTCTACCCGCCCACGTCGGACGGTGCAGGGTTTGGTGCTTGAACTTCCATTAACGCTTGTCCTGTTCCTCCGCTCCAAGTAACGGCAGTACCACTGGCAGGGGTTGTCGCCATCACGCGACCGATTTGCTATCGAATACGATACCGTCTTCTTCGGGAATTTCGCAGATTGCCCGAATAGTTGTTTCAACTTCGCCGATGTCGGAGGATGAGGCGCGTCCCAGCAGGTCCAGATCCTTTGTGGGCCGGTGAGTGTGGCCTGTCCAGAGCGTGAAGAGTGTGGCGCCTTTGATGGCGAATTTGTCGCGGTATGGCGACCGACCCAGGCGATATAAGAAGCGTTCAATGGCGTATCTACCCAGCACCCGTTGGTAGTCCTCGCCGTTGCTCTGCGCGAGAGCAAGCAGGCGGGCGCGAATGGATGCTGATGTGTTCTTGCCTTTCTGGCGTGTCACAGCGCCTCCATGTAGGGGCGAATGACATTGCTGACCCGACAGACTTTGGCGTAGCGGTAGATTTCATTCACGGTAGCCTTTTTTTGACGAAGACAGTCCTTTAGAGCTTCAATTGCGACATCGAGTCCGATTTTGTTCCTGAACTTAAAGCAGTCAGCGACGGTCTTCGCGGCTGAATAGACGCGGACGGGAACGCCCTCGACCTGATGATTTTCAATTCCTTCGGTCAGCGATAGGCCAGACAGACGGACGATCCTGAGGGACGGCGAGGTGAGGGCGGGCCTTCTTGCTCCCTGACGGAGGGCAATCCAAACTGAGGCAGGACTCTGCGTCGTGATCTGGTGGAAGGCCAGCGCTGAAAGTAGGCAAATGACAGTTTCCGGGACTCGCTTCGCAACTTCAGCGTAAGAGTGGCGTTCCGTAACGTTCGCATCTGGCAGAGCGTAGATTCCGCGTCCAGAGCGACTGAGTTTGCCTTGCCGGTGGAGGCGAATAAGGTACTCCCGCGGCAGGCCAATGGCCTCGATATCGCGGGGCCTGACCATTCCGTGTTGGCCGATGTACCGCATAATTCGTTGAAAAGGCTTTGCCATAGCGCGTGTCTCAATACGTCATTACTTAACCACGTCTAATGACGTTTTGCAACGTACTATTGATAACCCCTCAAATACCCTGTCCCATGCTGAGATCGGCCATCACGCTACCTACTGAGTGAGAGACCTCAATTGCAGAAGTCTTGGAAACATCACCACTCAGTTTTTGGCCAAGAGCTGCCGCGTCATTCGTATAGATCTTGGTATCGAAGCTGGCGCGGGAGATGGAGACGTAGCCGAAGCGGGAGTTGAGCAGGTCGGGGTGGACGCTGGTATCGGCGTGAACGAGGACGCGCTCGGCGGTGAGGCCCTGCGAGCTGTGACTGGTGACGGCATAGCCGTGGTCGAAGTGACGATGCTCGCTCGGGTTGAACTCGATCTGGCGGTTGTTGTCGAGGCGGGCGGAGATGCGGCCATCCGGCCCGATTGACTCGATGACGGCCAGTTCCCGGTTGGCGACGCTGAGCGATTTATCGGGTGCGGTGAACTGGATGTGGTCGCCTATGGAGAACTCGCGGTCGTTCTCGCGGTAGACGCTGACGCCGGTCAGGCGGCGGGGATCGTAGGTGGCGAGTTCTCCGTTTGGTTTTTCGACCGTGAGCTGGTTTACGGCTGGGTCGATGGCGACGACCGATGCGTAACTGGCCGCTTCAATTCCGATGGTTTTGCTGCCGCGTGTGTAACGGACCACGTCGTCGATTTCATAGCGGTTGGCCCAGGAGCGTTCGGCGCCGGTCATGTCTTGACGCGGAACCAGGACGCGGAGAGTATGATCTTCCGGGGCAAGGGTGCCCGCGGCCTTCAACTCTTGGCGAACTGCGGCGTTGAGCTCGTGGCGAGAAGCGTTGTCGGGGGAGACGATGAGAGTGTTTTCGGGCGATTCGGCGTAGCTCTTGGCGATGGCGCGGACGCGCTCGACTCGATCCGGAATTTCCCGCACACGGCCCTGCCGACCGAGCGCGTCGAGCGCAGCGGAGACTTGTCCCGTTGCCAGCATTTCGACGGCGGATTTCAGCGCCGGGTCTTTCTGACGCACGATCTCATCGAGCTTGGCCGTGCGCATTCCGGCCTCTTGCAGTTGCTCGAACGGACGCCCGGCTTCGACGCCTTGATGCTGGTGCGTGTCGCCGATCAGAAGCACGCGGTCATTGGTGCCGAGCCGTGCAAGGAACTCGCGCATTTGGTTCGTACTAGCAAGGCTGGATTCGTCAATCATAAAAAATCGTTTCTGTTCTGGATTGTGTTCCGCGTTTTGCCCACGCGCCAGAAAACCCTGCAATGTTCCGGCGTGGACACCGGCCTGCTCCAGTTGTTTCGCGGCGCGAGATGTCGGGGCGAAGCCTTCGACCTGATAGCGCTGCGATTCCGTCGCGCTGCGGATGACGGTGAGCGTGGTGGTCTTGCCCGCGCCGGCAAAACCTTGGATTCCTTGGATGCGGTCGGGCGCGCTGAGCACATCTTCGACCACGCTCTTTTGCGCGTGGTTGAGATGTTCATACCGGTCGGCAACGGCGATGGCCTGCGGGCGCGAAAGAACTGGCTCGACCTGATTTTTCCCCTCGCGCATCCGATGAAGAATTTCCTGTTCGGCGGCGATGGTTTTAGCGGTGGTGAACTGACGGCCCGGAACGCCTTGCTGCCGCTCGACAATTTGGAATTCCCCGGACGCCAATCGGGCGTCAAGATGGGCGCAAACCTGGGCATGGGTGATGTCGCCCATCCCGCGCCGGAGTCCGTCGCGGATCAGGGCGCGTTCATCAACAACCGCCTCGCGCTCGAAGTTCTTGTCGCGGGAAAAAGTGAGCGATTCGCGGACACGGTCCACCGAGTTTACGGGTTTCTCTTGATGTTGTGAGCGTTCCTGGGCGGCGCGGACAACGGCTTCGGCTTGGTATCCGAAGTCGGCGGCTAGCTTGCGGTGCGCGGCCATTACCTCTCCCGGCGAATGGATTTCCTTACGGTCGCGGGTCGAGTGTGCGGCGATCTCGGCAGCTTCTTTCCCGGAGTGGCCGGTGCGTTCGAGGTGCTCACGAATTTGTTGGCTGCGGGGACTCGATGCGTCGAGATATTCCTGCGTGTAGCCCTTTATTTCGGGCGCACCGCTCCGTCCGGTTGCGATTTCGTAACCGAGTTGGCGGAGTTTGTAGGTCAGTTCGGATTGATAGACGGCAGTGGCGAACTGCTGTGAAGCGAAAAGGCTGTGCGGCTGGATGGCACGTGGTTGGCCGTTGTCGCGCTCGGTGACGTTGAAAACGACTGCGTGTGTATGCAGTTGCGGCGCGACGTAGCCATCGACCGGACGGGCCGTGTCGTGCTCGAATTTGGCGGCAATAAACTTGCCCGTGGTCTCGGGTGGATGATTGCCGCCGATCCGCGCTTGCGTGTAGCGTTCAAGCTGGTCAAGGGCGACGCGGACGCTTTCCCGGTGCGCTTCGCGGACGCGTTCATCGCCACCGACAAGCGCCGTCAGCGAGACGGACTTGGGCGCGGAGAAAGTCGCGTCCCAACCGGCCCGGTGTTCCATCGTTTTAACGGTCTTGCCGTCGGCGTCCTGATATTCATACGACGCTCGTTGCCGTACCAACTGTTCGTCGGTTTGCGGATGCTGGCCTTGGCTGAGTTTGGCAAAATCTTCGGCGGAGACGGCCCCGGCAAGACCGAACTGCGCGGCCAAGCGGCCTTGCCATTCGCCCGCAATCACGCCGCGCTGCGACCAATAGTTCTGCTCCTTGGCGGTGAACTCCTTCTGGTGATAAGTCTGCGCTTGGCCTGCGGAAAGCGGTTTGGAGATGGTCAGCATGGCTTAAATCTTCGGGCCAAAGTTCAAGTTGGTTTGACGTTCTTCTTGTGCTTCACTGGCGGGCTTCGTCACCGTATTTTGCTTGCTCTGTTCATCGCTCGTGGGCTTCGATTCGACACGGGGTGCGGATTCTGAATGCACATCCTTGTTTACAGTGTCCGATTGTTCCTTTTGCTCCTTTTGCGGTTCGCGCACGATGAAGTCGTCCTCCAGGCGTTCGATAAACTTCGGCTTCGACGCTGGAACTTCCAGCAGTGGAAAGGAAAACCGAGTCACGTAATTGCCGTGCTTGAGATAGGCGTTAAGGTTTTCCAGACCGCTAATTTCGGAGTCCAGCACCAGCGGCTCGGTCTGGCGGTCGAGCGAAAAGTTCCTGCCGTCTCGGGAGCCGTCGAAGTGCGTTTCCTTCATGCGTTCGATCTCCACCTTGCCGATGGCGCGGCTGACCCACTCGGCGGCATTCGGTTCGGTCGTCTTCAGGAAAATCTTGCTGGCGGGCTGCGACAGCATGACCTCGGCAAGGTGGCCGTAGATGACTTCCAACTGCGCTTTGCCCTGGAAACCGAGAACGATTGGGTTGCGCGACTTACGGTTTTCGGTGATGGCGGTGTGAAGCTGTGGCAACTTCTGTAGGCTGGCCAGTTCGTCGAGCACAAACCATACCGGACGTTGCTCGGGCGTCGGCGCACTGAGCAGGCGGAGAACAAGCATGTCGATCCAGAGGCTATGCAGCGGGCGAAGCGCCTCGCGTTCGGCGGGCTGTGAGGTAATGAAGATCCATCCCTGGCGATTCTTCGACCACTCGCGGGCCGTCCATTCGGTCTTGGCATCGGTCTTTTTTGGAAGCAACCGGAAACTGTCGGCGACGAGGCTCAACGAGCCAAGCACGCCGGAGCGTTGGTGCGGCGCGGATGGGTCGATCAGCGAGGCCAATTCGGTGTTCTTCACGCGGTGGTCGATCTCCTCCGGGTGCGACATCCACTGCACCAACTGCTGCGGCGAGGGCAGTTCGAGAAGCAAATGGGCGAATATTTTCTGCGGGCTTTCGATGAAAAACTCGCCCTTCTTATCATTGGTGGGTTGGAAGAGTGACGCGGCAACCGTTCGGGCCTCGGCGCGTCGGACCAACTCCTCCGACGGCCCCCAGTACGGGCACCGGCGGTCGAGCGGATTGAGGACAATGTCGCCGCGATGCGCGTCATAGAACCGCTCGATAAATTCGCAGGCCGGGTCATAAAGAATGGCGGAGTGGCCGCGCGATTGGATCTGCCGCAGCATTTGCATGATGATGGTGGTTTTGCCGCTGCCAGTGTCGCCGATGATCTCGAAATGCTGGTCCTCGGCGCGCAGTGGAACACGCAACATCTCTCGGCAGTGGTTCACCTTGAGGCCGATGCCAGTGCCTTGAATGGCCTTGTTAAATTGCTTCGGCGTCACGAAAACCGGCCCCTTCAAGCGCCGCCCGTACTTCATTTCCTTGCGGCGGCGAATGTCCTTGCGAATGGAAAACGGAAGCTGCGCCAGCAGCGCGACTACTCCGAAGATGAACGGCCACTGAAACAGGCCAACAATCGTTGCTCCGCCGTAGACCTGCTGCCTGAAATAGCCCATAAGCGAGCTGTTTTGGTAGACCGTCGGCACGCTGCGGTAGAGATAAACGATGCCGCGCTGGCGGGCGGAATCGGACAAAACCAGCGGGATGGGCTGGGCATTCGCTTGCGGCGTCGATCCCGCCGCAACATCCACATCGCGGGCGTACAAGGCGTGACCTTTCTTGTCGGCCATAAGCAGCAATTGATACTTGCTGGACTGGCGAATACTCGCCACGATGGTGGTCTTTATATAGATCGGGAGATCGAACTGTTGTAGCGGAGTGAGCACGAACGCGAAGTGAAGATAGACGAACAACCCTGTCAGAACCACAGCAAAAAAGACCGCGCCGAAAGTGTAAATCGGCTTGTGAGGCGGCCAAATGATGGTCTCCTTTCTCCCCCAGTTGGTTTCAGGCATGGCGTTTTTCCTCCTCGTTTTCGGCGGCGTACTGCGCGACGACCTCGCGCGCGGCGCGGTGCTTGTTGGTTTTCACGTTGCGCATCAACTCCTGGTATTGCTCGGCGCTCATCCGTTCGCCGCGCGCGACCGGCGAAAGCGCGTTGGTCAAGAACAGTTGCAAGGCGACGATTTCGGTCATGAGCGGGTCGGCCCCGAGCGCGCCGGATGAAGAGCGGGCCGCCTTCAATACGGTCTCGCGGGCCCATTCGCCTATCGCCCGTCCATCGGCTTGGGACGCGGCCTCAACTACGGCATATTCGGTCTTCGTCAACTTAGTATTGAGTGACTGGTCGCGGCTTTCCCGACCGCGCACCGCACCCTTCTTCCTGGGTGTCTCGGAATGATTTAATGGCATCGAAGGCCCTCATTTCTCCTTCGGAGGCAGGAAACTAATAGGTTCCCGCTTCCCGGTAAGTTCTTTGTTTTCGCAGGGAACCCATTAGTTTCCAAAGAACCTAATCGGTTCCCTAAAAGGGGTGGAGTGTCTAAATTCTTCCGGTGCGAAGCACCGTTCTTGCCCCGGCACGAAATTGAATGCAGGATCACGCCTTCATTACCCGCACAGAAGCCGTGGACTCCACCCCGGCTCCGAGCTTCTTCGCAGGCTGCTCCGCTTCATCCTTCGCATCCTTATTTGGGCCTCTACGGACGCGCAACGTCGAGGCGACCTGCTTGGCCTGTGGCGTCTTCAGAAAGTCCTGAAGGTCGCGGTCCTTCGAGAAGACATAGTTGAGCGCCTTGTCCACCACATCGTCGGCGGATGCGTGGACGAAGGCGGCGTATTGATCGACCTGCTCGGCGGTGGACTCGTCCAGCCGAACAGAAGCACTGATGTAGCGGCTTAGGTTGATTTCAAGTAGTGGCATTTCCTCTCCTTTATTGGTGTTGAATCAAGCGATCTTTCTCCGGGCAATCATCCTCTGCGCCGTCTGTGCGATCTCGCGCGCACGAGCGGAGCAAAGTGCGGCGGGAATCTCGAAGCGGCGGCGGACCACAAGCATCGTGACAACGTCGTCCACGGGAACGCCCTCGATGAGCCAAAGTCTGGCCGATGCGACATCCACGGTTCGCTGCGCGTAGTAGAGCGGATTCGGCTTATTGGCTCGGCACGCAGCCAGCTTTCGCGTCAGCTTCGCGGCGTCCTTTCCATGGGCAAGTTCATCGAGAATCCACGCCCAATCGCGTTCGGAATTGGTGTGCTTATCGGGATGCTTTCGCGATGTGATTGAACGGGACGGAAGGATGGCATCCGCCGCCAGGATATCCAGCCGGAAGTCATCGGAATTCCAAGTGGAATCGCCGGGGTATTCGACTGTGACGGGATACGCCGGATCGTACTTGCAATTCAGGAATCCCGGCAGGCGGAGAACCCGGTTGCAGTCCGTGCAGGCGGGATCGCCGCCAAAAGTAATCGCAAGCAGTTTCAGGGCGCTTTCCTGCTGTTCGAGAGTGAAGCCGTCAACCCGCCAGAGGATCTGGTACTTACCGAGCGATGTCGAAAGGACTGCATTTGGCGGGGGAACCGCTTCGGAGGCCCGGAGCGAAGCGAGATGGGCCTCGCCGTCGGTATCCAAATCAAGGTACAGATGCCGCACCGCGGCGATGTACTCTTTGGTGCGTTTGCGGCTGCCAGAGCGCAGCGGATTGGCAGCCACATAGATGTTGGCGCCGATAGAGTTCTCATGAGCGAGCCAGCCGAGGTAACGAGGCGCAAGCGCACGCTCCAGAGGGACGATTCGCTGAAGAATCCCGGCAGGATTCTCGCGTCGAAGAAGCAGAGCGATTGACTCGCCCGGAGCGAAGCAACGGGTGAGAAAGTCGGCGGCGGTATTCGCCGCATTCTGTGTCCTATACTGTGGCATGTTTCACCTCAAATACGGGTTCGATCAGGAAGCGTTTCGCGTCGCGGTCGTAGCCGCGAATAGCCAGCACTTCGCGGACGATGCGGCGGCCCGGTTGACGCTCGACATGGATGACGAAATCGACGGCTTCTGCGATCTCGGCCTCGGTGTCGGAGAACGTGGTCTGCGCGTGGCTGCGCATGACTAAATTGGCGAAACGGCGAAGGGCTTTCTCCGCCGAATTGGCATGGATCGTCGCCAGCGATCCCGAGTGGCCGGTGTTGAAGGAATCGAGCAGCGTTCGCGCTTCGGTTCCACGCACTTCGCCGAGGATGATTCGGTCGGGTCTAAAGCGAAGTGCGTCCTTCAATAGATCGTCGAAAGACACATCGGTCTTGAACGTATCGGTCTGGCATTCGGCGGCCACGATGTTCGGCTTCTGGATTTGAAGTTCCGAGGTATCTTCGATAACGACGAGGCGTTCCTCGTCTGGAATGAAGTCGGCCAATATCCGCAATAGCGTGGTCTTGCCGGTTCCTGTTCCGCCGCTAATAAGCAGCGTCTTTCCACTGCGAATCTGCTCGGCCAAGAGGTCTGCGACCGCCTGGGTCAGTGTGCCGCGAGCAATCAGGTCATTGACCGTGTAATGACGGCTGGTGAACTTACGTATCGCAATTGCCGGGGCCGGGCTTACGAGCGGCGGAATCCATGCCGCAAGGCGGCTTCCGTCCTGAAGCTGCGCGTGTAGTCTAGGGTTGTCTTCGTCGAGCCGTTTGCCGAGTTGGTTGGCGATCACTTCGAGGCCGGTGCGCAGCTTGCCAGCGTCGAAGGAAATGCCCGGTTCCTGGCACAATCTCCCGTCGCGTTCATAGAACCACGCGGCATTCGGATTACCCATGATTTCGCTGACGCTTTCGTCGAGCAGCAGTGTCTCAATTGGACGAAGGAATGGGAGGATCAATTCAAAACTCATACGGTGGATCTCCGAACGATGGAAGCCCAGCGGTTAGCCGGGCTTCCAAGAGTGAAAAACAATGGCCTATGTGGCCGATTCCTCTGCGGGCGTGTCATCGTGCTCTCGATCTTCCGGGGCAGATTTTTCAGCGCGGTCCAGCTTCAGGATCGAGGCGACCCGGATTTCCCAGACACGCTGCTTCGAGTCCGTCTTCTTGCTGTCGTACTCCCGGCTGCGCAGTTCGCCTTCCACCTGGATATGCGCACCCTTGGTGAGCGTCTTGGCGAACTCCGCGAGCTTGCCGAAGACGACGCAACGGTGCCATTCGGTGTGCGAGATGTACTTGCCATCCTTCTTATAGGAGGACTTGGTTGCCAGCGAGAGCGTGGTCAGGCTGCGATTGTCATTCGTGTGGGCTTTGGCATCACTGCCGACAAAGCCGATGAGGGTTACTTTGTTCTGGTACATAATCGTGTCTCCGTTTGTTGAAATTCCCGTTGTTGCTCGGGTCACACTGGGCGAAGCCTAGCGAGTGGGCCCGGCTCCCAAGGCCGAAGGTCTGCTTTCTGGGAGGGGCCCGAAAGAAGTTTGCGCGGCGTTTTGTGCCGCTGATTGCAAACTTGTTTTGGGAGGAACCGAGACCCCGAAGGGGCGCGGAACGCGAAGCAGAAGACCGAGTGCCGCCGGGCGCCGGAAAGACCCCGAAGCTGTGACCAAGCATAAGACGGGATACATAACGGCAGATACGCTCCAGAGCAAAGTTGTCATCGGCACCTTGGCTGCGGAAGTCCCACGTAATCGCAGTCGAATTCGATCTGGCATGTCCGCCGTATGAAGGGTGCCATTCTCCACCGTCGTTGCGGGTCGGCAGGCCCGCGTTAGCCCGCTCTACAAGACACGGGGACATCCATGATAAGTAAAAGTCAAGAGGAGACGGAGGTCTCCTTGCACTGGGAAGGCACGGCCCTCGAAGCGTAGCTACAGCGATGAAGTTCAACCACAGCCAGCGATCATTACACGCGGCCAAAGCGGCAGCCTGGCCAGACATCCATTTGCGGGAACCGAAGCTGAGTCCGGTCCACGAAGTATGAGTTAGGGTTTTCCGGCCGGCCTCGATACAGACGGTAGGGGGCATCGGGAGACAAAGTTCCTCTGCCCAGTCCCCGTGTTGGCGAGGAACGGCCGGTCGATCGCCGGTGGTTCTAAGGTTTTTCCTTCTTAGGCGGTTTTGATTTTCTGCGCCCCTTCGTTCTCCGCTCTGTCCTCGGGCCACGGCACCCGCAGCTGAAAGCTCTGCCCGCTTTTGTCGACGGCCAGCAGATAGGTGACCAGTTTGCGCGCCACCGCCAGCGTGGCCCGGTTGCGATGTCCGCGTTCCAACTCGCGCGCCTGCAGCGCCGCCAGTTGCGGATTCCAGCGCGGCGCCAGTTTGGCCGCCTCGATCAGCGTGCTTTGCAGCCAGTGATTGCGCTGCTTCGAGATGGGTCTGCGCTGCTGCTTGCCCGCCGAGGACTTTAAGGCGGCCGTCAGTCCGCAATAACTCATGGCCTCCGAGCCGGAGCGAAAGCGCTGCGGGTCGCCGATCTCCAGCGCCCAGGTCAGAGCCGTAATTTCTCCGACCGCAGGAATGGTCATCAACCGCTCTACCCGCGCTGCCAGCTCGGGATCGGCCAGCAACTCGCGCACCAGCCTGCGCTGCGTGCTCTCGAACATCTCCAGCGCGCCCCGGCTCAGACGCAGCAGATCGATCACCGACTCCGGCACTTCCTCCAGTTCTTCCAGCAGGCTGGCGAAGTATTTCTTGCCGTGCAGTTTCTCCTTCACATAGAGTGCGCCGGTCTCCATCAGTAGTCCCGCCATCTTGTTTTTCATGCGCACCGCTTCGCTCACCACCAGGCTGCGATAGCGCAGCAAGCGGCGCAGTTCGCGGATGCGCGGCGCGGCCACATAACAAGCGGGCAACAGATTGCAGCGCACCAGATCGGCGATGGTGCGGGCGTCGATCGTATCGCTCTTCTTCTTGCCTGCGCTGATGGCTTTCATCTTCGCGGGATGCGCCATCTCCAACTGCTCGCCGTAAGGCTTCAGCGTGTCGTAGATCCAGCCGCTGAACAGCGTCGCCTCCAGCGCTCCCCGCCAGGGATGCCGCCGCGCCACGGCCCACCGTTGCAGGGCGGGGCGTTGCGCCGCCATCACGCCTTCTTCCACAATTTCGCCCGCCGCCGTCTTGACGCAGAAACTGATGCTTTTCTTGTGAACGTCGAATCCGATATAGTGAAGCGTAGTCATAGGGTTCTCCGAGTGAGCTTTCTGAGCCGACGGTTTTCTCGCCGGTCTCAGCATCGTAGCCGCTTCGAGAACCCTTCTTCATTTCACTTATGCATTCATACAGGTGGGGGAAGTCAGCCGGATTGGCAGCAAGAAACGACATGAATAAGCCTCGGGATCGTCGGTTCGTCCTTATCCTCAGCTGAACGCCTGGTCGGCCCGGAAGCGCACGATGGTCAAGCCGAGAGGGTTTACGGCCAGCTCATTGTTCTTCACGTTCTCGCGGAAGACATAGGTGACGCTGGCTGTCCATCGTTCCCGCTTGAGTTCGGAGTGGTCCGCCGGGTTGCTGTACACCTTCTCGAACTCGATGCGCGCCGAATAGGGCGACTGCCGCAGGTCGTCGAGGATGACGTTCTTAATCTCCACATCGACGTACGGAAGGGTGCTGTCTTTGATGTAAGTCTGAATAATGTTGTCCCGGCGTTCTTGGTCGATCACGGCGCGCTGCACGTCGCTATTCAGGAAGTAAAGCGAGTCGGTTTGGTCGCGCTCGACGGTGAAGCGGTTGCGGCTAAAATACAGTTCCGCCCAGCGCGAAAGATAGTATTTGTTCTCCGCTTCTTGCGGGCGGTACTGGAAGTTGCGATAGTCGATGGCTTCGGCGTGTCCCACGTCGTTGATCCGCACAATCATGGGGTGCATGTCGGCGAGCGCCTTCTGGCTCTTGTAGGTGAGCGCCGCCAGTGCGAAACAAACAACGGCGAGCACAAGGATGGTCACCTTCAGATAGGTGTTCATCACCAGTGGATCGCCGTACTGTTCCAAGTACCGTTCCGCCGCCCGCGTAATGTCGGGAGTCGCCTTCGTTTCTACGTCAAGCGTTTCTTTTGCGGAGTTCATTGTTCACCTCGCTTTTCGTCTTTCGTGACGCGCATTACAGCATGGCCCGCAACGCCATTGCGGCCACGCCCAGACCTCCACCGTGCCCGCCACTGCCTCCGAATAGGCTGTGCGACATGGTCGGAATTTTGAAGAGAATGTAGACGTTGACCAGTACGAGAAGGATGAGAAGCGGCAACGTCTGGACAATCGTCGAGGGGTCCGAAATGCTCTGCCCAAGCTGGATGTAATAGTTGGTGAGCACATGAGCCAACACGTTCATCGTGGCTGCGGCGATGACCTTGTAAAAGCTGAATCCGAGATACGCCTTGAGCCATCCCCAGAACAGCCAATCGAGCTTGTCGAAGACAAGAAAGGGGATGAAGATCGGCCCGAGCAATCCGATGATCGTTGCCGCAATTGCGCCGTAGGCCAGGATGGCCGAAACGATGGCCGCGAGCAGTGCCAAAAGGAACTGCACGACAAAGTACACAATGGAGTAGTACGGCGACATAATGCTCGTCAGAAGCGACGGCCCTGTCTTGGACGATGCCGCGTGGATCTCGTTCAGCATCGTGGTCGAGCCATCCGACCCGATGAGGTTCACAAGATTGATGGTGCCGCCGTCGATGAAACTCTTGATGGAAAAGCCAAGTCCGGGGATGGCGCTGTCGTAGTAGTTGACCATCGCATAAGCGAAGGTAAGCAGCATGAAGAGGTTGAGAAACCTCCCCATGCTGAATCCGGCCTCTCCGTGTGCCGATGCGAGCGCTTCCTGCACACCGAACCAAACCAACATGATGGTTGCGAGGGCGAGGACAATGTGAACCCCCATCGCAGTGATCGAGGGTGCTGCCGTGGCTGCGAGTGACTGGCATGCCTGAGCGATAAAGTCGAAGAGACCTGTACCCATGTTCCTCACCTTCGTTCTTTCTTCGGTGTTCTAACTTCCTTCCGCTGGCGGCTACTCAGTAGGCTTGCGTAAGGAGATTGGCTGCGCCGCCGCTGGTCGTGGCGACGTTGGCGTTGTAGTAGCTTTCGTATCCCGATGAGTCGCGGAATGCCGACTTCATCGCGTCCTGCTGCTGCTTTTGGGCCACGATCTGCTGCAAGGCAAGATTGGCGTTCATTTGGTTGGCGTCCTGTTCGGTTCGCAGTTGCAAGAGCAGGGCTTGATTGATGCGTTGAAGCGTAGCCATGATGGTCTGCTGCGTGGCATCTTGGCTTTGTGTCGCCGTCTCCAGGTTCGTAATATCGGTCTGTCTCGCGGCCTGATTGGCCCGCATTGTCCCGAGCATTTGCAGGTTGTTGGTCATGACGGAATCGCCGATGTTAACGGTGGCTCCCTGCGCCGCAATCTGGAGTTGGCCGGCAACACTGGCGCTGCCGTAGCCGGGGATTATGTTGGTGGTATTTGGTACGCTGACCTGCTGGTATGAGGCTGCGGCCCCGTTTCCGGTATTGGCGGAATTGAGCCAGCCCATCGAGTTGCCGTAAGTGTTCGAGATCTGTTGCAGCATCCGTAGGTCGGTGGTGGGAGACAAGAACCGCCGATAAAGCGTCGACGGCGCGAGAATCATCTGGTGCACGAGTTGGTATTGCTGCTTGGCGACGTTGTAGGCTTGCAACGCCGTGGTCGCAATCTTGACGGTGTTGGAAAAGATCTGTTGGCCCTGCTCGATCTGCTGGAATTGGTTGGAGATGGATTGTTCTTCGTGTTCGATCTGCGTGACGGCGTGAACCGACTGCGTAGGATCGTAGACGATGCCGGAACCGAACTGCGCGTGCGCTGCGGGCTGCAACGCCGTGGCAAGCCCGATAGCGAGTGCGGTGAGGAGTAGCTTCTTCATTGCCTTATCCTTTCGTTTGCGGTTGGTGTGACAAAGCCTCACAGCAATACCGCGTTACTGCTGTGCGGCAAGGATTTCTCGCTGGATCTGTGCAAAACGGTCGGCCTCTGGCTTGCACCGTGCGTCCCGTTCTTTCCTCTTCGCTTCGAGGGCCGCCGTTTGCTCCGCGGTCAGCTTCTCTCCTGTCAGCATTCTTGCGGAACCGGAGGTCTCATCGAGGCAGTCCTTGGCATAGGCCGGGTATTCGGCGTTGTATTGGTCCAACAACTTTTTCACCTTTTCCGCTTTGCTCTGGCATCCGGCAAGTGCCAGAGCCGATAGGAGTAAGAGGGAGAGGGCAACTGATCGCATTTGAGAACCTCCTTAAAACGTTCGTGGAATCGTGTGGTTGGAGTACGCAGGAAGAAGCAAGTCCTGCGTGAAATAGACTTTTACGCGGTGGCCCTCCCGAATCGTGATGGTGGGCGGTATTTGCAGGAAGCGGTCAAGAATGCTGGTCGCGGATTGGGAGACGCTGGCCGCAGTTCCGTTGGTAAATGCCTGCGAGCCGCTGGTGGTGATGGTGCCGCCGCCCTGCGTGATCTCGCTGGCACCGGCAACGACACCCAAAGCGATCGAAGTGCCAAAGATTTCCAGATAATGGTTGTTGACCTTATCTTTCAGCCCTTCTTCGCCGATCTGGTCGAGACCATGAAACTGGTCGAGATCGACGGAGTAGCCGTCCGGCATAATCAGGCGGTGAAATGCGACAGCCATGCGCCGCTGTTGGCCGAATCCCGCCGCTCCAATCTTCTTCGCTTCGCCAAGCACCACCGTTCCTTCGGGGATGATGACGTGTTGACGGTCGTGCGAATACAAGGGATTCGAGACCAGGACTTTGACCGGCCCAGCGGCGTCTCCGTCCAGGCGATTCATGAGCACTGTATCGAGCACCGAGCCCTCGTAGACGAGATAGGGCTGCCCGACGGCCGAATCAATGTTCGCTTCCAGAGGCCGTTTATAGCCTCCGGGCGTCTCTCCTTGTTCTCTTTCAACTCGTGGGTCAGCGGGACTCGCCTTTCCCTGCCTCTCCGTATGGTCATACTGGACGGGCATCGTCTGACTTTGCGGTTGCGGCTGCTGCGGCTGTTGCTCGGCAATACGGGAGAACACAAGATTGGAAGCGAATCGGGAGTTGTCAGCCCGTTCGCGCTCTTTCGCGGCAATGAGCTGCGCTTGTTGCTGCTCGGGAGTAAGTTGCGGTGGCATGGTGCCTTGCTGCGCTTGCCCGCAGGGCCGGCCTGAACCGCAGGAAGTGGACGCCTCGCCGCTTGGGCCAAAGGCCGCGGCGGCGGCCTGTTGCGCGGGCGTCGCAGACGTAAGCGCTGGGTCTTGCGCAGCGGCGGCGATGTTTGCAGCCTGCTGCTCTTTTTGCCGTTCGGCCTGCACCTGGTTCTTCATGTCCTGCACGTTGTTGTCGGTGTTGTCCTGCAACGTGGGTTGCGGTGGTTGCCCTTTCGCGGCGGCCTGCTGCGCGGCCGTTTTCTTGCCCGTAGAGCTGAAAAGCGCCGCCACGATCACGAGCAACGCCGCGCCCAAATAGACGAACGTCTTGAGGTTCTTCTGCAAGACGCCCTTCGGCTGCTCTAAAAGGCCGCGCAGTGCTGGCTCGACCTGCGGCTCGGCGTGCGTCCCGGCCTGGGCGTCTGTGTGAGAAGTACGGTTGTTCTCGGTCATGACTGCTATCCTTTCCGCGCAAAGCTCATCCGCTTTTTGCCCAGTTCCACATAGCCGTCGTCCATGACTTTCGGGATGATGTAAGTTCCTTCCCGCAGGTCATAGGTGACGAGGTTCGGCTTGCCGTCCTTCATCTCGTAGACGCTGAATGTCTCCGGCGCATTCGTCTTGATGTAAGTGAACTTATCGTCGTGATAGATAGACTGGATATCGAACGGCGCTTCGTTCGCCTTGTAGACGTAGTCAAACTTGAGCTGCGTGGGATAGCTGCTCCTGTACTCGTCCACCGCCTGCTCGACGTGCGATTGAAGGGCGGCGACCTGCTGTTTCGACTGTTCGAGCTGCGCGGCAGGCACGAACTGCGCGGGGCCGCTGGCGGCCACAATTGCAGAGCGGTCGGCGGGTTCGACGATCACCTTCAGGTCGGGCTCGGCGGAAGAGCCGGAAATATCCTGCAGGGTGAAGCTGTAGATGTTTCCCTTGTCCGTAATGAGATTCAAGTTGGAGCTGATGCCTTGTTTCGCCGGATGCACAAAGCAAAAGTTGCCGACCACGTCGACAATCCAGAAATCCTTGTCGCCCGTGGCGGCTTCGATGATCTTTTCCGTCGTGGGCAGTTCGATCAGGGTTGTGTATTTGACCTTGGCGCGGATCGCAACAATATCCTGCGAGTGATATTTCACTGTTCGCGCGGATTCCTGCGCCAAGGCAGCGATGGACGAAAGGGCCAAAACAACGTTGACGATGAATTTCATATTTCGCATGTGTATCTCCTTAGTGGTTCGTGTTAGAGGTTGACGTAGCCAGCGTGCGCGGCTGGAATGGATAGTCTTCGGCCAGATGGCGCAGCCCGTCGGCGATACCGAAACGCTCGAAGTAATCGCGCTTTTTCAAGTTGTCGCGGGCGTTGTTGGTGGCCATCCAGTGCGAAACGGAATCGACGTTCAACTGCACTTTCTTCGAGGTCTGTGCCTTCCGTATGAGCATTTGGCCCGGCGGAACAAGTCCGCCGATAAGGTCCAGCTCGGTGTCGTTCAGATGAAATGCCTCCCGGTACACTTCGCGGTTCATTTCCGGGTTGGCCAGGAAGATTTTCGTCGGGCAGCTCTCGGCCACAATCGCCAGCATCCCCGATTCCTCAAGCTCTTTGATGGATTGCGTCGCCAGGATCATCGCCGCGTTGTGCTTGCGCCATGTTTTCTGCGCCTGCACCACGTAGTTGCGGATCGTCTCGTTCTTGATGAAGAGCCACGCCTCGTCGAGCAGGAAGATCTTGAAGGTGGCGAGTTTCTGCGGGTCGGCAATTTCATTCGACGCGCGGTGCAAAACGTAAAACAGCAGCGGTTCCAGGACCTCGGGTGCATCGTTCCAGCCGTGGAAGTTGAAGGTCTGAAAGCGCGAGAACGACAGCGTGTCCTCGGCGTTGTCGAAGAGGAAGCCGTACTGGCCACCGCGTGCCCAGCGATGCAGGCGTTCCTTCAACTCGCCAACGATGTTCGTAAAGTTCGAGACGGTGCGCTGGGTCGGTTCCAACATGTACATGCGCTCGATGGCATCCCACAGGCGGCGCTCTTCTTTGAAGTCCAGCCGGTACCGCTGTTCGTTGCCTTCGATGAGTACACGGAAGAAGCTGAAGAGAAATTGCAGGTTTTCCTTGGTCTGCGGAAGCGAGAACGGATTGATGGTGAAGTCCCGCGCCTCCTGGCCGGCATTCAGGTATGACCCGCCGAAGATGGTCGTAAGCGACTGAAAGCTGCCGCCGATATCGAAGATGAAGGTCAGCGGTGCGTACTTTTGCGCATTTTGCAGGACGAAATTGCAAAAATACGATTTCCCACTACCCGTCATCCCAAGGATCAGCGTGTGGGCGACCTCGCTGTTATGCAGGTTCAGAAAATATGGTGTGCTGTTGTCGGTTTCGAGCACGGCCAGGTACTCCGTGCCGAGATGGGCGTTTGTCTTCTCACCCGGAAGGATCGTGAACAGAAAAGACAGGTCGGCGTGGCTCGTATTGAGTAGATACAGCTTGCGGAGGTTGAGCGCATAGTTGCCCGGCACGGTGGCGAAGTAAGCGTTGAGTTGGTTGTAGGTCTCCGAAAACAGGCTGCCGTCACCGTTAGTAAAGATGCCCGCAAACTCGGCCCCGAGCTGCTCCAATTCGGCTTTCGCGTGTCCATATAGCACAATCGTCAGCGAGAACTCGCCCAGCGATTGACCGTCGCCCAGGGCGCGCAGGCAATCGCCAAGGTTCTCAATGTCCGCCTGCTTAGATTCGTCCACCAGCACATCACGCGGGTTCGTCTTCGTGGCGTCGTTGCCCATCTGCGAGACGAACCCGGTCTTCGACATATTGAAGTGGCGGCGGCGTTTGTTGACCTCCTTGCGCGCCTTGTCCGCCGCGAGCGGCGTCCACTCCGTGACCACCCGGAAATTGGCCGGGATCTTTAGCAGCGCATCGAGCGCCAAGGGGCGCGTCTCGGTGACGGCCTCTTTCATCGTCAATACGCGGACGATGTGATCGCCGACGCGTAGATGATCGCGCTCAGCTTCGATGTTCGAGTTCACGACCTGATAGTCGAGAAACTGCGTGGACTGGGGCTTACCGGCAACGCGCCAGTCGTCGTAATTTAGCAAGCGCCGGAAAAACGTGAACTGTCCCTGCCGATCCAAAACCTCGATTTGCATGAAGTCCGCAAGCTGTCGAACAAATGCCTGCACGCACTGATCGAGGCGCCGAAGATCGTGCTCGATATGCGAGCGCAACAACGTTTTCATGCTGTCATTGGTGAATTGTGCTTTCAGTTCGCCAATGGCCCCGGCAGGATCGCGAAAGAGTTGGCTGAACGCCGCGCCCACGCCGGTCTTCGATCGCGCTCCTTCGAGCAGGATGCAGTAGAAAATCTCCACCTGATAAAGATGGTCGCGCTTGGCTTCAAAGAACTTTCGCCGTTGATCGATGGCCGCTTCCACAATCGGGTCGTCATATTTCGCGAAGGGTATGTCCGGCCGGTTCGATTTGAAGAGGTACTGGTAGATATGGAAGCCTGGGCCAAACGCTTTGAGCGCCGCTTCCAGTCGCTTGACCGCATACTCCTGCTCCGGGCGTTTCAGGCTTTCGTAGTCAACGCCGGGAACGCTGAGTACCATGCCGACATCGCCAGACTTGGTGAGGAAGGCCGTCTCATTCCAGAACCCGTACAGGTTGATGTGGTCGTTGAGAGCCGCACTTTCTTTCCACGGCTTGATGACCTTATCGAGACGCAGCACTACAACACCTCCACGCGGGGGATGAACTGCTTGGCCGCGTCATACCGCAGCTTGTAGCGTTCCGACTTCGCCAAGATGCGGAGAAACGCCGGATCGCTGTTCGTGACCCAATGCCCAAAGGCAAAGCCGCCAATGAAAACCGCGATGCCCGCCAGGATGGAATTGAAAAGATTGAACGCCCCCACCGCGCCCACGCAGACGAAGTAAAAGAGCGTGCGCTCCACGCCCAGATAGGTGAGGGGCTTATGCAGGCTCTTAAACACCCGGTTTGTGCGATGTTGTCGTGTTTTGTCTGTCATAAGCCCCTCGCCTAGCTAAACGTGTTGAATGAAAAAGTCTGGGACATTGGGACGGTCGCTATACGCCCCAGAGCCAACTCAGGACATTCACGGCGAGAACGGCGATGCCCGTTCCGGCGGCAACCCCGGCAAGCGCCTTCTTGGCGCCGGGTTCACCGTGGGCGAAGCCGTAGCCGCCGATCACGATGGCAACCAGACTGGCAACCTTCGCAATGGTGCCGGTGAAAAGGCTTTGGATGGCGGTGAAGCCGGTGTCGAATGGTGACCCGCCCTGCGCCAGCGCGGTCACAGGCATGAGAAAAAGCAGGGTCAGAACAGCCGCGGTTGGACGCGCCCACTTCGACCGAAGAAGGGGCTGGACTGGGTGAATAAGATGAACTTGGAACCAACGTGATGACATTTACGCCTCCAGAAGCAGCTAAAATCTGCTGCGTGTGGCGCAAAACTAACCGCACTCAATTTCGCTGTCCAATGATTTCTCAGCCGAGACCTATTCCCAACGGGAATAGGTCTCAGTACAAAGACGAGATATTGAGGTGATGAGTAGTTGAATAAGTCGCTTCACGGAGGCATATCTCGTTGAATAATCGTAGCTTCCGACGATGATAATATTTGGGCCGAAGCGCAAAACAGCCTTGAGACATCAGCGGTTCTAGCTTTATCTCGGCCTTGGGGAAATGCAATTCAGAGCACCGGTACGAGCCTTCCAGACGGTTTTTGCACAGTCGAACGTTTAGCGAAAAAATGATGGCTATGTCGTTTGCTGCGAAGTGGATGGAAGTTCCTCATATCGGACTTCACAATGCGATTAACCACCGAATCACTCTAATTTGTTCCGAGCTATTCCCGTTGGGAATAGGTCTCGGCTGAAATCTCATTGGACACGGCGGCAGAAATGAATCAAATTGCTTAACATCGCCGGTTTCGCACCCACGTGGCCAGCCAAGAACGGCAGTGGTCAGCTACAAGCCGCCGTGTTCCTAACGCAACGGAAAGGCGAATTTATGGAGACCAAGGACAAAATCGACGCTTCGCGTTGCTTGGCTCAGGTGGGCATTCGTGCCCAAACGGGGGGCCGCGCTGAAAGCGAAGGCGTGTCGCGGCAGGCACATCCGGTGCATGAGACCCTATCTCTGAACGAGAAAGAACACTTTCCCGATTACTACGAGCGGCAAGAAAGCGGCCAGGACAGAAAGGTTTGAGTTATGGACAGTGAGCCGGGCAAGAAAACAGTGGGGCTCGCGGATTCTCTCGACGGGAAAATGCGCGCCCTCACCGTGGCCGATGTCGCAAAACTGCTGAATGTCTCGGGGCGGCAAGTTTACAAGCTGGTCGCGGAGCACCGCATCCCTTGTTTCAAGATCGGCGGTTCCATCCGTTTCGATCCTTTGGCGGTCGCCTTGTGGCTGCGTATGAAAATGGCTCCGGCTTCCGTTGGCTATGCGGAGGAAAGAAAACATGCGTCGTCAATTTGAGGCTTGTAGTCGAACGTAGTCGGATGACTTGGATGACTGATAGCTGTTTTCGAATAAGGTGGAGTCTGGCCCGATTGTCTGAGGCCACATCCATCAAGACGGGTCTGACCCTGGTTTACCCTCTACTGGCCTTTTCCTGCCGTCTGGGGCCTCTGTGGTGGCGTTACGGCGGGTCTGCTGGGTGGCCTCGGGTGCAATTACCGGCGCAACCTCGGGTCCTTGACCTCGCCTTCTTCTGCTGACCGACAGTCGTACAAGCGAGGGTGGTCCGGCTCCTGCTCGCAGTTCCGAGGGAGCCTCGGGATTGACAACCGGCGGAGATCACCTGCTCTAGTGCGGAAGTTCCGAATCCACTACTATTACCCTTACATCTCAACAAAACGTTTGACTTGGGGAAAGTTGCACAAGAACTTCTAAGGGGAGGGTAGAGATCGGATGCCAAAAGGTACCATTTTCATGAACAGATCTGGCGATCAGCTGGGAACGATGAGCTTTGAACTAACAAGCATTTATGCCTCTGGAGGACCCGACTTCCCGCTCCTCACCATTCGCGCCGATGTCGCACTCTCTCCTTTCATCGAACGCGGTCAACAGCCGGTTTCAGTTCATCCACTCTCGCTTATTCGTGCTGTTGGCCAACTGCGTTCTCCTGAACATCGTGTGGTCGCACGATTCCAAGAGGACATCGCTCTTCTTGCCGATAATCCAAATTATGCAAATACGACTCAAGTCGCATTCGAAATTCCTCTTGGCATCGAAACCATCAACAGAATCGAAAAAGACCGCGGCAGCACTGATCTGCGAATTCAGCTGACATTTCAGCTTTTGTTCGGTTTACACGTTAATGGAAATGTTGCGTTTCACGGAGGCCGTGTTGATGGCCTTACGTTCCTTATCCCCCGCTCACAATGGATTGACAATCTTTTGCCGGGCCTCGGCTATGGTGGCTTGGAGGTTCTGGAGATCCGGTACGGCAGTGGCGTGATAGCGCAACAACTCCCAAAGTCCGTCCAGGAAATTCAGGAAGCGAAGAAATGCCTCTTCGATGGTCATTGGGAAAAATCCGCGGTACATTGCAGGAAAGCTGTAGAAGCCCTATTGGATTGCGGGTCATCTGCGCTCCCTGTCACCACGAGATTCCGCGAAAAACTTTCGACGTGGATGAGTGACAATTTGAAAGCGGACGACGCCGAGGCAAAGTTACTCGCAGGACAAATGCAGCTTGTATGGGACGTGACCAGCCCCGCGGCGCATCCAGCTCCAGCGCACACGTTCAGCAGACGCGACGCCGAATTTCTTGTTCGGTCAACCATGGCTCTCGTGGAGTATGTCAGTCGGCTGCTCAATTGAATTAGAACTGCGCCTTTCCGGTCACTGCACTTGGGTCTCGGTCTCTGCCGGTTGGCACGCGCTTTCGCGCTTTTGAATATCCACAAAATAGCTCGTCTGCGTCCTGATCAACAATCATCGCCCAAGTGGTGGGCTAACCGGAATTGAGGGTGAATCTGTGGCCAGAGTACCTGTCTTACGCAAAGGCGGCCAGACTCCCCTTGTTGATCCGTGCCTGAACGTCACTGTTACGAACGCCTTTGAGGTAGACCATCGTCGATGCGATGTCGCGATGCCCCATCCATTGTTGCAGCGTGCGGATGTCGATCCCGTCTTGAAGGTGCCGTGTCGCGTAGGTATGACGGAACTTGTGCAGAAACCAGCGGGTGCAGTAGGGGCCAGCGGTGCAGCGGTTGATCTTGACAGTGGCGTCGTCGAGTTTATGTGTCACGCTGCAATGGCCGCAGTTGAGCTTCGCGCGGTACGCAACGGCTTTGAGCTTTTCTAGCATCGCGCCGTCCGGTCTTCCGGTGGCGGTAGGAAATAGGGGATCGTCAGGGCTTGCATTGGCGGGCCGGAATTTTTGAAGCATCGCAATAAGCTTTTGCGGAACCGGGACTTCTCTTTCTTCCCAGTTCTTCGGATGAAATCCCCAGTGCGGCTTTGCGGTAACGCGCACGGCCATGTGTTTGAAATCCACATCGCGCCAGGTGGTAAAGCGGCCCTCGGCGTCCCTGAAACCTGACATCAAATAAAACTTGAACCGGACTTCCTCGGTGACGGCGCAAGCCTTGAATAGCTTGGCGAGTTCGAAGTCTTCATAGATCGGACGCACGGTTTCAACGAAGCTCGGCCAGTCGGCGGCTGTCAGAAGTCTCGTCTTGCCATGCTGCTTCATCACCTGCGAGATCACCACGAGCTTGTTGTAGATACTTTTCCCCTTCTGACCGTTTTTCATGCAGTGTGTCGCGAAGTCGAGAAGGTCCTGACGCTCAACGTCGTCAACGTGGGTTTTCGTGCAAAACGTCTTGAAGGATTCGAGGATGGGCCGGTAGGTGCGGAAGGTGCGCAAGGATCGGTGATAGCGCACATAGTCCAGATACCTGTCGAGCGCGGCGGGCAGGGGGGTGCGCTCCGGCGTTATTTCGGGTTCGGGGGCAGGGGGGATGATGCCGTTGCGCTGGGCTGTGAGTTCGGCCTGTTTGACGCGGGCCTTGTCGGCGGCATCCTGAGCATCAGGGCCGACCGCCTCGCGGTGGCGCTTGCCGTCATTCCACCACTCGATGAAGTAACTGCCTTCGGGATGGTTTTGGTCGTTGCCGTCGATCAGCACATGATCGCGGCGAACTCTGCCTTTGCTGTCGAAGAGAGCAGTGGCGAGAATCCACTTGGCGTTGTCTTTGACCTGCTTAAGAAGTTTTACTCGCGCCAGTTTCGGCATATGGGGAGTTCCTGGAAGAACCGCCAGTAGGATCGCCCATAAACCATCCAAATGCAAGCAAATAAAGGATAGGAGTGACAGGGCAGCGTTCTAACCAACTGAACTACGTCCCCTCTTTGTTTTCTTACCGTTATCGGGAAGCCGCGTATTTACTGGCTTTCCTCAGGTGCAATCGTTTCGCCTGCGTCGCCCGTTTCAACCCCATAGAACCAAATTCCGAGGTTAATGGACACCATGGACATCAAGCTAAACCAACCGTCCAAAACTGTTCTGCAGGCAAACCCAACCCGGAGCAGCTGTCCCTGCCCCGAGAGTGAATTGTAGCAGACAGAATTCAGATCAGTACAGGCTTGGCTCGATGGCTCGGAACTTCTTGTTCCACTATGACTCACCAGCATTTCGAGGCTGCTCACCCGTGGCCGTAACGCCAGAGGTATCGCCAAGAGCGATCAAAGACGGGAACAGACATTCTGGATGGCAAGAGCCGAAAGTCGGCTCCTCCATAACGCCCCCGACGAAGTGGTACAGCTGACTGCCGGGATTCGGCAGACCCAGGACCAGCGCTAGCATCTGGAGTGTTTGAAGTGAAGCGCAAGACCAAGACATGGAGAACGCAAACACGTTCTCGCGGGATTTCAACGGGTGATCCTTCGGCAAGCCTTCGATGTACTTCGGATCGTCGAGCAGGCCTTCACGCTCCATCTGCCCATGACCGGGATCGTACTGCCCGAGACATTGCAGGCATGGCCTGCCGATTGTTGCGGTGTGGGCCCGCCAGTCAGCGGCAGCCAGCTTGCCAAGCCGATTGGCTCGCCCACGAATGCCACCGTCGATCACCGGAATCAGGTGGCTGTACGCAATCAGGTTGAGAACATACCGGCCACATGGCCGGTCCACACAAGAAAAGAGAAAGTCACAATCCAGCGCGGCGCGATAACCTTTTTCCTCGTAAACCGCGGCGTCTACTGGACAGACCGTGAAGTTCGCGGCTGTCGCGCGCCCGCGCAGATACTGCGCCAGCACTTCCACCTTAAGCTGGCCGACGTCACGCTGAAATATGAGGAAGTCTACCGCACGGAGTACCGCAATCTCGAAGAAGCCAGGCCTTCGATCGCGGAGTTCCTGGAGAAAATCTACAACCAGGAGCGCTTGCACTCTGCGCTGGGCTATCGTCCGCCGCTAGAGTTCGAGCGCAGCTTACGACCTTTGCGAGCGCTCGGGAAAGGACGAGCCTGAGTTTTTCCAGGCATGAGGAAATCTATCGATCCGATGTAAGACTCGGCAAAGCTGGGAGCGGCAGCTGTTGTCGTCGCTCCCAGTGCTCATCGGCTGCGATGAGTTTCCAGTCGGCTATTCCTGGGCAGGTTGCCCTCCGGCAGAGCCTGCCTCCGCTTCACCGACTGGAAACGATTCTCCCACAACCAACCCTGCCGTACAATGATTTTGCAGCGAACGGCAACAATCCCCTTAACTTCGTGTCTCCGCCTAAGGGTGCACTCCATCCTACTCCGACTCCCTCACGTCCTTCCGGTGACCGCGCCCTTTGTTGGAGCAGGTTGGAGTAGCGATAGAACAATTTTGCGATATACTCTGCTAGCAGAGCGGGAGTAGCTCAACGGTAGAGCATCGGCTTCCCAAGCCGGGGGTTGCGGGTTCGATCCCCGTCTCCCGCTCCAATTTCACTGGAACGTCGGCATCGTTTGCTGCCAGCTACGTCCCGCGGCGAGTTGCACGTACCAACTGCCGTCGGAAGCTTAGGAATGCTTTCTGCCCGGCAAGTTCCGCCAGTTGTTCACGCTTATTTTCCAAAGGCTTACCCGCACTCAGAAACTGTTGCCGGAGTTTTCCGATGTGCTCCACAAATGGCTCCCACTCCGGTCCGAACTGTTTCTCCAGTTCGCGGCGCAGCCTGGCTGCCAGCGCCGGACTGCGCCCGTCGGTGGAGATGCGGCGGAATTGGTGGCTGCCACCACTAGAAACGCGCCTCGTACGTCCCGGAATGAAAATGCCAGGCGGCGCCATGCCAGCTTGCCCCACGCAGGTGCGTCCTTCGAGTCGAAGCAGAATGGGGAAGGAAGTCATGTAACCTCCGGCCGGTTCTCTCGCGCCATCGTATCGTGGAAATCCAGGAGAAGCTAAGTCCGCCTTGGAGCGCGACTTAATAGTCGGCCCCTGTTTCACAGCGCCTAGTGATGCATGTCACATCGTAAATTCTTATTCTCTAGTAAACTAATCGCGTATGTATAGTATCCAGTCGGCGGCCCCCCCCGGTCCTTCAGAAGCATCGTGGCGAAGCGAGGCAGGCGCCTGATGCCCGACGACAAGCCACAAACCGAACTGCTCGACGAACTGGAAAAAGGGCCTTGGCCCAGTTTCGTCAAGGAGATCAAATCGGCTGGCCAAACCAGCGCCAGCGCTCAGGATCTCCTCCGCCAACTGGAGCTTTCTTACCAAGAGAAGAAGGGGCATTGGAGGCACGGTGGTCTGGTCGGCATGCTCGGCTACGGCGACGCGAGCGAGGCCATTCTGGGGCAGTGGATTGCGCAGTTGTCCGGTTTTGATGCGGGACGGGAAGCCATCCAGAAGCTGGCAGTCATCGTGACCAATGCCACTGCCATCAACATTTTCTTCATCTTGGCGGAGGTCTTCGCCGCTTTCTACAGCGAAATTCCGGCTCGGTGTGGAAGGAGAGCTAACAACAGAACTAACAAGAAAGATTCGTTCTGTGGAGATAACCAATGACAAACCTACCAACAACTTTGAATCAAGCTACGGCCCCCTCGCAGGGCGAGGCACTTGCGATTGCGCAAAGCCGCGTGACCGAAGATTGGCTGGCGGTGTGGATCGGACTTTTCGTATTCGCACTATCCCTGGCGCTGCTATTCGGAATCGACCTGCTGGGATGGGCGGTCACAACTTCGGTTTGGACCGTACCAGCGAAGGCTTTGGCTCCCGCTTCAAAGCACTTTGCCAATCTGCCCGCTACGCTCTCGCTGCTGGCAACCTATTTCTTTCTGCTGCTCATACTGCTGGTGGGAGCTAAAGCTCTGCGAGCCGATCTCAGACGCTTCGCGGCGGGCTTTACGGCGATATTCATCGTCAGTTATGCCTGCTGGTTTCTTGGAAGCTGGGCATACATTGCCGCTACGCCAGACAAGCGCTCCGCTTTGAAGATCGCGTGGTCACTCAACCTCACCAATGAGTCGGGATTCATCGTGGCTTTGCTGGCGGGCTTGGTTGTTGGCAATTTCCTTCCGGGCGTCGCCAGGGCGCTCAAAGAGGCAGTCCGCCCTGAGCTGTACATCAAGACCGGTATCGTGATTCTTGGCGGATTTCTGGGGATTGCCGCGCTAGAGCAGCGGCAATTGGCAACCTCGGTCATCTTTCGCGGCATCTGCGCCATCATCGAGGCCTACTTGATTTACTGGCCTATCGTGTACTTCATCTCGCGCCGCTATTTCGGCTTCAGGCGCGAATGGGCCGCTCCCTTGGCTTCCGGCATTTCCATTTGCGGCGTGTCCGCGGCCATCGCAACCGGCAGCGCAATTCGAGCACGACCGATTGTGCCGATCATGGTGTCGTCGCTGGTCGTGATCTTTTCTGTCATTGAGCTGATGGTGCTTCCCTTCGCCGCCCAGCACTTCCTATACGGACAACCCATGGTCGCCGGCGCCTGGATGGGACTCGCCGTAAAAACCGACGGCGCTGCGGTGGCCAGCGGCGCGATCACGGACGCGCTCATTCGCGCTAAAACGCTGGCGGCTACCGGAGTGGTTTACCAGGCCGGTTGGATCATGGGCGTCAGCGCCACGGTGAAGGTATTCATCGATGTCTTCATCGGCGTATGGGCGTTTATTCTCGCCTGGATTTGGTCGGCCAAGATTGAACGCCGCCCGGGAGAGAAAGTCAGAGTCGTCGAGATCTGGCAGCGCTTCCCGAAGTTCATTCTGGGTTACGGGGCCACGTTCCTGATCGTGCTCGCCATCGGCATCGCGGCTCCGGGCCTGATCCCCAAAGTGAAGGCCTCGATGGCGCAAGCCAATCTGTTTCGTGCCATCTTTTTCCTAATGACCTTCTTCGCCATCGGAGTGCTCTCCAATTTCCGCAAGTTGTGGCAGGAGGGCATCGCTAAGTTAGCCGCGGTCTATGTGCTCTGCCTGTTCGGATACATCATTTGGGTCGGCCTGTTGATCTCGTGGCTGTTCTTCCACGGACTGCTGCCGCCAACGTTAAAAGGATGAAGTTAAAAGGATGACGCTGAAAGGATGAATATGACAGAACCCCGTGTAGCAGAAGAACTAAGAAAAATGGAAAGCGAGTACGAACCTTTGCTCCCGGTTGAGCGCAAGTTGATTTGGTACACGTTCGGCACCGGAGTCGTGCTGCTGGCAATTTTCGTGCTCATCAGCCGCTGGTTTGTGTAGGGCTGGATAGTTCGCGATCGAGACACAATGGAGATCTTTGAAAGAGAACATCGAAAGAGAGCATCCATGACGAAGACTGGCAAAGTGTATTTGGTGTTGCAAAGCGTCTGCCGTTTCTGACATGCTTCTTGAACAGTGGCCGATCGGCGACAAGATTGCACACTATGCCCGGAATTACGACCATTTCCTCTCAGCTATATCTATCAGATCTATGGTGCAATCTGTTGCTGCTTAGCGGCACAAAACATCCAGCACATGTCAGCTGCCTTTCGGCGGCCGTTCTGGATGTTCGAAAATATAGGCCGAGTCTACGGGCCGCGCCACCCGGGGAAACCACAGCGGCCGGCGGAGGTTGCCTGGTCCGGGCGCTGGCCGCGCCAGCCCTTTCCACTTCAGATACACGGCGTGGGAGAGATTGGTGTCTACAAAAATGTCGCCATAGCGATCGTCGCGACCTGCTCTTTCCACCCGTACCACCTGGTGCCAGCAGTGCATGCCGCTGATCGGATCGGGATGCACCGGGAAAGTGATGTCCTGATGTACGCCGGCATCGCTCCACCAGATGCGCCGCGTGTCGGGATCGGAGCTCTCGTAAGGCGCGACTCCGGCGATCTGACGCATCTTCCACTGCCCCTTTCCAACTTCCTTCAAGTCCACCCAGGCGCTGCTGAAGCGCTCGATCTTGTCGTCCTTATTCATGCGCCAGCGGCCAAGGTGATGGGAACATGCGACTACGCCGGGAGCAAGTCCTTCGGTTACCCACGCATGCAGCACGAAGAAACCGATCTCGGTGTGTACCTTGAGTAAATCGCCGGTGCGCACATTGCCGATCCTTTCCGCGTCCGTTGGGTTCAACCAAAGCGGGTTTTTGTGCGCAATTTCATAAAGCAATTTGGCGTTGCCCGACCGCGTGTGAATCAACGTGGGCAGGCGGAAAATGGGCAACAGAGTGAAGACCTCACCCTTGGCTTCATTGGGCCAATCGACGGCCGGCATGTATCGCGAATCGAAGTCCTTTGCGCGGATACCAACCGAAAACTCCTGCGCGGACCGGTGCACGTGGCTGCGGTAGTACTCCGGCAATGCGAACTCCGGCCACCCCCACTCCACCAGGGTCTTCGAGAAAAGCTCAAGTTTTCGCGACGGCGTGTTGTAGCCGGTGACGGCCTTGCCACCAACCATCACGCCAACCGGCTTGCCTTCTTTGGTGAGAAGTCCATTCGGCTCGACCGTGGCTCCCGCCGAATCGGCAGGCGCCACCGGCTTCTCATTGAGCTTGTAGACGTCGGTGGTCACCTCAAATGCGCCGTATTTCCGCATGTATCCGAGCGGCGTCAGGCTCTCCTTCTTCGCTGCTTCGGGAAGCCCTGGAACGGAGTTCTCGAAAATCCAGCGGTAGTATTCGTCCACAGTGATTTTCTCACCAGGCCGGTAGGGTGATTCGAACCACTGGCGAATTCCCATGGAGCCGTCTGGGTCGATGGCCCAGGAGAGCCTGATCCAGAATTCATCTTCCTCCCAGACTTCTCCGGGGTTGGCCTGGTGGGTGTATTCCACCTTCTTTCCCTGTTTCTCCTGGAAAACACGCAACACAGGCTGGCGGAATCCGATCCACTTGCTGGCGTGCGTCTCCTGACTCATCAGGTCGTGACGTTCGGAGCTGAAACCAGTGGGGAGCACGAAATCCGCATACCAGGCGGTCTCGCTCCAGGTGGGGGTGAGAGCCGCGTGCAGGCCAACCAATTTCTCATCGCGCAAGACTTCGATCCACGAAAATCCATCGGGATAGGTCCAGACCGGATTGAAGACGCGAGTGAAATAGGTATCCAGACGCCCGCGGCCTTCTTTGAGGAAGTGAGGAAGCAAGAACGACATCTCGTGCGTACACAACGGCCACTCCGGCGGGTAGAGCAATTCGTTCCAGCGCTTCTGCGGCGGGGGCGTCGAAAAAGGCTTCGGAACGAATTTGTTCCAGGCATTCAGATTGTGTCCGCCTCGAGTTCCCACTGAGCCCGTTAAGACGTGCAGCAGCATCAGCGCACGGACCGGCTGCCATCCGCCGAGATTTCCCGAGGCAGCTCCGCGCCAGAGATGCGACGCAAAGCGGCTGCCCGCGTCGGCGATTTCTCGCGCGATCCGGACGATGACTTCCGCTTCCACCCCGCTCTCCTTCGCGGCAAATTCCGGAGTATATTTCGCGTAGTGTTGTCGCAGCGCCTCAATCAATGCTTCGAAACTCTGCCCTCGCGCATTGAACCCATCCACCTCCAAGTCTTCCCAGTTCGTCCAGGTCTTGAGGAACTCGGCATCAAAGCGATTTTCATCAAGAATCACTTTGGCCATGGCCAGCAGAACAGCGGCTTCCGTGCCCGGATAGGTCGGCATCCAGTAGTCCGCCATACTGGCGGTATTCGAGAGGCGGGGATCCATCACCGCCAGTTTGGCGCCAGCCATTTTCCCGTCGATGATGCGCTGCGCATGTGGGTTGAAATAATGTCCCGCCTCGAGATGCGCCGAGAGCAGAAGAATGAAGCGCGCGTTGGCGTGGTCGGGCGAGGGACGGTCGGCGTGATGCCAGAGCACATATCCCAGGCGCGCCGACGCCGAGCAGATATTGGTGTGCGAGTTGTGCCCATCAATGCCCCAGGCTTGCAGCGTTCGCTCCATGATGTAGTCATACCCGGGCCGGCCGACGTGGTACATCACTTCTTCTCCGCGCCCGTCCTGGATCGCTTTGCGAATACGTGTCCCGCAGGTCTCCAACACTTCATCCCAGGAAACGCGGGTCCACTTCCCGCTTCCGCGCGGTCCCACTCGCTTCATCGGATAAAGCAAGCGGTCCGGGTCGTGAATCTGGTTGATGACCGCCGGACCTTTGGCACAAAGACGGCCTCGGCTGCCCGGATGCTTTGGGTTTCCTTCGAATTTCGCAACCTCGCCAGTGTCTTTGTCAATGTATGCCAGAAGCCCGCACGCCGACTCGCAATTGAAGCAGATGGTCGGGATGATTTGGAAGTGCCGGGCCACCCGGCGCGGCCACTGTTCCGGATCGTACTCGATCCAGTCGTCCCATTTCTCAACCGGCGGACTGGAAGAGAGACGGCTCCCAGAATCCTTGTGGTCCCCTGTCTTTAAGCCCATGTTCCTCATCCCCCTAACTGTTGGGCACGCTCTGCCCTGCCATAACAAAGCACCACTCAAACGTGAACAATCCTGCCAGAGCGAGGACTCCCGCAATTGCGACAGCGTTGAAGCTCGAAGGCACCGCGATCAGAAGCACGAGAGGCAACAAAATCCCCAACCCGACGGCGCTAGCCCAGAACCAGTAGCGGAGTGGTCCACGGGCGATCAACCGCACAGCGTAGTTTGCATTGTCGCTGGCGTGGGGCATTGCGAGTTCTCCGACTACTAGCAGCAGGTGCAGAACCAGACAGACGGAAAGCACGCCGGCTGCAACCGCATTCGACTGCGGCGTGCCGCCACCCCACGCTACCGGAAGCAGCGCCAGCACAGCAGCGCTGGACATTACCGACTGCACGAGCGAATGCACCGGTAATAACGGCGTCTGCCAAAGATCGCGGCCTTCGCACTGTCCAAACAGGAATGCCGTGTAGACGGCAGCCAGACAGCCCAGGCCAACGGTCGGCCAGACTAACAGCCCGGAGACACCCGGATAATTCGCCAGCTCGCTCCACCAGAACGATCCGCAAAACAGGGTGTACGCGATCAGAATGAAAGTTCCCAGCGACAACCAAGACCGGAGTTGAGGAAAACGCAAGATGTAGGCGAATCGGTCTTTTCGCGCCAGATCCCCAATCAGAGCGACTAAGGTCGCGGCAATGAAAATCAGCGCTAGGGAGGAGAGCGCAATGTCCCGCAGACGGTCCCGGGGAAGCCACTTGAGCGCGACCGCGATGGCCGGTACCGCCAACACGCCCGCACCGATCGATTTCAGCCAGCAATAGAGAGGTACCAGCGAGTCCCATGGCCGCCGATGCGAGACATCATAAGCCGCCAACGCGTCCGGTTGCAGATAAGGGCTGTCTGGCAAATAGACCGCTCCGCCACCCGCAACCATGTGGTTGCGCTCCGACCACATGTAGAAGCACTCGTGACGCGCGGCAGTGGGGACAATTGAGCTTTCGTCCGCATCAACGTAGTACAGCTTGGGACGCGTTGCCTGCTCGGGCTTGCGCACCCGCACCGGTTCGCGCGCCACCAGGTGCGCAACTTCGCTCTGGGGATCGTCCAAGTCTCCGGCGAGTATCGCCTGCTCCGGGCAGGCGGCGACGCACGCAGGCTCCAAGCCCAACTCCGTGCGGTGGGCGCAATAGTGGCACTTGGCTGCGGTATTCCGCTCCGGGTCGAGGTAGATCGCGTCATACGGGCACGCCTGCATGCACGCTTTGCAACCAATGCAGCGCGCCCCGTCCAAATCAACGATCCCATCTTTCCGGCGGTACATTGCTCCCACTGGGCAGATTTCAACGCAGGGCGGTTTCTCGCAGTGATTACATCGCGTGACTTGGAAAACACGTCTGGCTAGTGGAAACTTGCCCTTTTCCACGTACTTGACCCACGTCCGGTTTACGCCCAGCGGGACGTGGTTTTCCGTCTTACAGGCCACGGTGCACGAGTGGCAGCCGATGCACCGGCGATTGTCGATGACGAATCCATATCTCATGACAGACCTTGCGTAGTGCCAAAACATCGAAACCGGCTGGCAAGTGAAAGAGGGGGCGAACTGGCCTCATTATCTACTACATCAATAGACAATACCGTGATTCGCATCACCACGAAACGTGACCCGCGCTGGACCGGCTACGTCTGATAGCGCACATTTGTCCCACTGCGGGAGAATGTGATTACGCAACCAAACATCGTAGGAACGAACCCCAGAGTTAAATGCGTGGGGCGCGAAAGAGATGGACTCGAACTATGAAAGATTTGTGGAAGAGCACGGTACGGACTGTGCAGAGCTAGACGCACGCCCGCCCGATGCGCCGCGCGAACGTTTGATTCGCGCGGTAGAAAGCTACATCACAGATAGCGATGCTTGGAAAGCTTTGGCTGGGGGAAGAAGAAGCGCCCTCGTCCCCAACGGCTGGGCTGGGCAAATTCGCTGCGCAAGTATTTCGGGGTAGATCCTCGTCGATAGCCGCGGTCAATCCAGACAGCAATCGCGGCTAGGCCGCAGCAATCCCGCCGCGGCCCAACCGCCTTGTGCCTTTTGTCCTTACCGCCCTCTAAGTCAATGACTACCGGCCAACACCCGCCAGATGTTTCTCGTCCTGCGTCTATTTGGCCGTGGGGGCTGGCGCCAATGCCGATGACAGCGCCACTGCCTCAGCTTTGGCGATGGCGCGCGTCGCCACTGGTTTCAGCCACAGCAATGCCATGAAGGCGGCGACGATGTCGCAGGCGATCATAACGTAGAACACCGGGATCCAGGAGCCCGTCCTGAACATCACGTACGCAGCGACCGGAGCGGCAAAAATGGATGCTGTACCTTTCGCGGTGTAGACGATGCCGTAGTTCGTTGTGGCCCATCGCCTGCCGTAAAGGTCCGCCGTGATGGAGGGGAACAGCGAGAAAATCTCGCCCCAGGCAAAGAAGACGAGGCTGGACAACAGGATGAACATCACAGGCCGGTTGGCGGTCTGCAACCATGCCCATACCGCAAGACCCTCGATCAGGAAAGCGGTGAACATGGCGTTCTCTCGGCCAATGTGATCGGAGATCCAGCCCCACAGAGGACGGGTCACACCATTTACGATGCGGTTCAACTGGATCGCCAGAATTGCCGCCGACAGGCCCCAGGCAATGATGACCTTGTCCACCTTGTAAAAACTGGCAATCTCCTTGAGTTGCGAAGTGACGACCAGGCCGCCGAACGCCACCAACGTCATCATGACGTATATGAGGTAAAAAGATGGTTGCTTCAGCATCTCCCACCAAGTCATGTCAACAGTGGCTTGATGGACTCTGGCGACAGGTTTCCACGCTTTTGGTAGCCATCCTTTCGGTGGCGCCACCATAAACATGGCGGTAACGGTCACGATGATGCCCTGCGCGATGCCCCAAAAGATGAACGCATGCCGATAGCCAGAAGCATGGATCATTTTCTCGATTGGAGCGACGGTCACCGCGGTGCCGATGCCATAGGCGCCGGATACAATGCCCGCGCAAAGTCCGCGGTGGTCGGGAAACCACTTCAGCACGTTGCCGGTGCAGCCGCCATAAACGGCGCCGGCGCCAATTCCACCGATCGCGTACCAGATGTAAAGCCCGGTTGTCGTGTAGGAGTAGCCGGAACCGATCCAGCCCGCGCCCACCAGCAGGCCGCCGATGCCGATCACCAAGCGAGGTCCGAGGCGATCGACGAGATAGCCCTCAAAGGGAACCAGCCAGGTTTCACACAAGATGAATGCGGCAAATGCGATTTGCACCGCGGCCAAAGTCGCGTGCAGGCTTAAGGTTAAGGGTTTAGTGAAAAGCGTCCAGGCATATTGCAGATTCGCGATGGCCATCATCGCGATAATGCTGGCGCACATTTGAATCCAGCGGTTGACGATCTTGGGTTCGGTAGGAACTAAGGAGGTCACATTCGTGGCCATAGGCATCCTCCTGGGAAATTGTCAGAATTGTCGTCCCTTCTCGCTCAGCACTCCTTGCCGGAAATCGTCCGGGCAAATGAAAACCCCGCCCCCTTATAGGGAGGGCGGGGTAGCAGCTTCGATCTCTTTCTGGAGCGGAATGATTCCCGGCACCAGCCACTTGTCCCACATCTCGTCGATCTTGCTCTGGAAGAATTCGATGTCTTCATCGATAAAGTGCGCGAACCTTCCCTGCTTGAGCAAGTAATCACGAACCGGAAGACGCTTGAATCTGCCGTTCGCAATATCCTTGGTCTTGCCGTAGAGCGACAGCTTGCCACATTCGATCTCGTACAGAGGCCAAATGCCAGTGTTCACGGCCAGTTCGCCCATTTCGAACGCAAGCACGGGATCGAAGTCCCAGCCTTTCGGGCAGGGGTTGAGGCAGTGAATGAAGGTAGGACCGCCGATCGACAGCGCCTTGCGAACGTTGTTCATCGCCTGCAGCGGGTAGGAGGTAGAGATGGTTCCTACATACTTCACTGTGGGATGGCCAGCCATTATCAACGGCGCCATGTTCTTTTTCCAGCGGTGATTCATGATGCGCTTCACTTTTCCTGGCGTGCTGAACGAGGTGTTGACGCCATACGGCGATGTCCCGGAAATCTGGATATCGGTATTGGCATAGGACTCGTTATCGTACATCAGGATCAGCAGGTTGTAGTCGGGATGGCACATGGTGGCCGAGATGGCGCCCAAGCCCATGTCCGCACCGCCGCCGTCGCCGCAGAAGGCGATGACGTTGATGGGCTCATCCTTCATGACGCCCTTGCGCATCTGGACGCGGAATGCCGCGGCCGCTCCCAGTGCGCTGGAGCCCGAACTGCCCAGTTGCGTGTGCATCCAGGGCACGCCCCAGGGGGTAGCGTAGTAAGAGGTGTTAGCCACGTACATGCAGCCAGTGCTACCCAGAACGACCGTTCTGGGTCCCGCGGCCTTCGCCATCAATTTCATGATTTGCGCAGACTCGCAGCCCTGGCAGGTGCGGTGGCCGGACGTGTAATACTCCTCTTGTGGAACCTTCTTGACTCCTTTGAAGGGTTCCAGGTTTTGCGTCGGTTTTTCGTCTACAAAAGTGCTCATAGTTGTTATCCTTTCCGGCTCTCGGAACGTTGTGTGGAGGCGGGGCTTTGCCCCGCCTGGACGGGGCAGAGCCCCGTCACCACACATTTATCCTCGCAGCCCGATCCATTGCGTCAGGGGTTGCGCTTTACCTTTGGCGGCTTCGAAGGTGATCTCCGTCATCTTCTCCACGTCCGGCACTGTCACTTCACGTCCACCCAGCCCGCAGATGAAATCCAGTACGGGTGGCCGGGTGGCCGCGCTGGTGTACATGGCCGAGCGAACTTCAGTGGCCACGACGCCGCTGAGATCGGGCGAACCGAACGAGAAGTCGCGGTCGATTACGCCAATGGCCTTGAATCGCTCCAGGCACTTGGCAATTTCCGGACCGGCAAAGGGCCGGAACCAGCGCAGCCGCACGAATCCGACTTTCTTGCCTTCCTCGCGCATCTTCCGGACCGCAACTTTCACCGGGGTAGACATCGTTCCCATGCCCAGCAGCACGACGTCCGCATCTTTGGTCATATACTCTTCGAAGAACGGATTGCCGTACTTGCGTCCAAACGTTTTCTCGAAATCGGTATAGACTTCGCGAATCACATCGCAGGCGATCTCGGTGACTGCGTAGTTCTGCCGTCGAATCTCCATCACCCAGTCCTCGTTGGCCTGTGGGGCCACCGAAATGACATTGTCGGGGTGGAGCAGCAGATCGCCGCGGTTGTAAGGAGGCAGGAACTTCTTAACCTGCTCCAGCGCCGGGATCTTGACCAGGGCTTGGGAGTGGGTGAGGAACGCGCCATCGCAACTAATCGCCAAAGGAACGAACATGCGGCGATCTTCCGCCACGCGATAGGCGATCAAAGCGGTGTCCAACGCTTCCTGCGCGCTATCGACCCAGGTCAACATCCAACCTAGATCGCGTACCGACAGGGCATCGTTGTGTTCCACACCGAAGGCGCCGGGATCGTCGAGCGCCCGATTGCCCACCATGGCAACCATGGGGATGCGCAGGGCAGGAGTTACCGTCAGACATTCCATGGCATACATCCAGCCGACGCCGCTGGAACCGCAGAACACACGCGCTCCGCAAGCGGAGGCGTGTTTGACGATTTCGAATTGGGAGTGCTCGCCTTCCGCCACGATGTACTCACAGTCCATTTCGCCATCCGCTACTAACTGGCTGATGTACTGCATCACCGTGTCATAAGGCCGGATCGGGTAAGCCGTGACTACGTCGACGTTGGCCAATTTGCAGGCAATCGCAATGGCTTCGGCGCCGGTAATCAGGGCTTCCTGCTCGTGGGTTTTCTTTTTTTCTTCAACCGGTATTGTCAGTGTTGCCATCTTAATCTCCTTGTCTTCAGGCTTGCCGCCGGGCCACTAGCCTTTGTTAGCGATTTCCATGGCTTCGGGGACCTGTTCTTGATATTGACCGCGATAACGGAAACCATGCGACCGATTCTTGATCGGGTCGGCTTTCTTAATTGTGGTCTCCAGCCACTTCAGGTATGCGCCCTTGTCTTTCTCGAACGCCGCCCACTGGCTGTTGTTATCGTGGAACTCGTCCTCATTCACCATGGTGATGCAGTTCTTCACCGGGCAAATCTCCTCGCAAATGCCGCAACCGGAGCAGGCTTCGAAGTTGGTGTCGTAGGTGCCCGCGGCCGTGATATCGAACGCGCCATCCGGACAGTTCAACCAGCACAGCGTGCACTTGGTGCAGGTGGCGAAGTTCACCACCGGTCGTTGCGTGCGCGTCGAGTACTTCGTGAACAGCTCGTTGCGGACTGGCCGGAAGCCCCCGACTTTCCCGGTCACCGGATCGGCGAACGGGCCGCCTTGCGCCTGGCCCTTGATGGATACGCCGCAGCGCATGTCCTCCCAGCGGGGCAGCCCGACCTTGACTACCTCTTCGGGATTGCCCTCGCCCGCCTTCACGTCGATCGCAGCAAAGCGCTCGAAGGCATTGCGGGCGGTCGTAACTTTCAGCGAGTTCTTGAGTTTTTCGTTGATGAATTTCTCCACCGACTCCAGGCTCACCACCGCGGGCAGCGCCTTAGCGATGGCACCCAGGATGCGCACGTCGGTGTGGTCATCCTTATAAACCCACATGCCGGAGAAGCTGGTAACGCCTCTCACGATTCCCAGTTTGTAAGGCTCTTTCCGGCGGTGAATGTTCTTCAGCAGCGCGGGTGCGTCCTCCAGTGAAATTACGATGAGAGTGTGTCCGGGTTTCAGAGCATGGTGTACGGGTTGTAGCCCAGACCACGCCCACGACTCCGCGCCCTTACAGAGCGTGTCATCGAGAACCACGGTTACGTCGACCTGCTTCGGCTCGTATTGCGCCATTCCGGCTTCGAGCGTCTCCTCGTCGTTGGCTACGATAGCGAAACTCTTCGCTGGAATCCCGTTGCGCTCCGGAGAATCTCCATAACGACCAAAGGAAATGCCCAGTTTGCCTTCGTTGTGCGCGGCCAAAACAATGCCGCGAGTTATGTTCTTGGCCAGGGTCTTTTGGAAGACCCCTCGGTAGATGACTTCAACCGCAAATAGCTGGCCCATTTTTCAACCTCCATTCATTTCTTTTACAGCTTCTTCAGTACTATGCTTTCGACTTCCTGCAGGTGCCGGCGCATGGCCGCCTCGGCGGCTCCGGCGTCGCCCCGCTTCAGAGCGGAAAGAATTCGGCGGTGACCGGCGAGCGACTTGTCTTGCCGTCCTTCCACCTGCAACGACCGTTCCCGGGTCTCGCGCAGCAAATCCATCAGCACGTCCACTATCTTCAAGACCGCGCTGTTGTTGGACGCCAGAGCGATGTTGTAGTGAAACTCGGAGTCCTCGTCGATTCCGAGTTCGCCCCCGCGCACCTTCGCCTCTTGGCGTACAAGAATCTCCTCCATCTCAGCGATCTCATCGCGAGAGACGTGCAGAGCGGCGCGCCCCGCCAAGGGCGGCTCGATCATATTGCGCACGTCCAGCAGTTCCGCAACCATCTTCCGCTTCTCCAGCAGCGCCTGAGCCAGGGGATTGGTTGGGGCAGCGCTCGGACTGCAAACCACCGTGCCGACACCCTGGCGTGGCTCGAGCAGACCCATCAGTTCCAAGCTGCGGATGGCATCGCGCACGGAGCCGCGGCTCACGCCCAGCATCCGAACCAGTTCGCGTTCCGGGGGCAGAAGGTCGCCAGGTTTCAGCTCTTCCGCAATGTGCCGCTCCAGTTGCTTGGCAACCTCCTGGTAGACCTTATTTCTGGGGATCGTCTCGAACCCGACTCTCGCTTGTGATTCAGCGCCCATTATTTGAATTGGTCTGATGTCGGACCACCCCATTTCAGCCCTGAACTCAAAATGGCGCAAGGACATAGATCACCCTTCAATGTGACAATGATTACCGTTCAATGTGACAATGATCACCGTGGGGCTTTGGTTCGGGATGGAAAGTCCTCGTACGTCACGCTGAACCGGCGGGTAGCCAGGCTTTCGCGTTCTTTGAGAAGGCGGAGGCAGTTCGGCGGGTGGCCTAGCAAGCTTTCTTGCCGCGCGATGGGAAGGTCACTCTAATGACACAACCGACATGGGAAGATATTAGAGGACGAATCAGCATAAAGAAGCCTTCCGCCGTGATCGCAGCCGCAGGTCGCTCGCTTTGGCTCGCACTGGCTTTTGTGCGCTCGAAAAGGTAAGTTCGCTTTCCGATTCGAGTGTGTCAGGGAAAGTCTCGTGGTAAATTTTGCGTTTGCACTTAAGCCAAGCCATCTTCCTGTTTTTCGCTGCAGTAATTGGCGGGACGCTAAACGCGGTGGCGGGCGGCGGCACTTTTATTTCGTTCCCCGCGCTGTTGGTGACAGGTGTGCCAGCGGTGGAGGCCAACGCGACCAACACGGTTGCGCTGTGGCCTGGGTTGGCAGCCAGCACCAGTGCCTACCTGAAACGGCTGAACGTGCCGCGACGCTTGTTGGTCCCATTGCTGCTGACGAGCGTTGTCGGAGGGCTGGTTGGCGCGTTACTGCTACTCAAGACACCCCAACATACCTTCCTCCACCTCGTCCCCTGGCTGCTGCTGGGTGGCACCTTGCTGTTCGCTTTCGGCAACACGATCCGCACCCTGGCCGGCAAGACTGCCGTTGTCGATGATTTGCGGAAGACGTCATGGCAGGCGATCGCGGCAACTTCGATGGCTGAGTTGCTGGTCGCAACCTATGGCGGGTATTTCGGAGCGGGGATCGGGTTCGTAATCCTGGGAATGTTGGCGGCATTGGGGATGCGTGACATCCATGCCATGGGCGCGATCAGAACATTGCTAGCGGTCGTGATTAATGCCGCGGCGGTGCTGACATTCATTCTGGCGGGTGCCGTGTCTTGGCCGCGCTGCGTGGTGATGATTGCGGGCGCTTTGGTGGGCGGCTGGTTCGGCGCGCACTACGCGCAAAAAGCCGATCCCCGGGAGGTGCGGCTCGTCGTGATCGCCGTCGGCGTGGCGATGAGCGCGTACTACTTTGTCACTGTGCGGTAGGGCCGCGGCACAAGCCGGTGCGAGCGATGGCACCGCCGGAATCATTAGCTGGAATAATCCTCACAAGTGAGAGAGAATATCGGGTTGTATTTGCGGGAGAGGATGCTACCTAAGGCAACTCAAGCCGGCGAGGGGCAGACCAGCATGGGTTTTGCTGCGGCGGTCCAACACGTGTGCGTCGTGACCGCAGCCCAGGGTTAACTCGCAGGCGACGCTTTCTGCATGCGTCAACCATGTTCAGCGAGGGTTTGCAATCCGCAGTTCGTTACACGGAGAGAGATTTATCATGGCCAGCACCACGATAGAAGTTGAGAGAGCCGCCCACAACTATAGGCATCCCAAGCTAGAGCGCTGGGTTGAAGAAGTAGCACAGATGTGCAAACCCGATCGCGTTCACTGGTGCGATGGCTCGCCGGAGGAGTATCAGGCGATGCTGCGGCTGATGGTCCTCACGGGCACTGCGATCCCGCTTGATGCGGCGAAGCGGCCGAACAGCGTGCTCGTCCGGTCGGACCCTGCGGATGTGGCCCGCGTCGAGGATCAGACTTTTATCTGCTCACGAACCCAGGAAGAGGCTGGCCCGACCAACAACTGGGAAGATCCGACGAAGATGAAGGAGAAGCTGGCAGGAATATTCGCGGGCTCAATGGTGGGCCGCACCATGTACATTGTTCCCTACAGCATGGGCCCAATCGGATCGCCAATCGCGAAGATTGGGGTGGAGATCACCGACTCGGCATACGTCGTCGTTAGCATGCACATCATGTCCCGCGTGGGAAGCCGCGTGCTGGAGGTTCTCGGCGAAGATGGCGATTTTGTGCGCGGACTACACTCGGTCGGCTCCCCGCTCGGCGCCAATCAGCCGGACGCGGCCTGGAGCTGCAACGCAGAACAAAAGTACATCTGCCATTTTCCCGAAACGCGTGAGATCTGGTCGTATGGTTCCGGCTACGGGGGCAACGCCCTGTTGGGCAAGAAGTGCCACGCGCTGCGCATCGCATCGGTTCAGGCGCGTGACGAGGGTTGGATGGCCGAGCACATGCTTATCCTCAAGCTCATCAGCCCCGCGGGTCAGATCAAATACTTCACGGGCGCATTTCCCTCGGCCTGTGGGAAGACCAACCTCGCGATGCTGATCCCAACCATTCCCGGTTGGAAAGTAGAGACCATCGGCGATGACATCGCCTGGATGAAATTCGGCGCGGATGGCCGACTCTACGCCATCAATCCGGAGTACGGTTTCTTTGGCGTCGCCCCGGGCACGAACATGAAATCGAACCCGAACGCCATGCTCACCATCGCCCGGAATTCTATCTTTACCAATTGCGCGATGACGCCTGATGGCGACGTGTGGTGGGAGGGGATGACCGATCGGAAACCGTCCCAGTTGGTGGACTGGCTGCGGCGGCCGTGGGCCCCATTCGCAGGACGGAAGGCGGCGCACCCGAATGCGCGGTTTACGGCTCCCGCGAGTCAGTGCCCGGTGATCGCTCCCGAGTGGGAGGACCCGAAGGGCGTGCCGATCGATGCGATCCTGTTCGGTGGAAGGCGCGCGGAGATTATTCCGCTGGTCACCGAAGCCTTCCATTGGCAGCATGGCACTTTCCTGGGCGCAACCGCCAGCAGCGAGACGACCGCCGCGATCATCGGCGAAGTGGGCCGGCTGCGCCGCGATCCCATGGCGATGCTTCCGTTTTGTGGCTACCACATGGGCGACTATTTCGCGCACTGGCTTAAGATCGGGGCAAGCTCGGACGCGTCCAAGCTGCCGAAGATTTTCTACGTCAACTGGTTTCGCCAGGACGAGAACCGCAAGTTCCTGTGGCCGGGCTATGGTGAAAATGGCCGTGTGTTGAAATGGATATTTGAGCGGTGCGACGGTAAGGTGCATGCCAAAGATACCCCCATCGGACGGATTCCCGGGGTGGCCGATCTCGACACAACGGGGCTCGACATCAAAGGCGCTCATGTGGACGAACTGCTCAGCGTCGATATCGAGGGCTGGTTGGCGGAGGTGCCGTTGATCAAGGAGCACTTCGCCCAGTTTGGTGGCCATCTTCCAGAGGGGTTGAACCTTGAAGTGAAGGCTCTTGAGGAGCGTCTTCAGGCGGCCAAGCGATAGTTGCCTTGAGGCGTGTTCGTTCGCAAGACGCCTGACCGAGTTCAACATCTGTTTTCCGATACCAGAGGACGCTTCTTGCTGGCAGGCGCTTGCCGCGACCTTCCACGCCCAATGGAATCAGAAGCAGTCCCAAGGCAAAAGCAATAGAGGTCATCGCGACCGGAATTCCGAGCGAGCCGAAATGCCGGACGCCTGGCAATCGAAGCTATGTGCTCCAATCTTCGACGACGCGGGCTGCCAGAGGCTCTAACTCGATGGCGCGGCGTCGGCCTCCACTTCTGTCCGGAACGGGATCACACCGGGAATTAGCCACTTTCCCCACATCTCATCGATCTTACTCTGGAAGTAATCGATATCATCTTTGGTAAAGTGCGCGAATCTTCCTTGCTTTAGTAAGTAATCCCGTACCGGTTGCCGCGGGATTTTCTTGGCGGCGATTTGCTGCGTCCTGCCGGTCAGCCTCAGCACACCGTCTTCAATTTCATAGAGCGGCCAAACTCCGGTATTCACTGCCAGCTCACCCATCTCGTGCGAGAGGTAGGGATCGTAATCCCAGCCCTTGGGGCAGGGATCGAGCGAGTGAATGAAGGTGGGACCGCCGATCGCCAGCGCTTTGCGCATGGCGTTCATTCCCGCCAGACCGTAGGACATGCAGATGGTCGCAACAAATCGGCACGTTGGATGGCCGGCGGCCATCATGCCCGCCATGTTTTTCTTCCAGCGGCGATGCATAATTCTTTTCATCCTGCCGGGTGTGCTGAACGTGGTGTTGGCGCCCCACGGCGTGCTGCCCGATAGCTGAATATCAGTATTGGCATAGGATTCGTTGTCATACATCAGGATGAGGCAGTTGTAATCGGGATGAGTGAGGGTCGCCGAAATCCCCCCTATGCCCATGTCTGCCCCGCCGCCATCGCCGCAGAAGGCTACCACGTTGATGGGTTCCTTCTTCATTTTTCCCTTGCGCATCAGCGCTTTCAGGGCCGCCGCGGTGCCCAGAGCAGCCGATCCGCTGCTCCCCAGTTGGGTGTGCATCCAGGGAAGCACCCACGAGGTGCTGTAATACGTGGTGTTCGCCACATACATGCATCCCGTGCTGCCCAGCACGATGGTTCTGGGGCCGGCGGCCTTGGCCATCATCTTCATCAAGAGCGCCGACTCACAGCCCTGGCACGTCCTGTGACCCGAAGTAAAAAACTCCTCCAGCGGGATCTTCTTAACCGCTTTGAAGGGATCTAATTTCTGGGTCGGATCGATCTGTACGTAGGTAGCCATAATTCTTCATCCTCTCTTGAGGTCTGGAACCCATCCGCAAGAACGGATTACTCTCGCAATCCGATCCATTGGGTTAAGGGCTGCGCTTTGCCCTCCGCAGCGTTGTAGACGGACTCGGCCATCCTCTGCACATCAGGCACGGTGACTTCGCGCCCACCGAGACCGCAAATAAAATCCACTACCGGCGGTTTCTTGCCGGGTCCCGGATACAGTGCGTGGCGAACCTCGCCGGCCAGCACGCCACCGAGATAGGGCGAGCCGAAAGAGTAGTCACGATCGATGACCCCAATCGCCGCAAAGCGTTGCAGCGACTTCGCCAAGTCTTCGGCGGCAAACGGCCGGAACCAGCGCATGCGCACGAAGCCGACTCGCTTTCCTTCCTTGCGCATCTGCCGGATTGCTACCTTCACCGAGATGGAGAGCGTTCCCATTCCCATGAGAACGATATCCGCATCATCGGTCATGTACTCTTCGAAGAACGGATTGCCATAGGAGCGTCCAAAGATGCGCCCGAAATCGGCGTAGGCTTCCTTGATCACCCCATAAGACCGCTCCATGGCCGCGTAGTTCTGGCGGCGAATTTCCATGACCCAGTCTTCATTGCCCTGGGGCGCCACCGTGATGGGATTATCGGGATGGAGCAGCAGGTCCCCACGGTTGTAAGGCGGCAGGAATTCGTTCACCTTCTCTTGCGATGGGATTTTGACCAGCGCCTGCGAGTGAGTCAAAAACGCACCATCGCAACTGATGGCGCAGGGCAGGAAGATACGCCGGTCCTCCGCCACTCGATAAGCGATCAGGGCTGTGTCCAGCGCCTCTTGAGCGTTGTCCACCCAAACCAATTGCCAGCCCAGATCGCGCACTGTCAGCGCGTCGTTGTGCTCCACGCCGAACGCGCCAGGATCATCCAACGCCCTGTTCCCCACCATGGCGATCATGGGAATGCGCAGAGCGGGAGTTACAGTCAGAGCTTCCATGGCATACATCCAGCCGACCCCGCTGGAGCCGCAAAACACGCGTGCGCCGCACGCGGAGGCGTGCTTCACGATTTCAAACTGCGAGTGTTCGCCTTCCGCGACGATATATTCGCAGTCCATTTCGCCGTTGGCTACCAGCTTGCAAACGTACTGCATAACGGTGTCGTAGGGACGGATTGGGTAGGCGGTGATTACGTCAACGTCCGCCAGCTTGCAAGCCACTGCAATTGCTTCGCTGCCGGTGATTAGGGCTGTCTCCTCACTCTTGCGCTGTTCCTCGATTACTGTGGCCACTGCCATGACGGACTCTCCTCGTAAAGCGGACGCTCTAAACGGATGCTATTTTTCGCGAGCGATCTCGAGCATCTCCGGAATCTGCTCTTCATACTGCCCGCGATAGCGGAACCCGTGGGACCGTTCCGGATGCGATTTAATTTTGTCTTCCAGCCAGGTCTTATATGCGTCTTTGTCCTTCCGCCAGTCTTCCCACTGACTGCTGTTGTCACTGAATTCCGTCTCATTGACCATGGTGACGCATTCCTTGACGGGGCAGACTGCCTCGCACACACCGCACCCGCAGCAGGCTTGCATATTCGCGTCGTACAAACCTTCCGGAGTCACATCGAAGCATGAGTCCGGGCACTGCAGCCAGCACAGCGTGCATTTGATACAGGTATCGAAATTCACCACCGGCCTCATGGTTCTCGTGCTGAATTTTTTGAAGGTGGGATTGCGATCGGGCTGAAATCCACCATGGGCGTGGGACACCGGATCTTCCATGTTCCGTCCGGCGGGGATGCTGGGGATGGCAATGCCTTCGCCCATTTCATGCCACTTGGGCAGGTCAAACTTGTAAGGCGTTTCAGGATTGCCCTGGTTTGGCTGCACCGTGATGCTGGTGGTGCGCTCGTAGGATTTGGCCGCGGACGTGGCCTTGAGTTCATCTTTCCACTCGGAGACAATCGCTTTTTGGACCGACTGCAGGCTAAACAGATCGGGCAGGATCTTGGCAATCGCGCCAAGAATGCGCACGTCGGTGTGATCGTCCTTGTACACCCACAAGCCTGAAAAGCTGACCGTACCCTTAAGGATCGACAATTGGTAAGGGCTCTCCTTGCGGTGGGCCATGGCGATGATGGCTTCCGGACCTTCGCGGGAGGTTACGATCAGGGTGCCTCCGGGTTTCAGCAGCCGATTGACGGGTTGGAGACCGTACCATGCCCACGACTCCACGCCCTTGCACAGCGTGTCATCGACGCAAATGGTGATATCGACTTCTTTGGGCTCGTACTTCGCCATTCCATCCTGGAGGGTCTGCTCGTCGGTAGCCACGATCGCGAAGTTCTTCGCGGGAATGCCATTGCGCTCGGGACTGTCACCGTAACGGCCAAAAGAAATGCCCATCTTGCCTTCGTGATGAGCGGCGAGCACGATCGCCCGGCTCATTCTCGTGGCCAGAGTTTTTTGAAAAATTCCTCGATAGATGATCTCAATTGCGAATAGCCGGCCCATGGCGAAATCCTCCGTTGGTCAAAACTTGTTAAGTACGATCTCTTCGACGTCTTCAATGTGCCGCCGCATAGCAGCCTTGGCCGCTTCGGCATCGTGGCGCTTGATGGCAGCCAGGATCCGCCGGTGGCCGGCGAGCGACTTTTGCGGGCGCCCTTCCACCTGCAAAGAGCGTTCCCGCGTGTCGCGCAGCAGGTCCATGAGAATGTCGAGCACTTTCAGCACGACACTGTTATCGGAAGCCAGAGCAACGCTGTAGTGGAATTCCGCATCCTCAGCGACAGCGGCATCTCCCTGACCCTGCTTTTCCGCTTGCCGCTGCAGAATCTCTTCCATCTCGGAAATTTCTTCGGCAGAAGCGTGGGTGGCGGCGCGCGCGGCCAGCGGCGGTTCGAGTATCTTGCGAAAATCCAGAAGCTCGCTCACCAGTTCCCGCCGGCGCTTCAGCGCGTTGGCAAAAGGATTGACCAACGACTCGGCTGAGGTTTCGCGAACGATCGTCCCGGCGCCCTGCCGTGGTTCAACCAAGCCCATCAGTTCCAAGCCTCGAATCGCATCCCGAATGGAACTGCGGCTCACTCTCAGCAGCTCTGCCAGTTCGCGTTCCGAGGGCAGTTTGTCACCGGGTTTCAGTTTTTTCAAAATCAGACGTTCGATCTGCTTGGCGACTTCTTCGTAGACCTTGTTCCTACGGATAACCTCGAAGTCGGGCTTGATGGTGGTGGCCAACCTGGGCTCGCAAGTGGTCCGATAAGTGGACCACACAACGAGAAGCAGTATACCCCCATTGTCAAGCCCCCAACAAAATATTCTTGTCGATGATGAAAAAAGGCGATGGAACTTGCCGGAAGTCAAACAAAGCGCTGCTTGGAACCCACCGCAGACAGTCAGTGGAGGGACGGGCGTCTCGCCCGTCCAGCCGGGCGAGGACGCCCGGATCTCCACAAGCAACCCCAGCAAGTTTGGATCGACAGCAGCACCATCACGCGGTCACGACTAGACCGTCTCGTGGGCACCGCTCACTTTGGCTGCTGCTGAACGGCACACTGGGACAGTAGCTTGGTGCAGTTGTACACCGTGCGGGTGCAGGTCATGGGAAGCCCTACCCGCTCTCCCAACTCCACGACCGCGCCCACCAGTGCTTCCAGTTCCATGGGGCGGCCCGCTTCGAGATCTTGCAGCATGGAAGTCTTGTGCTCACCAACTTTTTCCGCGCCTGCCATTCGCTGCTCGATGGAAACAGGTAACTCCATGCCCAACTTGCGGGAGACCGCTTCCACTTCCTGCATGATGTTGCGGACCACCGAACAAACTCCCGGGTCGCGCACCATCTGCACCAGCGTGGCGCGCGTCAGGGCGCTGACCGGGTTGAAGGACGCGTTGCCCAGAACCTTTACCCAAATCTCGTGCCGGAGGCGAGTAGTGACCGGGCAGCGCAAGCCGGAGGCGATGAGCGCCTCTGCAATTCGGCGGCAGCGATCGGAGCGCGAGCCGTTCGGCTCGCCGAGAGAAATGCGGTTGCCCTCGATGTGTTGAATCACGCCGGGTGAGGGAATCTCGGTCGAAAAGTAAACGATGGATCCGACCACCCGATGCGCTTCGATGGCCGAGGAAATCACGCCGCCGGGATCGACCCGATCGAGACACAATCCTTCCCACTCACCGCCGAAACCCTGGAAGTACCACCATGGGATTCCATTTTGTGTGCTGACAACTGTGGTCTCTGGACCCAGCACCCCCCTTAACTGAGGCGCAAGTTGCGGCAAGCCGTGCGCCTTCACCCCAAGAAAGACAACGTCCACCGGTCCCACTTCTTCGAGGGAACTGGCGATTGTGGGCCGCGCCACGAAATCTCCCTCGATACTTTTCACTTGCACGCCGCGCTCCTGCATGGCGCGAAGATGCGGCCCGCGCGCGAAGAGCGTGACCTCGAACCCGGCCTGCGCCATGCGTGCACCGATGTAGGCTCCGATTGCGCCCGCCCCCGCGATCAGGAATCTCATCGTTGGTCATCCAGGAGCGCGGCGGCGACCGCGCGGCGGCGAATTTTTCCGGTTGCGGTGGTTGGGATGCTTTTTACGAGATAAATCTTCTTAGGACATTTGAATTCTGCCAGCAACTCGCGGCAGTGCTTGATGAGTGCCGACTCGGTGGCGCCATGGGGTTCGTGCAGGACCACGGCGGCAAACACTTCTTCGCCCAGGGTGGGATGCGCGCAGCCAAACGTGACCGCCGCTGCGACGGCGGGATGCCGCAGCAGAATCTCATCGACTTCGTGAGGCGCGATATTCTCGCCTGCGCGGATGATGATGTCCTTGATCCGGCCGGTCAAGTGCAAATAGCAGTCTTCGTCAAGCAATCCTTCGTCGCCGGTGCGAAACCATCCATTCACAAAAGCGCGAGCGTTCGCTTCGGGATTGTTTTCATATCCACGAAACACATTGGCCCCCTGAATGACGACTTCGCCGCGCTGGTTGGTTCCGAGGTGATTGCCGTCATTGTTCATGATGCTGATGCGCAGCCCGGCGCCCACACCCACAGAACCTGGCTTCCGATGTCGCGGGGGCAGAGGGTTCGAGGTCATCTGGTGGGCCGCTTCGGTCATTCCGTAGGCTTCGACGAAGGGCACGCCAAACAGTCCCTCGATCTTGTGAATGAGTTCTGCCGACAAGGGCGCGCTGCAGGAACGGATGAAGCGCAGAGAGGCAGCTTCTACGGGTTTGTGGTGGGTACGGACCAGCAAAAGCTGATGCATCGTGGGCACTCCCGAATACCAGGTCACGCGATGTTCCCGCACCGTCCGCCAGAAAGAGAGCGCGTTGAATTTGGTGGGAACAACTACGGCACCCCCGGAAAGCAAAGTTGCCATGGTTGAGCCAATCAAGCCATGAATGTGGAACAGCGGCATGATGCACAGCGAAACATCTTCCGCAGAAAGCGCGTATGTGTTCGCGATATTTGCCGAGGAAACCGCCAGGTTGAAATGCCGTAGGGGAACACGCTTGGGCCGCCCCGTGCTTCCGCTGGTGTGCAGGATCAGGGCAATGTCGTCAGCCTTGGGCTCGGTTGCGGAAACACCGGTGGGGGCACCCACTAGGTGAACATTGCCTTGCTCGCTCATTTCCACCGGGAATACAGGAATCTTGCGGTCGAGGGCTGCACTGCGCGCGAATTCCGCGCCGACTGGGGGGCAAAGCAAAATGCGGGCATCGGTGTCCCCGAGAAAAAAAAGAAACTCCTCATACGGGTACGCCGGGTTCAAAGGGGCTGCGGTTCCGGCGATGGAGGCAGCCAGAAAGCTCACAATCGCAGGCAACCCATTCGGCAATGCAATCGCCACGGCATCGCCCCGGCGAATGCCGGCGGAAGCCAAAGCGTTCGCCATGTCGAGAACTTGTTGCCGAAGCGAATCGTAGGTGACAAGGATTCCAAGCTCGGGAACGATCACTGCCGTGTGGCTGTCAGCGAAATGTAAAACGTCAAGAAGAGTGTCTACCGACTTCAGTGTCATTCGTTATCGCCTCTGCCCCCGGGGTCCCTCGATGATTGAGCAATTCTATCTGCTGTTCGCGAAACGAAGAGAATGTCGCCGCACTCTCCGGCCCTGTTGTTACGCGCGCAGGAAATATCCCATGAATCTATATCGAGTAGCCCTCTGCGCTCAGGGTCTTTTTGAATTCTTTCAGAAAAAACTGCACGTTATCTTCGGTGGCCAACGGGCCCATCACGCCAATGCGGAAGACCTTGCCTGCAAGCGGCCCAAAACCGCCGGCGATTTCAATGCCCGGCTCGTCCAAAAGGCGTTTGCGCACTTTGGCCTCGTCAACACCCTCGGGCACACACACCGTGTTCAGGGTCGCAATTCGATGCTCTTCGGGAACGTGCATGCGTAGACCCATCGCTTCTATGCCCTTGACAAAAAGCCTATGGCAACGGCGATGCCGCTCCCAGCGGTTCTCGATTCCTTCCTCGGTGATGACCAGGAGCGCCTCGCGTAAGGCGTAGAACATGGAAATCGGCGCCGTGTGATGATAGCGGTGCGATACCGTGGAGTAATCGTGAATCAGCTTGAGGTCAAAATACCAACTGCGTACTGGAGAAGTGCGAGCGCGCAGCCAGTCCATGGCCCTCGGCGACATGGCCATTGGAGATAACCCCGGTGGACAACTCAGCCCTTTTTGCGTGCAACTGTATGCGACGTCGATGCCGGTTTGGTCGAACTCCACCGGCACTCCGCCGAGCGAGGTGACGCAATCCGCGATCACCAGAGCGCCAGCATCGTGAGCGGCGGCACAGATCGCCTGGCCCGATTGCAACGCTCCGGTCGATGTCTCGGCGTGAACATAAGCCACAACCTTGGGCTTCTCGCGACGGATGAACTCTCTAGCTTCATCGTCCGTGAAGGTCTCACCCCAAAGCTTCTCAAAGCGTACGATGTTGGCGCCGTGGCGCTTCGCCATCTCCGTGAGCCGATCGGAGAAATACCCATTGGCGAACACCGCGAACTTGGCTCCGGGCTCCACGAAGTTGGCAACGGCAGCTTCCATGCCCGCGCTGCCGGTGCCGGAAATCACCAGCGTGGTGCCGTCGTTGGTTCCGAAGGCGGTTTTGAGCAATTGCTGGACGTCTCCCATCACCTGGATGAAATATGGGTCCAGGTGCCCGACGATCGGTTTCGACAGTGCCTCATAGACCCGCGGGTGAACCATGCTGGGTCCGGGCCCGAACAGAAAGCGGCGAGGCGGTTGCAGGGCGGGGAAATGAAGTGCAGGAGTTTCCTGTTCTATGGCGCTCATAGTCCTCGTTTCTCTTCAGAGATAGTTAGATTTTACGGTAAGGAGCGGACAATCTCCAGAACCCCACCCGAAATGTGACGTTCAGGATGCTATGCAGCTTGACCGTGAGCGCCGATGACGCAAGTGCCGTCAAATTAATTCTATGGATCCGTTCGATCAGTTTTTCTTGTTACAAGTTTCTTGTGCACCTTGAATTCGTCCAACCAAAGGTCCGGTCAGCCTAAATCGGCGAGTGGCGTCCCTGCACAATTATGCAATGCCATGGGATCAGATCCTTCAACCGGCTCGAAGCGGCGGAGTGCCGCTATTTATGGGATGTGGTCTAACGCGTCACTGACGGCGCCATCCTCTGGCCTGCACTCATGCTTGTCGAAATCAGATTGAAGTTGCTGTTTGGCTTTGTCAGCGTCCGTTACAAATTCCCGTCGCGTCCGGAATGCTAATTTGCATACATCGCAATACGCGGTGTTTGGAGTACTCCCGATGAATCTGACGATGATGAGCTTCCGGTCCGGCATCGCGACATCATGGCAGGGCGTCCATGCGGAGTCAAATGCCTTCAGCGTTCGGTGGTGGACTGAGTAGCGTAGCTTTGGCGGCGGCCTTCGAAGAAAGCTCTCTAGCAGAACTGCGAGTGTCATCTCGATTCTAGGATGTCCGAGGATGTGAAGCCCACCGGCGGCAGTTGTCTCGCACGGCAACGACGTATCGCGAAAATTCGGACGCCTCAATTCTGCCAGCCTTAACCTCTACGATAGTCCATTACGACAGTCCATTTTTCGTCGGCCGGGATTTCGGCGCCTTTCACTCCGCTGACGTTTACTCCTGACTAAGCTTCGTTTATGCGCAGGAGTTGTTGTGAGAGTTATCTCCACCGGCAGTCTGAAAAAAGTTTTCTAAGAAAAATTTGTTGACAGGTTGCATTTTGATGTGGTAAACCGTCTTCCGTAACTCGTCCCATTTTCATACCGGACAGGAACTCATATTTTCCGGACCCGAACTCATTCGCAACACTCTGTAGATTTTTCGGTTTGGTCGCCCGAACGAACAAGGCATCGCGCAGCCTGCGTGTCCACATGCCTTGGGGGGCAGGCCCGTTTTGCAAATCATCCCAGGAGAAGAAACACATGCGCTCGCTAACAGCGTTTTTCGTGCTTCTGGTCGGTCTCATGGCGCCAGGTTCGCTCGCTCAGGCTCAAGGCACAGAACCCGCGAGCAAGACCGACGGATCGGCCGCCGTGAGCGCCACTAAGGAAGAAGTCAACCAGTTGCGCAGCGAGGTCGCCGCGCAGCGCCAGACTATCGAGGAACTGAAGGCTTTGGTCGAGAAGCTGGCTGCGGGGAAGGCCCTGGCAACCGACAATGGCTCAGTCCAGATTCGGCCCGTGGCGGACGCTGCTTCGGTGGAAACCAATTCGCAGCCGGTTGATGCTCCCGGCGAGGGCGCGGTTCGTCTGAGGAACGCAGTTCTCGTGCAGCCCGACCCCGCGATATTGGCGGCTCTCGTGGATCAAGCTCAACCTGCTGCTGCTCCTCCCAAGAAAGAAGCTCCGCTGACGGCAGGATGGAGCGGCGAGCACTTTTTCATCAAAAGCGCCGACGGGCAGTTCAGCATCAGCCCCTACGGCTACGTGAACATTGATTACCGCGCTTACAAAGGCGACGGCGCGCCCGCCGACACGTTTCTTGTGCGCCGCGCTCGCTTCGGTTTTCAGGGCAACTATGGTTCTCACTTCGATTTTGCACTGCTCACCGACGCTGCAGCGACCACGGGCTCCGTCGTGCGCGACGTGTACCTCAACGTAAGAATCCGGCCCGAGTTCCAATTTCAGGCGGGCCAGTTCAAGGTGCCCTTCGCTCAGGAAACCGGAGTCGGCGCCACCAACCTGGACTTCGTGGAACGGGGGTTCCAGTCGATGCTGTACCCCGAGGCGGCCTCAGCGTACCGCAGCCCCGGCGTTGCCTTTCACGGAGACATTGCCGGTGGCGTCATGCAGTACTGGGTAGGGGCGTTTAACGGTAAGGGATATGCGATAGCCAACACGACCAATCAACCGGAAGTCATTGGCCGGCTCCGCTTCTACCCGTGGCGCAAGACCAAGAACGACTGGCTCAAGCAACTTGCCTTTGGCGGATCCATTGACCGTGCGCGTTCGCGGGGTCTTTCCGGGGATCAAAGCTTCAGTGGCGCGCTGCCCGATGGCGCTTACACCTTCTTCCCGCAGTTCGCCATTAACGGACCCATCCAGCGCTACAACGGTGAGTTCACCTATCTCAAGGGGCGTTTCGCTCTGCGCGGCGAATACGATCAGCTCAATATGTCCCGTAACAATGTCGGCTCCGAGCAGGCGTATTGGCTTGGTTTCCTGAGTCTTCCGTCAATCATAGCCAAGGCTTATGACGTCAGCGCAACTTACTTGCTGACGGGGGAAAAGCGGCCGGAAAACGGCACTCCCCGGGTCAATCGTCCGCTCTACGGCCCCGACACTCCAGGCGGCAAGGGACGCGGAATGGGAGCCTGGGAACTCGCTTTCCGCTTCACGGGCATCCAGGCCAAGGAACCGGGCGCGACCTGCACGGAGCCCGCTTGTTACACGCAGGGTAAAGTGTCCACGTTTGATTATCACACCAGGGAGTACACCGTTGGGCTCAACTGGTATCCCAATTATTGGGTCAGGTACATGGTCAATTTGAGCGTTGATCAGTTGAAGGACCCCAGTCTGACGGCCGCGTTACCGCAAAACTACTTTGTGGTTTTGCAGCGCTTGCAATTCAGATTCTAGAGTCGGTCCGCTCGGCTGTCCGTTGCGGATGGAACGGTCAACAAGTTTGGTAGTCGCCGGGGCTGGTCGCAGCCGGCCCTGAAGGGAAATCGCAGGAGGGAATTCGATGAGACCGAGGATTCTGCTTACTATTCCGCTCACCGCACTATTTGTGATACTCAGCGGCTGCGGGGGTGTGTCCAACTGTCCCGTGTGCGGCACCACCACCGGTGGCGGTTACGCCGTCATCGACGTCGTTACCGTGCCCGAGCACAATCCCACCGGCGAACCCGGCGGACCGTTCAACTCCTTCGACATTAGCTGGGTCGACCCTAACCGTCATCTGGACTACGTTTCCGACCGCATCGGCTTGGCCGTGGTCGTGGTGGATACGATCAACAATATCGCGATAAATGCCATTCAAGGGGTCAACGCGGTCACGAACGCTGGCAATGCGGCCAGTCTCTGCGACCCCACGATTCCGCCTATCGTCTCGGTGTTCGGCAATTTCACCCGGTTCGGGTGCAGGACCGGGAGCTTTCATCTTTCTTCAGGCTTCGGCGCCAACGGTAAGTTTGGGGGGTTTCCTGGCGCGCAGTGCTGCGCGGCACGAGCCAACGGCGTGAATCCCATGTCCGGCCCAGATGGCCTCGAGGTGAGCCCGGACGGCAATACTCTGTTCGTCGGGAACGGCAGTGCATCGGTCGTGGTCTTCGATTTGACTAACGTGAACCTGAGCACGAGCCAACCCACCGTGGTTGCCGATATACCCACTGGCGTTTCGGCCGACTATGACGGCCTGCTGGGCATAGCTCCCTGCGTTTCCTCTTGGAATGGCGAAGCCGGTTCTAACCCCGATTGCGGAGATGACCGCGGCGACGAAATGGCGTACAACGCCAACGTAAAAGCGGCCGATGGAACGACCCATCAGGTTCTCGCGATCATCAATGGCGATCCGGGACTGCCGTTCGTCACGTTTATCGACATGACGAATATCGTGACTAAGACTGGTACACCGGCACAGCAGCACTGTTGGGGGCAAGACACGGCGGGAGGGAACTTTACGGATATCCCTTACGGCCCTTATATACCCGGGGGCCTCGCCGGCTACAACGCTACCCCCCCTACCTACCCCTTTCAAGGATCGGCAACGACGGCAGTGACTCCAACCGCAGGTGCTTCGTTCAACCCGCCCAGTTGCATCATTGGGCAAATCTACTATGACGGCGCCGGGGGTATAGCCTCCTCGGGATCGAACCCGCCAGCCGGATTCGGACTTAGTCCAAATATCCCGGTCGACACGATTCCCGCCGCAGCCTCGGGAGCCAATATGGAAGCCTCGTTCCCGTGCCCGGATCCGTCCAATCCGCAGACCTTCAGTGGCGTTTCCGGATCGCTAGCTGATGCCCCGTTCGTCCCTGGGATCGGTAATCTTCCGAGTGGAGGCACATATGTCATCCCCTGCCATCATGGCCCCCTCCTTGACCAAGGCCCTCTCTCCGACCAAGTGGCAGGGACTTTTTGTAACCAGACTTCTCCCGGTCCCAATTGTTCTGGCGCCATAGCGCCGGCCGGGTTGGGTGGGATGGCCTGGAATCCCAACACCGGTCACTTGCTGCTGGCCAATGAGAATTCCATCGGTATCACCAGCATTGGAAACATCGATGAAATCGATCCGAGGGTCGGGAACAATACTTGCGGAGGGCCCTGTGGGCCGGTGGTGGTCAACAGCTTCGTGATGCCGAATTGCATGCCGACCAGCATCGTGAACCAGACGGGGACTAACAACTTCCTCATTGGCTGCGCGGACCATGATGGCGAGGCATTTCCTCCCAACGAATACGTGATTGATGGAACTACTGGCACGATCATCACCCAAATTTACAATGTGGGCGGCGTGGACGAGATTTGGTATAACCCGGGAGACAACCGCTACTACACGGCATCGAGAGATATGCCCAATGGCCCCGTCATGGGTGTGATCGATGCCGCAACCAACCTCTGGCTGCAAAACGTCACGACCAATGCCAATTCACACAGTATCGCAGTCGATCCCAGCAATAATCACGCTTTTGTGCCCATGCAGGCTGGCGGGATCTGTACCACACAAAGCAGCAACGGTTGCATCGGAGTCATGGCGCAACAGTGAGGCAGAGTGTAGCGAATCTCAAGAGATCTAGTGGGTGGTGATATAGTTTGGCTAACGCGTAGGGCGAGGTTCGGGTCCGCCCGTTGGCGAAGGTTGTTGAGGTCATCTATGGCCGCGTATCGAAAAGTCGTCGTGCGGGGATATGCCTTGGCGTTTCCGCTTCTTTGGGTGTTGATCGGGCTGGCAAGCGCAAGCGAGCAACCGGCGCCAAAACCCACCGACCTCCCTGCAACCGTAATCGCCCACCTGCCTTTGCCGCAGGCGACCGGAAGTCAAATGTTGCTTCAGAGGGAAAAGGAGAAACAGTACCTGTACGTTCAACAGGCCACCAAGCAGGGCTTCATGATCGTGGACGTGACCAAGCCGGAGAAGCCGAGCCTTTTGAAACGAACGGCGGAATCGAATCAGGCGACTGCGGGAAACCTGCAGATGGTTAGCCCCGATGTGGCGATCGCGGAAGCTCCGGAGAAAACGCCGGCAACTCTGACCAGCAGCAACCATCCCACCGAAACCGTTCGCGTGCTCGACTTAAGTGACCCGCGCAATCCAAAGACCCTGGAGACGTTCAACAAAGTCACTAGCCTTCTTCCTGACGGCGGCCACGGCTTGATCTACCTCACCAACAACGAAGGCCTATGGATTCTCCGCTACAATCGCCCGGCCCAACTGGAGCCAGCCAAGAAAAAGCCGCCCTGTGACTCCGAAACCGCGATAATGGCCATGCCGCCGGACTGCGACTAAGGCCTTGACCTGAACCACGGCGAACCTCTTCGCGAAAACCTACTGTGAGACTTGGCGCACCGGGCATTCCTTCTCGATGGTCTTGATCGAGGTGATGGTTATCGTCACCGAGGCTGGAGAGCCCGTCCTTGTTAAGGAGTCGGAGCTTGTGCTCATCGACGGTGACTCCTTCCCGGCTACCTCCACCCGTTGTCCCAGGTACTGGCGGAGCTTCATTTTGCCAGTCGCCTGAAGTTCGTAAGTCATGGCTGGGTCCTGCTTGATCAGTATGTAATCGCCGCTGGACCTGCCGACGCAGCCCTGTACGGTTATCTGTCCTTTGGGAACCTTCGAGTCGTGCTGGCTCGAGTTGCTGGGATTGCTGTTTTGTGCCAGAAGAAAGCTGCCCGAAAACAGCAGAGCGAACCACAATGTTCTCATGGAGATTTCTCCTCTCACGGAATGGGATGTTAACGCTATGGCACCGGTCGCATTTAATCTGTGGGGCAGAGCGAGGGCTACTTGACGTGAGTTTCCTGATAGTGCAGTTCCTTCCATTGCCCGGCCCGCTTCACCCAGAGTTCACTGATGTACACCCTTGAGTAGCGTACTTGCGCCTTGGGCGGGAACTGCATGGTGACTTCGTAGATGACCAGGGCGGCGTCCGGCCCCAGCGGAATCAGCTTGAACCCCCACAGCGTATAGTTGTAGACATTCTCGTCTGCCAGTTCGTTTAAAGCTTGAATCTTGTTCCGCTCGCCCCTGCCATCGACTTCGACGCCCTGATAGTCGTCGGCTAACAATTCGGCGTAACCTTTCTTGTCCTTGTTCTTCAGCGCCTCCCATTCGACTTTGATCTTCGATTCGAACATATCCTTCAGCCCCGAGTCGGCGGAGACGCTGCCGGATTGTCGGCTTTCGCCAGTCTTAACCGGCATCGTGGGGTGTTGCGCCAGGGCAAGAGACGTCAGCCCCGCAACACAAGCGAAGACAAAACAATCTCGCATAAGTCCTCCGAGGCGAAATGCAGCGAAATCTTATCAGGTGCGCGCCAGGTCCAACGCAACTGAACCCTATCGCAAATCTTTGACTTTCTTTCTCACTGCTGCGAGCAGCGGCGGGGGCAGTTCGGCATAGCCTTCCTCGACTGCAAACTGCTGGCCATCCGTGTATATCCAATTCAAAAAATCGCCTAACGCGGCGGCGCGAGCGGAATCGGCGGATTGTGTGCGCAGGTAAATCCAGGTGAAACTGGTAAGGGGGAAACATCCGGCTCCGGGTGCGTTGGTCAGCGAGGCGGAAAAGCGGTTCCACTGCGGCGCTTCTACCGCCTTGCACGCCGCAGCCATACTCTCCGTGGAAGCCTTAACATACTTGCCGGCGGGATTCAGCACCGCCACTTGGGAAATACTGCCCTTCACCGCATATTGATATTCCACGTAGCCGATGGAGCCGGGGTTGTTTTTCACTTTGTCGGCCATATCGGAACTGCGTTCCGCCGGCTCGCCAACCGGCCACTTGGGGGAAGGCGTGACTCCAATTTGCGCCCGAAACTTGGAACTCACCTTGGAGAGAAAGTCGGTGAAGACGTAGTTGGATCCTTTCCCTGCGGGGCGGTTGACCACTTGGATCGGAAGATTGGGCAAAGTGATCTCTGGATTGAGCTTCACGATTTGGGGCGCATTCCACGTCTTCACATCGCCGAGGAAGATCCCGGCTAACACTTCCCCCGAAAGCCGGAGCTCCTGGTGGATCTCGGGAAGGTTGCAGATGGGAACGATCGCGATGAGCACCACCGGCAGTTCGATCAAACTGCCCTCTTTTCGATCCTTATCCGAAAGCTGAGATTCCCCGGCGCCAAAATCGGCTGCGCCATGTGAGGTCTCCTTGATCCCTTCGCTGGTGCCGTGCGGAAGGTATCGCATCTTAATCTTGGGGTTGCGCTTGCCGTATTCCTGGGTCCAGCGATTATAAAGAGGCAGTGGGACAGTCGATCCGGATCCCACCAGGACAAGCGCTTCCTGGGCTCTGGCAAGGGCGCCGCACAGTCCGAGAACGAAAATGGGCACTAGCCAGATGTGCGAGAGCCAACGGCGGATGAGACGTCGCTGCGCAATGCTCGACGCCAAAAATCTTGCGGGTACCTTCATCGTGTTCCTCCTAAATTGTGGTCGAACTGTCAAACGCAGCCATCCTCTTGGCCACCGGAGTACTGAAGCTAGCTGATGACTGTAAGTTACCACCGCTTTGAGTGAACCCAAACTGTCGCGTAACGGGTAGCTGTTGTCAGACTAGGAACGGCCATCGCTCCAAATCCCCGCTCTCCCCGACGGCTAGAGTCGAATTCTCACCCCAACGACGCGGAGTAAACGAGAGAGGCGAGCATTCGCCTGGCATTGAGTTTCTGCCGGCAGTGCGAGCTATGGGAGGGAGGTGCTGACAAACGATTGGTGTTAAGATGCTGAACGTCCGGACTCCCCGTCGCCGCGAATCGCACTATGCACTCGTGCGCCCAGGGCTCGCCGGACAGTACCCTAAGGCCGAACCGACTTATGTCGCACCATCTCATGCAGCACCATGAGGTCGAAACTTTAGCGCGTGAACTGCTGTCCGGGTATGAGACGGGCGAGATGGTCGCGATCCCTCCCTCGGGGCGCCCGGGCTTCGACCTCAACACGGCTTATGAGGTTGAAGCAACCCTCAAGCAGTTCCGCGAAGCTGGTGGACACAGAGCCGTCGGCCGCAAGGTTGGTTATGCCAATAAGGCCATGTGGCGTGTGCTCAAACTTGAAACCCTGGTTTGGGCCCACATGTACGACGACACAGTGCATCACAGTGACGGCAACTCCACAACGCTGACGCTCGCACATCCCCGTTCGCTGAAGATCGAACCCGAGATTGTTTTCGGTTTGAAACAGCCGGTCATGGGGGAAGGCCCTGATGCCACCGCTGCGCTCGCCTCCACGGATTGGCTGGCGGTGGGATTCGAAATCATTGATTGTCCCTTTCCGGAATGGCAGTTTCAGCCCAGTGATTTCGTTGCATCCTTTGGACTTCATGCTGCACTCGTGATCGGAGAGCGGGTGCAGGTGCGGCCCGACGGCATCGCCGCGTTGGTGGACGAGCTACCGCGATTTAAAGTGCGCATGTCGAAGAACGGAGAATTTGTGGAAGAAGGATCCGGCAGGAACTGCTTGAGGAGCCCCGCCTTGTGCTTGGCGGAACTCAGTGCAGCCATCGTGCGGCGATTTCCAACCCAGCCATTGAGCGCTGGGGAAATCGTCAGCTCCGGAACGCTCACGGCCGGACATCCGACCGACAGAGGCGATCTCTGGACAGTTGAGGTCGAGGGGCTGTCGCTGCCGCCGCTGACACTGCGCCTAACTTGATCTATAGGAAAAACAAGAATCCATTTCAGAGAAAGGCGCGGATAGATTGGCTTCTTACGGGGCGTGAACTCACTGAAGTTGAAGCGCCCGTCGAACCGCTATCGGGGAGAGGATTCGTCCATCAAACTGCAAACTGTGAAACTGCCTTGATGTCGGGCTCGCGATAAGCGTATTGCTTCTTTTCTTCCGATCACGCGTTGGGCGCGGAGCTGTTCCGTGAATCGTCGGCGCATCTCCGATGGGAAAGCCGGCGGCCGGCGACAAACTTCATCTTGCCCTGCTCGACGTCCACCACTACGCGGTCGCCTTGGTGCACCTCGTCATGCAGGATTTTCACAGCCAGTGGGTCCTGCACCAGTCGTTGGATGGAGCGCTTGAGGGGCCGCGCGCCGAAGTTGGGATCATAGCCCTCACGCAGCAGTAGTTCCTTGGCAGAATCGGTCAGCTCCAGGCTGATTTGGCGCTCGGCCAACAGGCGCTGCACCTCCTCCAGCCGCAGGTCAATAATCTTGGTCAGCTCCTCTGTGCCCAGCGGGTTGAAGATGATGAAGTCGTCTACGCGGTTGAGGAATTCAGGCTTGAAGTGTGCCCGCAGCGCATTCATCACTTGCTTGCGTGCTTGCTCAGAATCCGCTTGCGTGCGCAGCCACTCGGCGGTGAGCTGTTCCGAGTTGATGTTGGAGGTCATGATGAGAACCGTATTGCGGAAGTCCACGGTACGGCCCTTCCCGTCGGTGAGGCGGCCGTCATCCATGATCTGCAGCAGGATGTTGAATACATCCTGGTGGGCTTTCTCGACCTCGTCGAAAAGCACGACCGAGTAAGGACGGCGGCGCACCGCCTCGGTGAGCTGGCCGCCTTCCTCGTAGCCGACGTATCCCGGCGGCGCGCCGATTAGCCGCGACACCGCATATTTCTCCATGTATTCAGACATGTCGATTCGCACCAGAGCACGCTCATCATCAAAGAGGAACTCGGCCAAGGCGCGCGCTAGTTCGGTCTTGCCTACTCCCGTCGGCCCCAAGAAGATGAAAGAGCCGATAGGACGCTTGGGATCGGAGAGCCCGGTACGGGCACGACGGATGGCGTCGGCAATCCGCTCCAGGGCCGGATCTTGGCCGATCACGCGGCGGCGCAGCCGGTCTTCCATTTCGACCAGCTTCTTCACCTCGCCTTCCAGCATCCTGGACACGGGAATGCCGGTCCACTTAGAGACGATGCGCGCGATCTCGTCTTCATCCACTTCTTCCTTGAGCATGCGGGAGCTGCGCCGCCGGTCGAGTTTGGATTGCAGCTTGCGCATCTCCCGCTCAGCCTGGCGAAGCGTGCCATGGCGGTTACTGCCCGCCTTCGGCAAACCTGCATCGCAGGACTCTGCCTGCTCCTGCAACTTCAGTTGCTTGATCGTTTGCTCGAGCTCGTGCATCCGGCTGACCGCTTCCTTCTCCTTCTTCCAGCAGGCCTTCAGGACGTTGACTTGTTTCTGGACTCCGGCCAGCTCACGTTCCAGGATGCGCAGCCTTTCCCGCGAGTTGGCATCGTTTTCCCGCGCGAGTGCATGCTTCTCGATAACCAATTGCGCGGCGCGGCGCTCGAGCTGGTCGATGTCCACCGGCACGGAGTCGATCTGCATGCGCAGGGCGGCGGCGGCCTCGTCCACTAAGTCGATAGCCTTGTCCGGCAAGAAGCGATCGGCGATGTAGCGGTGCGAGAGCGTGGCCGCGGCTACGAGAGCCGAGTCCTTGATGCGGACGCCATGGTGCAGCTCATAGCGCTCTTGCAGGCCACGTACGATGGCGATGGTGTCCGCCACGCTGGGCTCGGCCACGAAGACAGTCTGGAAGCGACGTTCGAGCGCCGGGTCTTTCTCGATGTGCTTGCGGTATTCGTTCAAGGTGGTGGCGCCAATGGTTCGCAACTCCCCGCGCGCCAGCGCCGGCTTCAACATATTGGACGCGTCGATTGCGCCTTCCGCCGCTCCCGCCCCAACCAGCGTGTGCAGCTCGTCAATGAACGTGATGATCTGCCCCTGCGAGTCCTCGATCTCCCTCAGCAGCGCCTTCATGCGATCTTCAAACTCGCCGCGGTACTTGGTGCCGGCTACCATCGCACCCAGATCCAGGGCTACCAGACGCTTGGTCTTGAGCGACTCGGGGACATCGGCGCAGACGATGCGCTGCGTCAGACCTTCGACGATGGCAGTCTTGCCCACGCCGGGCTCGCCAATCAGCACGGGATTGTTCTTGGTGCGGCGCAATAGCACTTGGATCACGCGCCGGATTTCGTCATCGCGGCCGATCACCGGGTCGAGCTTGCCGCGGCGCGCCAAATCGGTAAGATCGCGGGCATAGAGCGCAAGCGCCCCATCTTTGGTTTCTGAGGTTGGGCCCACGACCTGCTGGGGGCTGCGAACGCTGATCAGCGCCATTAAGATGGCATTGCGTTCGGCGCCGTGTCGCGCCAGCAGGGCTTGGGCGGGATCGCTCTCGAGGTCCATGATGGCCAATAGCAGGTGTTCGGTGGAGACGTGCTCATCGTTGAGGTCGGCGGCCTCCCGAAAAGCTTGCTCGAGGACTGCGCTGGCGGCCGATGAGGGCTCAGCCTTCAAGGCGCCCCCGGCCCAAAGCGCTGGCAGTCGGTCGATCTGGCGCCGTGCCTCCGCCAGCGCTGCCTGGCTGTCGACGCCAATCTTGCTCAGTACCGGTACCACCGTGCCTTCGCGGTCCGCCAGGAGGCTGGCGAGCAGATGGAGGGGTATTAACTCGGGGTTGCCGCGCTTGGAGGCCAGATAGTTGGCGGCTTGCACCGCCTCCTTCGCTTTGGACGTCAGTTTGTCCCAACTCGCGATGATCGGCATATTTGTTCGCCCCACACGGGCCGCACAACTGGCGGCAGCCGGGGAGTGATGGAAAGCCCGCGTTCTCTGCTAGGGAATCTAGAAGCTATCTCATAAATCGTTTCGGGAAGGGCACGGCTTCAGCCGTGCCTCCCAGAGCCAATAAAGACGCTGGCTTTAGCCCCTGAGGGATCCGGCGGTTTACTCCTTCGGTTCATTATGAGATCGCTTCTAGGTGCTATCGCTTGGAAGCGCCTCCACAAACCGCCGCATCAGGCCGGTAGGCGCCGGATAAATCTCCGGCGCTCCAATTGGAAACAGGGTCGAGCCCTTCGGACTTTAGCTTGGTGGAGTAGATCGGCGCATCGTACGACTGAGCCGTGAACTGGCATCCACCGTGCTGAAGTGAATAACCACCCGGTGTGGTGGAACAGTTGAGCGTGAAGAGACAGCCGCCTCCTCTCGCCAGTTCAACGCATAGATCCCAGTCTTCTCGCGTGCTCACAAACGCTGCTGTCGCCGGCGCAAACATGTTATGAAGAGCAATGGTCGCCAGAAAGTCCTGGCGAGTCAGCGTGTAAGGCGACTCTTGAAGAAGGGCGCCGGGAGCCAGCTTCAGACGGGGAGTACCGAGAATGGTGGCACCACCTCCGTAGTGCTGCTGCAGGTATTCCTCATGCAGCATTAGCATGGCCCAGTCCCGTCTCCAGTCCGACAGGCCCGAGAGCACTCCGACGCCGACGTGCTCAACACCGGCCGCGAGCATGCGTTCATAGGCGTCCAGGCGGTATTCAAAGTTTGCCTTCTTGGTCCTACCAGGATGCAGCACGGCGTATCGAGCCTTGTCGTAGGTTTCCTGCCAGAGCACCGACCAGCATAGCCCTGCGTCGATCAAGCGACGGTAATCGCTCTCTTCCAATGCCTCGGCACTTATTCCGACGAGACCGCCACCATGACGGTCTAACACACGTCGCAACAGTTCAACATGACGACACATCGCATCAACTCGCATCCGCGGATCGGTTGCGTAGACCAGCTCAAGAACTCTCAGCCCCTTCTCCTCGATGAGATAGATCGCCTCTTGTTCGAGTTCGTCATCCGTCAATCGCCTGCGCTCGACCCCGATCCCTTTGTTTCCTCCCCGAAAATTGCAATAGAGACACTGCTCCTCGCAGATGCTGGTCATATAGATCGGGACGATCACAAAGACTCGCCCACCGTAGAGAGACGCTTTGACCTCGGCAGAACGGGCGATGATGGCTTGATCCAGTTCGTCCCCCAGCCCGAATCCTTCGCTCCAAAAGAAAGGTGCGTAGTCGGATGCCACCATGGGCCGGAGCGAGTCTAGAGGTCCCGGTCGCGTGTGGGAAAACTCTGAGACCTCTTCGCAGACGAGTTCGTAGCGCTGAGAGAACATCGAATCTCCCACTTAAACGATACCCGCGATCGAATACCGGGCACTGTGACCATGCACACAAAGGCCTGTGATCGCGGTCAGGACGAGCCGAAGTCTAGCAGTTTGGAAATCCTGCCGCGCTTGGAGCACGCGAGTAGGATGAGAGGTGCGAGAACCTATGGCCGAGCGATTCACCGGGCGCCTGCGCCAAAAAGCGGCTGGAATTTGGGAGGCACAACACCAACACCCGTTTGTACGAGGCATTGGCGATGGAACGCTAAGTCTGGAGAGATTCAAGTTCTGGCTGCGACAGGATTATGTGTTCCTCATCGAGTACGCGCGTCTTCTGGCTCTGGCCGCCGCGCGCAGTCCGGACCTGGAGACGATGACCCGCTTCGCCACGCTGCTCAAGGAAACCGTGGAAACCGAGATGAACCTCCACCGAGCCTACGCCGCCGAGTTCGGGATCAGCCGTGAGGAACTTGAGCAAGAGCTCCCTGCGCCCACCACTCGGGGCTACGCCGATTTCTTGTTGCGAGTAGCAGCGACGGGCGATTTCGCCGAGTTGGCTGCAGCGTTGCTACCGTGCATGTGGGCCTTCAGCGAAATCGGCCAGCGCCTGGCCGCGCGGCTCGCCCCCAGCGACAAGCGTTATGCCAAGTGGATCGCGATGTACAGCTCCAGAGAATTTGCCGACTTGGCCCAGTGGTGCTGCGATCTGCTCGATAGTCTTGCCTCAGGACTGCCGGAGCGCGACTTGCGGAAGCTGGAGGCCGCGTTTCTCACCAGCAGCCGCTATGAATGGCAGTTCTGGGAGATGGCTTGGAAGATGGAACGGTGGCCGATTATGACGGGCGCGACTTCGCCACGGGAAGGCAGGTGACGGATGAAGATTCCTCGCGTTCTGATCATCGCAGGGTCCGATTCCGGCGGTGGGGCCGGGATTCAGGCCGACCTGAAAACGGTCTCGGCCTTAGGCGCCTTTGGCATGACTGCAATTACCGCTCTCACGGCACAAAATACGACCGGAGTCTACGGGGTATTGGAGATCGAGCCGAAGTTCGTGGTGAAGCAGATCGAAGCCTGCGTAAGCGACATCGGCTGCGATACGGTAAAGACGGGAATGCTCGCGAGCACCGCAATCATCGACGCGGTTGCAGTCACAATTTCCGGCCACAAGTTAGGACCGCTGGTCGTGGACCCGGTGATGATCGCCAAAAGTGGCGCTCCGCTGCTGAAGCCCGACGCCATCGCGGCTCTCAAGGCCAAATTGCTGCCGCTAGCCGTTGTGGTCACACCCAACCTGCATGAAGCCGGGGCGCTCACGGGACGCGAAATCAAAACTCTTGCGCAAATGAAAGAGGCCGCCCGGGCGATCCGCGACCTTGGACCGGAAAATGTCGTCGTCAAGGGTGGTCATCTGGAGAACATAGCCGCCGACGTCCTCTACGACGGCCGTGAATTCACTGAGTTTCGCGCGGAGCGTATCGACACCAGAAACACGCACGGTACCGGTTGCATCTTCGCTTCGGCCATTGCGGCCAATCTGGCCCACAAGAAAACAGTTCTAGAAAGCGTGGCTGCCGCTAAGGGTTTCATCACAGCGGCCATCCGTGCCGGCCTCGCGATTGGGAAAGGTTACGGGCCTGCCGATCCGATGGCTATGCTGTATCACAGGGCAGGACTGGACGGCTGAGTGGCAGGCACGCTTCCAAGACAGCTCGTTGCCCCGATGGATTCAGCTCTTGCTGGAGGTCACCGCAAAGAATGCAGTCGCCTCCTGCTCCACGTTCTTGCTGTTGCAGTATGAGCAAGAGATCGCCTCCTTTTCGTGTTCTGCCAGGGTGATGATCTTTTCAAACGTCTTATTGCAGTCTCTACAGATGTAGTCGTAAACGGGCATGATCAACCTCCCATGTACCCTCTACTGGACAAATTGTAGCGCGATTCAAGACGAGAATGGCTCGGGCAAGAATCAACGCTGAGTCGGAATGTGGCGGAAGATCGCATCACCTCGCTTCCTCGCCCTACCGCTTGTAACCGATCTTGCGGAGAAGATCGTGCCGCCATGCGATATCCGCCTGCCCTTCTATCCCTTTCGGAGAGCTGCCGTCGATGACGCCGAGCACACCCCGGCCTTGCTCACTCTGGGCAACGACAACTTCGACGGCGTTGGCGGTCGCGCAGAATATCGAGCACACCTCAGGCGCGTTTCGGATCGCGCTCATCACATTGATGGGGTACGCATTCTGCAGGACCAACACAAACGTGTGGCCGCAACCGAGTGCCTGGGCGTTGCGTACAGCAATATCCCGAAGCGTTTGGTCGTTTCCTTCTGACCGCGTCAGACAAGCTCCGGAGCTTTCGTTGAACGCCAAGCCAAACTTGGCCTGGGGCACGGTCGTAGCCACCGCCTCGTATAGGTCCTCCACTGTCTTGATGAAATGCGATTGACCGACAATGATGTTGGCATCCGCCGGAAGTTCCATACGAACCGCCTCAATCTTGAGCATGGTTGTTCTCCTCTGGTTTCCGAAGGATGATCTTTACGCGCTTCGCCTGCTTTCTGTGTGCGCCCGTTCGACGTAGCGGCCTGTCTTTACCTCGACGCGCACTGCTTCTCCTGGCGCAATGAATAGAGGAACCTGAATGGAGAGACCGTTCTCCAGCGTGGCTTCCTTCCAGGCACTGTCCTGTTGTGAGTGCGTCGGCGGCGCCGTCCGCTGCACGCGGGCTTCGGCTACGGCGGGGAAGACAACGCTGATGGGCTCTTCTGCAAAAAACTCCACCGGCAACTCGATGCCGGGCTGAAGAAATTGTGCCGCCGGCCCGAGGATGGCTCTCGGGACCTCAATTTGCTCAAAGGTATTGGGGTTCATAAACGTGCAGGTGTCACCTTCGCTGTATAGGAATTCCATCATGGTCCGTTCGAGTTCCAGCTCTTCGAGCCGTTCTTGCGGGCGGAAGTGCGGCTCCCACATTCGACCACTCTTCACATCGCTGAGCTTGGTCCTGACCACTCCGCCTAATTTTGCCGCCCCCGCCTTCGATTCCACTTCGAGGACTCTGTAAATGTGTCGGTCGATGCGGATCACTGTCCCTTCCTTCAACTCGGATGCGATGACCATAACTACTCCTCGTAGTCGGAGTTGTAACCGGGCATTATCCACTTGCAGCGGATGTTCTGCAGTGATCGAAATCACCAGCACATGCAGTACTTCGCGCCATTCATCCTGACCAAAACGGAAGATGCTGCACGCCCGGAGAACATCATAGGCAGGTTGTCGAGTTGTTCGGCGCCCATCCGAAAGATTACTCTGTGCTGGACTTGCCCCGTACCTTATAGCCGATGATCAGCAGCCCCAGGCCCAGTATGCCCATCGCGATGATGATGCTGAGGAACGTCCCATAGCGCCCAAACTTAATGCCGGACGGCAGAAAGAAGACCACGAGCAAGTCCATCACCCAGACCCCCAGCCCAATGAACATCAGGCTGGCACCGGTTTCTCGTTTTTCCTCTATATCCGTCATGGCGGCGTGTTCGTGAGACTCGGAACTCACAGCGTCCGAGGCTGATTTTCATTGTGAGTCTTGCTGTCTGCACCTGCGGTGATCAGCATCACCTGATGCGGTGATTGGGCGCTCACCACGCTCATGAGAACTTGCGCCGTGATCGATCACAAAGGCGGATGTATCGTTAACCTGTTCCCTGTCTGCAAGATGGCTCTGGTTGAGCCAAAAGTCACCCTCGGTTGTGATGAACGGTACAGCCGCCATTGTCAACAAGCGAGAAAATAGGAAGCTGACGATCTCCACTGGAGGAAAGTCCATGAAGAGAGTCTTGATTCTTGGTGCCGCAGGCAGGGACTTTCATAACTTTAATGTCTTATTTCGCAATAATCCCGACTACCAGGTGGTCGCATTTACTGCCACCCAGATTCCTGACATAGCCGGCCGCCGTTATCCGCCGGAACTTGCAGGACGCTTGTATCCGGAAGGCATTCCTATCTTCGAAGAGAAAGATCTGGAAAGCCTGGTCGCCAAATACGAGATTGACGCGGTGGTGTTTTCCTATAGCGATGTTTCCCACCAAAACCTTATGCATCTCGCCTCCCGTGCTGTGGCTGCGGACGCAGATTTCTGGCTTCTGGGAACCGAGCATACGCAGATCAGGTCGTCGGTCCCCGTCATTTCCGTGTGTGCGGTGCGAACTGGATGCGGCAAGAGTCCGGTCTCGCGCCTAGTCGCCGGAGAGTTGCGCCGGCTGGGTCGAAGGCCAGTGGTCATTCGGCACCCCATGCCTTACGGAGATCTTGCGGCGCAGGCTGTCCAACGCTTCGCCACCATGGAGGACCTTGACCTGCAGCAATGCACCATCGAGGAACGCGAAGAGTATGAACCGCACATTAGCCAAGGGACCGTGGTGTATGCGGGAGTGGACTACGAAAAGATTCTCCGCCAGGCGGAGAAGGAAGCGGATGTCATTTTGTGGGACGGGGGCAACAACGACACTTCTTTCTATGCCTCCGACCTGGAAATCGTTGTCGTAGACCCGCATCGTCCGGGGCATGAACTGTCGTACTTCCCCGGTGAAGTCAATCTGCGGCGCGCGGATGTGATCGTGATCAATAAGGTAGACACCGCCCAGCAGCATGACATCGAGACGGTTCGCCAAAACATAAAGCTCCACAACCCCAAGGCAGTTGTTTTTGAGATGGCCTGCCGAGTCACCATACCCGATCCGCATCTGGTGAAAGGACAGCGCGTGCTGGTGGTGGAGGACGGCCCCACACTAACTCACGGAGAGATGCCCTACGGTGCCGGTGTGGTCGCGGCGCGGCAATATGGGGCGGCAGAATTGGTGGACCCGCGGGCTTATGCCGTGGGATCGATCCGCGGCACCTACGAGCGTTATCGGCACCTGACGAACCTTCTGCCCGCCATGGGGTACAGCGCTATCCAAAGACACGAACTGGAGGAAACCATCCGCCGCACTCCGTGCGATCTCGTGCTGATTGCCACTCCCATTGACCTCGCGCGCGTGATCAAACTCGATAGGCCCAATCTGCGCGTGACGTATGAAGTCGAAGAACTCACCAAGCCCGGCCTGGCCGAAATGCTTGCCAAGTTCACACGCGAGCACGAGCCAGCACTGACAGGAGCCGGAAAATGAATGGCAATAGCAAGGACTTTCTCTCGATTCGAGATTTCTCGCCGTCGGACATCCAGTACCTGCTCACTCTAGGCCGTCAAGTCAAGGCTCACCCGACCGCCTACGGCGGGGCGCTCCGGCGCCAGACCCTGGCCATGATCTTCGAGAAACCTTCTCTACGCACCCGGGTGACTTTTGATGTCGGCATCCAGCAACTGGGAGGCTTCTCCCTCTACCTCTCTCCAGCCGAGATCAATCTGGGCAAACGCGAGTCGGTGTACGACGTGGCTAAGAATCTGGAACGTATGGTGCAGGGCATCATGATCCGCACTTTTTCCCATGAAGTGGTTGAGCAGATGGCCCGGTACGCCAGCATCCCCATCATCAATGGGCTCACCGACTACAGTCATCCCTGCCAGGCGATGGCGGATTACCTCACCATCTGGGAGATTAAAGGCAATCTGGAGGGCTTGAAGATCGTGTTTTTAGGCGATGGCAATAATGTCGCACGCTCACTGCTGTTTGCCGGAGCCCAGCTCGGCGCGCACGTTTGGCTGGCTACGCCTCCCGGATACGAACTCGACGCGGCGTCTGTGCAGTGGGCCCGCGAGCGTGGCGCCGAGACGGGTGGCACTTGCACCGTAACCAATGATCCGGACGAAGCGGCCTCCGACGCGGATGTGATCTACACCGATATTTGGGCCAGCATGGGGCAAGAGTCCGAAGCGGAGAAGCGGAAGCATATCTTCCTTCCTTACCAGGTCGATGCGACTCTGTTCCGCCGGGCCAAGCAAGATGCCATCTTTCTGCATTGCCTGCCTGCACACCGCGGCCAAGAAGTCACCAACGATGTTATCGACTCGCCACGGTCGCTGGTGTTTCAGCAGGCGGAGAACCGGCTGCACTCACAAAAGGCGATCATGCTGGAATTGATGAAAGGTGAGTTCGTCAAATTGCCGGGCCTCGTCGAGTTGCAAGAGTTGGCGCACATATAGGAACCCATTCATGAATTGTCATCCCGAGCGAAGCGAGGGATCTGCAGTTCGTCGCAAAATGCAGATCCCTCGCTTCGCTCGGGATGACAAAGTCGGGTGAATTGAGAGTTGAAGAGCGAGGTACCACCTCTGCTTATGAAGACCATGCTCCTTGCCGTTGGCGGAAACTCCCTGATTCGCGCGGGAGAAAAGGGAACGATCGCCGAGCAGCGGGTGAACGCCCAGCGGACCGCGGCCCAGATCATCGGCCTGATTCGCGCCGGCTACCGGATCGTGCTTACGCATGGCAATGGCCCGCAAGTTGGGGCGGCGCTTCTGCGGTCGGAACGGGGAGCGAGCCAGGTCCCTGGGCTCCCGCTGGACGCTTGTGGCGCCTCTACCCAGGGCGAGATCGGATATCTTCTCCAGCAATCGTTGGAAACCGAGCTGCAACTGGCCGATCTGCACGTGCCGGTTGCGACGGTTCTCACCCAGTGCCTGGTGTCGCCAGACGATCCCTCGATGACGCACCCCAGCAAACCGATCGGTCCGTTCTATTCGCGCGCCGACGCCGAGGAACGCAAACGCCTTTTCGGATGGGAGATTGTGGAGGATGCGGCCCGCGGTTATCGCCGTGTGGTTCCGTCGCCTGAGCCTGTCGACATTGTTGAACTGGAGGTCATTCGAAATCTGGTCGGGCACGGTGTGCTGGTCATCGCCTGCGGAGGCGGAGGGATTCCCGTGGTCTGGAACAACGGGAGATTGCAAGGCGTCGAGGCTGTTATCGACAAGGATCGCGCCTCCGCGTGGCTGGCTTCCCGCCTCGGCGCAGATCTCTTTGTTATTTCTACCGACACCGACTGGGTGTATCTGGACTACAAGAAACCCGCGCAGCGTCCGCTGCGGCACGCCGGCGCGGCTGAGTTGGACGAGTACGCAAGGGCTGGCCATTTCCCACCCGGGAACATGGGCCCCAAGATCGAATCCGTGTTGCGCTTTCTGCGCAACGGCGGCAAGGAAGCTATCATTACTTCTTGCGAGAATCTGTGCCAGGCGGTCGTCGGATCTGCCGGCACACACATGTTCCCCGATCGCGACCGTGCGGAAATCGAGCGCAACGCTGATCTCGAAAACAAAGCGCTCGAATTCCCAGTGGAAGGACGCTAATGCCAAAGCCGACTGTCATTCCTCTCCAGCCTCTCAAGCCAATCCAGCCTCCTGCTTCGGAATCGGCGCTGACAGGTGGGATGCCATTGAAAAATGTCGTCGAGTCCCAGCAATTCACCGTTCCACTGCTCATGGAACTATTCGAGCGGTCGCGAGGTATGGAGCGCGTGGTGGCGCGCGGAGGCTCCCTCGACTACCAGAACCGCATCATGACCACGCTTTTTTATGCGCCTTCTACCCGCACTCGACTCTCCTTCGAGGCCGCCATGCATCGCCTGGGCGGCAGGGTCTTGTCCACGGAGAACGCGGGTGCGTTTTCTTCGGAGATCGAAGGTGAGCAGGTGGAGGACTCCATCCGGATTATCAGCGGCTATTCGGACGTGATTGTTATCCGGCACACCGCGGAGGACGGCGCGCGACGGGCTGCGGAAGTCTCGCCGGTGCCGGTGATCAATGCCGGAGATGGCAACGGCGGGCAGCATCCGACCCAAGCTTTGCTCGACCTGTACACTATCTATAGGCAGCGTCCGCTGGATGGCCTCAGCGTGGCCATCATCGGCGAGTTAGATAAGGGCCGCACGGCGCGATCGCTTGCGTATCTGCTGGCCAAGTTTGAACGGGTGAAGATGTTCTTCGTCAGTCCGCCGCAACTCCAGATGAAACCGGACATCTTGAGTTATCTGGATGAGCATGGCGTCCGCTACGAACTGGAGTCCGATATTGACCGGGTGATTGGCGAGGTGGATGTGGTTTACCAGACCCGAATCCGGCCCGAGCGAGTTCGGGACGTGAGCGGCCTCAAGCGTTATGCCATCGATTCGACCGTCGTGCAGCGCATGAAGCCGGACGCCCTAATCCTTCATCCGTTGCCCCGCACGGTCGAGTTAGACAAGTCAGTCGATGCCGATCCCAGAGCCATGTATTTCCGCCAGGCCATGAATGGGCTCTACGTGCGGATGGCACTGTTGACCATGCTGTTGGACAAGGAGCAGTCGGTAGGGAGTGCGTGGTGGTAGGAGCGGGATGAGCGCGAGTCGGCGCTGCCCAGAAATGGGCGCTGCCCAAAAGGTCGCTGGAGGTACCAAGCTCTTAATGTGCAACACAAATGCTCTATGGACCATCAAACGCCTTCTTGTCACAGCGCTGACGCCGGTGCTTTTATTTGGCGGACAAGTAAACGGGCAAGCCGAAAAGGACCCGCACCGTCCGGCCTGCACAAGCGCTCACTGCCGAAAAATTAAGTCTTTTCTGAAGGCCCACTATTGCGGCGAATCGCCCTACGGAAACGGGCCTGATGACGGCTGTGAGATTCGTCCCCCGAAGAAGCTCGGGACAGGTATCAAAGTCACAGCAGGCTTTGATTGTAAATGGATTGAAGGGGTGTCAAAGTGCCAACAGCATGGACAGCCGTCTTCAGAAGTCCGCGGCATCCTAATCGCCGAATTGCGACGGCTCGGCTTGCCAGCCAAAGCGAGCGGACAAGTCTATTTTACTGTCTGGGAATCTACTGCCTCGGGTTGGTCTCTCGCTGCGGCGGATTACGATCATTCAGCAGGAGCCGATTCGACGCTCTGCCAGGTGATTGTGATCATCGACGAAAGTTCGCAAGTGCACGTGCTGCGGAAAGTGCCATTCCAAAAGACTGATGCAGACGTGCCTGCGGTGACGACTTGGTCCCCGATTGACCTGGCAGACGTAAACGGCGACGGGCACATCGAGGTCATTTTGGAGGGGGACGCGTATGAGGACCACTGGCTTGAAGTTGACAACGTGCAGGATGGGTCCACCCACACCATCTTTTCTGGTCTAGGCTACCACCTGTAGGAGAAAAGCTTGAAGGTCGAAGGCAACTGTGGGGTATTTCAACTGACGCAATATATGAGAAAGCTTCTGGCGACTCGATAAAAGGAACTTATGACCATCGAACTAATAGAAAAATCTATGCGAACAGATTGCTTCGTTGACCTCGAAAACCTGTATGGAGCTCATAACTATCATCCGCTCGACGTGGTGATCGAGCGTGCGGAAGGCGTATGGGTGTATGACGTCGAGGGCAAACGTTACCTCGATTGCCTGGCTGCCTATTCCGCGGTGAATCAAGGGCACTGTCACCCCAAAATTCTGCAAACCCTCAACGAGCAGGCCCGAAAAGTCACGCTCACATCGCGCGCCTTCCGCAACGAGCAACTCCCGCTGCTCTACAAAGAACTGCACGACTTGACCGGCTTCGACCAGGCGCTCCCCATGAACTCAGGCGTCGAGGCCGTCGAAACCGCGGTCAAGACAGCTCGCAAGTGGGGTTACAAGATTAAGGGCATTCCCCAGGACAAAGCCGAGATCATTGTCTGCGCCAATAATTTTCATGGCCGCACCATCACCATCGTGAGCTTCTCCACCGACGAACAATATCGCGATGGCTTCGGCCCGTTCACTCCGGGATTCAAAGTCATCCCATTCGGCGATGCTCGTGCCCTCCGCGAAGCCATCACACCCAACACCTGCGCCTTTCTGGTGGAGCCCATTCAGGGTGAGGCCGGAATCGTCATTCCGCCCGCGGGATTTCTGCGGGAAGCGGCGGACATCTGCCGCCAGAATCGGGTGCTGCTGATGGCGGACGAGATTCAGTCCGGTCTCGGACGAACCGGCAAACTCTTTGCCTATATGCACGAAGGAATCACGCCCGATGTGTTGATCGTTGGCAAGGCACTCGCCGGCGGGTTCTATCCAGTCTCGGTCGTATTGGCGTCGCGAGAGATTCTTGGCGTGTACAAATCCGGCGACCATGGCAGCACGTTCGGCGGCAACCCCTTGGGCTGTGCCATCGCGCGGACCGCGCTGCGCGTCCTCATCGAAGAGAAGATGGTGGAACGTTCCGCCGAGCTAGGCACTTATTTTCTCACCCTGCTGCAAACGCTGCGCAGCTCCGAATTGAAAGAGGTGCGCGGCAAAGGCTTGTGGATCGGTATCGAACTCCACAGCCCAGCGCGCCCCTACTGCGAAGCGCTCAAGGAAGAAGGAATCTTGTGCAAGGAGACACATGACAGAGTGATTCGCATCGCTCCCCCGCTCATCATCAGCCGTCAGGAGATTGACTGGGCCTTTGAGCGAATCGCAAAAGTTATTCAGAAGCATGATCGTCCGTTGCCGTAATCTCCCGCGTAGAACGCGACGTAGCCTTTCAGATAAGGGAAGAACGGCGCTTGCTCGGGGACGGTGCCCTTGTCAAGAATGGCCTTTGCCGCAGCAACATGCTTTTGCGCTTCCGCTGGGTCGCCGCGCCGGGCGGCGATGCGAGCCTGTGCGTGCTCCCACCGGAAGTTCCATAGGTCTTGCCGAGCGGGCTTGATGTCGGGTTCCTTAAGTCCCGTGTCGTGGCCAATCCGATACCACTTGTAAGCTGCGTCCAAATCGCCGGAGTCGATACAAACGCGAGCCGCCTCGTCCGCAATCTCTCCCTGCTGAAAGAAGCTCTTCACGCTGCCGTAGAAGTCGAAAACCTGTTGTTCGTACTCAACGGAGACCGGCTCGGGTTGCAATTTCGATTTTCGCATCCGGCGCAAGCCCTTCCGCGTAAAAGGCGAATCGCTCCAATGCGGGGAGTTCCCGCACTGGAGCGATAGAAGCCATTCCGGTTTCGAATTACTAGCTCGCCCCCAAGGCAAGCGGATAAATTCCGGGGGCGAAGGGTACCGCACGCGCTACGGCAAGTAGTAGCGGAAAGACGTATAGAACACGTTGTCGATTCCATGCGGCGCAACGGGTATGAAGGTGCCCGCCGTCGTAGTGCCGTTGCCCGTCCATGCATCCCGGACCACGTAGGAGTATTGCGGGCCAAACTGCATTCTTCCCTTGGGACCGTTGTACGCTTTGATCCAGAAACCGAACGTGCCCTCGATAGTCCTTTGAGTATTGCCAGTACAGTTACTCCCAAGCCCTCCGAAGGCGTAACCCGAGTCGGCTGAGGGCGCGGTTTCCGTGTAGCAGCTCGAGTCAAGGAAGGACGGCGCTCCGTACCCCACCACCTTGCCGGAGATGGGATCAGTTGAATAGCGCCGTCCCACATAATCCTCACCGCCATAGAAATACACATCAAGTTTGGGGTAGTGAAATTCAAGCGTGCCCAGACCCTGATAGCTGCGCAGCAGCGCCAGCGTGCCATCCGGTTTGACCGTAGCGTCCGGCAGATTCGACGCGGCGTACCGGCCTATCCCGTTCCCATAAAGGGCGTGGAGACCGAAATCCACGTGCTTGTTGAACGCGGCGACACGGCCGTTCACTCCCAGTCCACCGCCGTCTTTCGAATCGTTATAGGCTCCAAGCGCAGACACTGTGGGTGTAGTGCCGCACCCGGTTGTGGTAGCAGACACTTCTCCGCAGGGATAAACACGGTCGCGGAAGCGGCTCAGGATACCGAAGATTTCATAGTGGCCGAAACCGGGTTCAAAGGCCGCCTTGACGATGACGTCCGGCATCGCGTTGAACGAATAGTTGGTGGTCGAGTTATACAGGCTGGCACCAACGCCGGCACCGCCGAAAGCGAAGTTCGAGGCAGCGGCGGAGTTGACCGCGAAGATGGTCTGAGGATTCTCCAGCGAGGCGGCCAGCCAGAAGTGATTGTTGAAGTTCTTGGCCACGCGAACGCCCCACTGCCGCGCAAAACTGAAGCCGACATTATAATTCGGATCGATGGTCATAGGCCTGGCTTCGGTCAGGTTGTCCGTGCCCTTCCTGTTCTCTGTCGCCAAGGTCCACATTTGACCGCCAGTGAAGGTCCAGCCATTGCTCGAGGCCGCTTGAGCAAAAGCCTGCCTTTGACGCAGGGTGTAGCTGTTGGTCTGATTGTTGTTTGAGGTCACGCCAGCCGAAAGAAAGTCAGCTTCGTAATAGCCGGTGAGCTTGGTGTTCCCGGCCTTGCCCTCAGCCCGCATCGTGATTTGCGACTGGCGGCCCGAGCCAAAGAATTCAGAAATTGTGTTCTGACCGGCTCCGGGATAATTGAGGCTGTTGAACGGAGTAGCGTCCGCTCCCAACGCCCGATTGCGATACACCGATTCGCCCGCCAGGAATCCGCCGGGAGTGATCGTGATTCCCTTGTAGCGGATGGCGAGCGGGCTCTCCAGGTCTCCCATGCGCTTCTGAGTCTCTTGCAGAGTCAGCGCAGAGTTCGTAGCGCTGGTCTTCAAGTCCGTGACATCACTCCTGAGCGCCATGACCGTTTGCTGTTGCTCGGTCGTTTGAGCCACCGCAGTATCCGCCTTGGTCTGCGCCTGTGTAGCCACGGTTTGGCTCTGGTCAAGCCGCTGTTCCAGTTGCTGAATCTTTTGATCGCGGCTTTGCACCAGATCACTCAACTGCTTGATCTGCTGCTGCTGAGCATCGATCGCCTGCTTCATCTCACTGAGCTGCGCTGAAATAGTTGGCCCAGATGCTCTTGGCGCCACCTTCTTCCGCATGCTCTTCGCCGTCGTTGCAGTGGTGGTATCTTGCTGCGCCTGCGCTGCGATCACGCTCCCCGCGAGCGCCATCGACAGCACCACAGCCATAATTCGTTTCATTGTTTTCATCTCCTGAGAAATAAACGTTTTAGATAGCAGACAAAGACGTGACGGCCAACACTTTTAGCTCGTAGTTCATTGTTAAGCGAACTCTCAGCCTAGCCCGCCGTTTGTTAATGATTGATGACAATTTGTTGAATATTCAGTGAATCGGGACTGATGCCGCAGCACGGCTGCCATCGATCGGCACTCGGTACAACCGCAGCAGACGGTCGTTTCCGTGGGGTGGAGTCAGCATCTTACGACATTGGTCTCACTATCACTGATGATGTCTATCGCACTATCATCAAAAAAGCTACTCCAGGCCAACGAGTGGCGGCAGGCGTCCAGGGAGTCTTAAACTTTGGACTTGGGGAGTTAAAAGGAGGTGCTATAGGCATCGGCGGCGGTATCCTCGGCGTAGGTGGTGTCCCCGAGACTGAGGGCGCCAGCTTAGTAGTGGTAGCGCCTGTCGTATTGTACGGCGTTACCAGCTCGCAGGGGCAGGCATTGGGCGCACTCGGACAGATGTACACTGCCTTTTCGGGATACAGAACGAGCAGCTGACGCAAGCCGCCGACATCCTGTCTGGACCTTTATCCGGGATAACTATATTGGCCGTCACTCATGGGAACGCTAATTTGGCACAGACGGCCGCAAACGCTGAAAATACGATCAGTTTTTTGTTTGGGCTTGGTAAAGCCTCAACCCCTAGTGAACAGTTAGCCAATGCGGTGGACCTCGGCCTGAGTATGTTAGGGCTAGAGTGAAGCGGCTGCAACTAGCCTGGATTATTCACGAAGTCTCTAGCCAAAAAAGTAAGGGTGCTCTAAAAGGAATGATGAACACTGGGTTCGCACGCCCAGCATTCCCCTTCGAAGCATCCATCGCTTGATACAAAGTGTTTTACCACAGCTGAGTTTCCCCTTCTACCGCCATCAACCCATCCGCGCCGATTTTTCCGGCGGCTATTGATTGTTGAATAATATAGTGACATTTCTAGCTGGGTATGCTATCGTCGGCCCATGGGAAATCCGGCGGGAGTGCGGCGAGATTTTCAGGCACTGGAGCAGCGACGCTTGCGGGCGGCGCGGTT